>WNGP01001236.1_pt1 | contig 20822 bp, 14 predicted proteins | sample 5407671 | NCBI WGS metagenome assembly WNGP01 (sample SAMN13153381, study PRJNA577476) | soil metagenome | isolation source: 40 cm soil or saprolite under Garry oak tree replicate 2 | place: USA:California | collected 2016-06-15 | reverse complement strand
GCGGGCCGTCGTTCTCGGGCTGTGCGTGGTGGCGTGGTTACGCGACGATGGACCTATGGTGAAGCGCCGGTGGTGGGCGGGACGGTCGTGGCGGGCCCGGGCGGGATGGGTGCTGCTGGGCGGGGCATTAACGGTGCTGAGCGTGGCGTTGCCGGTATGGGCGCTCGCGGGAGATGTGGTCGCAGTGGCCGGCTGGGCGAATGTCCTGGCGTTGCCGGTTTCCGCGGCGGGTTTGGTGTTGCTGCTCGCCGACCGGGACCGGGACCGGGCGGCTGTGCCCGCGCCCGGCGCTCGGCGGCCGTGGATGGCTCCGCCCTTGGACCGGATGGTGGAGCGGCCCGAGCTCGGTGGCCGGCTGGTGACGGCGTTGATGGAGCCGGGGCCGGCGATGGTGGGGCTGACCACCGGGCTGCACGGGGCGGGTGGATTCGGCAAGACCCGGCTGGCGACCTGGGCGTGCCACAGGCCGGAGATCAGCCGCCGGTATCGAGGCGGCCTGTTGTGGGTGACGGTCGGCCAGGAGGTGCGCGGGGCGGACCTCGCTGTGCGGATCAACGACCTGGCCTTCGCGTTGTGCGGGCAGCGGCCGGCGATCTCCGAGCCGGACGCGGCTGGAGCGGAGCTGGGGCGGCTGCTGGACGAGCGGGACCCGGTGCTGCTGGTCATCGATGATGTGTGGGAGCAGTCCCAGCTGCGGCCGTTCCGCTTCGGCGGCAGCTGCTGTACCAGGCTGGTCACCACCCGCATCCCGGATCTGCTGCCCGATGGCGGACCGCGCATCGCGGTGGACGCGATGTCGGGCGAGCAGGCCCGCGAACTGCTCGCCGACGGGGTGGCCGGGCTGCCGGCCGAGGTAGCCGGGCGACTCACCGATCTTGCCGGGCGGTGGCCGGTCTTGCTGAACCTGATCAACGGCGTGCTACGCAGCCAGGTGGCGCGCGGGCAGCCGGCCGTGGACGCGGCGGCGGACACGGTGCGCCGGCTGGTGAGCGAGGGGCCTGCAGTGCTCGATCCGGCGCGGCCGGGGGATCGCAGCCGGGCGGTGGCGGCCACCGTCGAGGCGAGCCTGGCCCTGCTGGAGCCGGCGGATCGGCACCGCTACCTCGACCTGGCGATCTTTCCTGAGGACGTCGATATCCCGCTGCCCGTACTCGGGCTGCTGTGGCCCGGTTACCCGATGGAGGCGTTCGCTGAGGAGCTGGCTGGCCTGGGATTGGCGGCCGACTACCGGCTCGATCCGCCCGGTCCCCGGCTGGTGCTGCACGACGTGCTGCGCGCCTACCTGCAGACCCGTCGCAGCACCGCAGAACGCGCAGCCGTGCACCAGCAGCTGGTCGACGCGGCGGCAGGCCTGCTGCCGGCCGGCCACGGGCGGGCGCCGGCGCCGTGGTGGCTGCTGCCCGCCGATGCCGGCGCCTCATACCTGTGGCGCTACCTGCCCCATCACCTGCATCAGGCGGGTCAAGCCGGTGAGCTGGCCGAACTGGTGTGTGACCTGCGCTGGGTGCAGGCCAAGACCGCGCGGTTCGGCTCGGCGGTCACCCTCGAGGGTGACCTGCAACTGGTGGACACGCCCACCAGCCGTGCGTTGCGGCGGGCATTGGGGCAGGCCGTGCACCTGCTCGGCCCGATCGACCCACCAGCCGCGCTCGGCGCGACGCTGGCCAGCCGGCTGTACGGCGTGCCTGAGCTGCACGCGGTCCTGGACCGGTACCGGGCCACCCTGCCCCGCCCACAGCTGGAGCCGGCCTGGCCGCTACCCGACCAGCCCGACCCAGCCACCACCCGGGGCGGGCACGCCGGCGCGGTGCAAAACTGCGCGTTCTCCCCCGACGGCATGCTGCTGGCCACAGTCAGCGACGACCGGACCGCACGGCTATGGCAGGTCGCCGACGGCACCGAACGCAGAGTGCTGATCGGCCACACCGGCGGGGTGTGGGATTGCGCGTTCTCCCCGGACGGCATCCTGCTGGCCACCGCCAGCGACGACCGGACCGCACGGCTGTGGCAGGTCGCCGACGGCACCGGCTACGCGGTGCTGACCGGCCATGCCGACTGGGTTACCGGGTGCGTGTTCTCCCCGGACGGCACCGTGCTGGCCACTGCCAGCCGGGACGGGACCGTACGACTATGGCACGTCGCCGACGGCACGACGCACACCGTGCTTTACGGCCACGCCGGCGGGGCCTGGCACTGCGCGTTCTCCCCGGACGGCACGCTGCTGGCCACCACCAGCAGCGACGGGATCGTCCGGCTGTGGCGAATACCCCAGGGCGGCGAACACGGCAGGCTCACCGGGCACACCGGTATCGTCCGCGGCTGCGCGTTCTCCCCCGACGGCACCCTGCTTGGCACCAGCGGCGACGATGGGACCGTGCGGGTGTGGCACGTCGCCGACGGCACCCAGCACACCGTGCTCACCGCCTATACCAGTCTGGTGCGCAACTGCGCGTTCTCCCCCGACGGCACCCTGCTGGCCGCGACGAGCTCCACCTCGACCAGAGTGCAGCTGTGGCGGGTCGCCGACTGTACCGAGCACGCCGTGCTCACCGGCCACACCCACTTGGTGCAAGGCTGCGCGTTCTCCCCCGACGGCACGCTCATGGCCACCGCCAGTCTGGATCAGACGGCACGGCTGTGGCGGGTCGCCGACGGCACCGAGCACGCGGTGCTCACCGGTCACACCGGCCGGACGAGCGGCTGCGCGTTTTCCCCGGACGGCACCTTGCTCGCCACCGCCAGCTACGATCAGGTGGCGCGGCTATGGCAGGTCGCCGACGGCACCGAGCACGCCGTGTTCGCCGGCCACACCGACGCGGTGAAAAGCTGCGCGTTCTCCCCGGACGGTAACTTGCTGGCCACCGGCAGCGGGGACCGGACGGTGCGGCTGTGGCAGGTCGCCGACGGCACCGAACGGAATGTCCTGAGCGGCCATGCCGACTTCGTTCGCTGCTGCGCGTTCTCCCCGGACGGTACCCTGCTGGCCACCACCAGCAACGACGGAACGGTGCGGCTGTGGCAAGTCGCCGACGGCACCGAGCACACAGTGCTCACCGGCCACCCAGACGCGGTGGAAACTTGCGCGTTCTCCCCGGACGGCATCCTGCTGGCCACTGGCGGCTGGGACCGGACGGCACGGCTGTGGCACGTCGCCGACGGCACCGAACACGCAGTGCTCACCGGTCACACCGAGGTCCTCAACGGCTGCGCCTTCTCCCCGGATGGCGCCCTTCTGGCGACTGCGAGCGACGACCGGACGGTGCGGCTGTGGCACGTCGCCGACGGCACCGAACACGCGGTCCTGGCCGGCCACACCAGCTGGGTACACGGGTGCGCCTTCTCCCCGGACGGCACGCTGCTAGCCACCTCCGGCAACGACGGAACGGTGCGACTATGGCGGATCACCGACCGTAAGTGCCACTGCGCGATACGCGTCGCAGCTCCCCTCGGCGAAGTTGCCTGGCACCCCGCCGGCACCCTACTCTGCGCCGTCGGCGGGGCCGGCGCATACCTACTTGCCTACCGGCCATAGGTCGCCGAGGGCGCCGGTGCCGAGTTCACCGGTGTACCGCCAGCCGTAGGGGCCCGCCGCGACGAGCGCCTCAGCGACCGCCTCCGTCCCGACGTCATCGCGGCCTCACCCGCCCGCCCCGCCGTGCTTGGCGAGGTACTGGCGGATCTGCTCCAGGTTGTGCGTGGAGGACTCGCGGGCGCGTTCCTCCCAGGCGAAGACGCACACGCACGCGATGCCGTCGAACCCGACCTCGGTGAGCGTGCGGAAGAAGACGTCCCAGTCCACGTCGCCCTGGCCGATGTCGAGATGCTGGTGCACCCGGGCGGGCGAGCCGGGCGGGTTCACGATGTAGCGCAGGCCGGACGAGGCCCGGTGGTCGAACGAGTCGGCGATGTGCACGTGCGTCAGCAGCGGCCCGGCATACTTGATTATCCCTTCGATGTCGCCGCCCTGGTGGAAGGTGTGCGGCGCGCAGTACAGGAACGACACCCAGTCCTTGTCGATGCCGCGGACGAGATCGACGCCGGCCCGGCCGTCCTCGACGAAGTCGTCCGGGTGCGGTTCGAGGACCAGCCGGATGCCCTCCCGCTCGAAGATCGGCAGCAGTTCCTCCAGCGACCGCCAGAACTGGGCCTCGCTGGCCGAGGGCGCCTCAGGCCGACCGTTGAACTCGGAGTTCATCGCGGTCACGCCGAGGTCCACGGTGATCTGGATGGCCCGCTTCCAGTAGCGCACGGCCGCCTGGCGTTCGGCCTCGTCCGGGCCGGACCAGCGGTACAGCGGCAGCACGGAGGAGATCTGCACGCCCGCGGCGGCGAGGGCCTTTCCGAACGCGGCGATCTGGGCTTTGTCCGCCCGCGGGTGCAGGAAGAACGGCAGGAAGTCGTCGCGCGGCGAAAGCTCGATGTACTGATAGCCCAGGTCCGCGACCAGGCCGGGCAGGTCGGTCAGCGGCACCCGGCGAAACATGTAGGGATCAAGCGCGATTTTCATGGCTGGGCTTTCGCGTAGAACTCGGGGCGTTCCGGCATAGTGACCACGGTGCGCTGGCCGGTGCGCAGGGCCTCGAGGGCGCTGTCGGTGACCGCGGCGGCGGCGAAGCCGTCCCACGAGCTCGGGCCGGCCGACGTCCCGGCGGCCACCGCCGTGAGCCAGTCCTGCAGCTCGGCGTCGTAAGCGCGGATGAACCGGTCGCGCCAGTCGTCGGGCACCCGGCCGCCGTGCCGCCCGGCCGCCCGCAGCGTCACCTCGCTGACGTCGGCGAGGGCGACGGTCCCGGTCTCGCCGACCACCTCGCCGCGGACGTCGTAGCCGTACCTGGCGTTGATGAACAGCTCGTCGTCGACGAGCACGCCGCTGGCCATCTCGAACAGCAGGATCAGCGGATCCTGCAGGTCGGCGGCGACCGTGCCGCTGCGGCGCGGCTTCAGCACGCTGGCGGCCACGATCTCCTCGCCGAACAGCCACCGGACGACGTCCATCTCGTGCACCGCCGAGTCGCTGATGATCATCTCGGTGGTGAAGCCGTACGGCGGCGCGGACGGATTGCGGTGCGCGCAGTGCATCAGCAGCGGCGCGCCGATACCGCCGTCGTCCATGGTGGCCTTCATCGCCCGGTAGCCCGCGTCGTAGCGGCGCATGAAACCGACCTGGACCAGCCGCCGGCCGGCGGCCATCTCGGCGTCCATGATCCGCAGGCAGGCGCCGCTGGACGGCGCCAGCGGTTTCTCGCAGAACACCGGCTTGCCGGCGCCGATCGCGGCGACGACCTGCTCCTCGTGGGCTGGGCCCCAGGACGCGACGAGCACCGCGTCGACGGTGTCGTCCGCGATGAGATCGGCGGCCGTCGCGTGGACGATCGCGCCGGGAAGGCTGGCGGCCACCTGGCCGGCCCGGGCCGCGTCGACGTCGTTGATGGCGACCACTGCTCCGCCGGTGAGGACCTGGGTGATCCGGCGGATGTGGTCCTGGCCGATCATCCCGACGCCGATGACGCCGACCCGGACAACCATGGTTACTCCTCCCCGATGCCGACGCTGCGCAGGTAGTTAAATGTGCGCTGGGCGATCGGCTTCGGCTTGTCGAAGTCGGTGGGGTACATGTCTTGCTCGACGACCACGAACAGGTCCCGGTCGAGTTCGAGCAGGGCCTTGGCCACCTCCTCGACGGCGGGTTCCCCGCTGGGCGGCTCGCAGCTGGCGCCCATGGCCACGGCCTGACCGAAGGCGAGGCCGTCGCGGTCGGCCCGCGCGACGATGGCCGGGTCCATCTGCTTGATGTGCACGTAGCCGATGCGGTCGCGATGGCGTTCGATGATGGCCACGTTGTCCGCGTGCCGGTAGGCCAGGTGGCCGGTGTCCAGGCAGAGCGATACGTGCTCCGGATCGGTCTCGTCGAGGAACCGCTCCGTCTGCGCCTGCGTCTCCACGTGGCTGTCCGCGTGCGGGTGGAACTCCAGCCGCAGGCCGTACTCCTGGAAGACCATCTTGCCCAGCTCGCCGGTGGCGCGGATCATGGTCTGCCACTGGCCGGCGTCGAGTTCGGCGGGTTCGAGGAAGGCGCCGGTCTTGTCGTCGCGGTAGCCGGGCGCCGGCACGAAGATCACGTGCCGGCCGCCGACCGCGGCGGTGAGCCCGGAAACCTGGCGGGTGATCCGGACGATGTCCGGCCAGTCGCCGGGCCGGTGCAGCCCGCTGTACCCGTGGACGGTGCCGCCGGCCACCTTGAGCCCGCGCCGGGCCAGCTGGTCGGTCAGCCGCGCCGCTTCCGTGGGCAGGTAGCCATACGGCCCGAGTTCCAGCCACCGGTAACCCACCTCGGCGACCTCGTCGAGGAACCGCTCCCATGGCGTCTGGAGCGGGTCGTCGGCGAACCACACCCCCCAGGAGTCAGGGCAGGTGCCGAGCCGGAGGCGCGTGTGATCACGCGCCTCCGTCCCGGCACCCGTGCCGATCGTGCTCATGGGTGAGATGATCCCTCCTGCCTGGTCGTGGCCGACGCAGTGTCGGTGCCGGCGGCGGGCTGGCGGGAGATGCCGAGTTCTTCGACATCTTCGCTCAGGACGTGGCCGATGTCGGCGGCGGCGCCGCCGGCGCTCTCCAGCTCGTGGGACAGCTGCTCGAGCTCGGAGCCGCCGGCCATCAGGCCGGTGAGCTCGTCCCGGGTGACCTGGCTCTTCTCGTAGTAGCCGATGGACCTGCCCCGGTTCAGCAGCAGGAACCGGTCCCCGACCGGGTAGGCGTGGTGCGGGTTGTGGGTGATGAAGATGACGCCCAGGCCGCGTTCGCGGGCCTGGATGATGTACTTCAGTACCACCCCGGACTGCTTAACGCCGAGGGCGGCGGTCGGCTCGTCCAGGATCAGCACCTTGGCGCCGAAGTGGACCGCGCGGGAGATCGCCACGCACTGGCGCTCCCCGCCGGACAAGGTGCCGATCGGCTGGTCCACGTCGCGCAGGTCGATGCCCATCGCCAGCATCTCGTCCTTGCAGGTCTTCTTCATGAACGGGATGTTCATCCGCGGCCCCTTCTTGACCTCGGCCCCCAGGAAGAAGTTCCGCCAGACCGGCATCAGCGGGACGACGGCCAGGTCCTGGTAGACGGTGGCGATGCCGTGCTCGAGCGCCTGGCGGGGGGAGTCGAAGGACACCTGGGTGCCCTCCACCTCATACGTGCCCGAGCTGGGCTGGTGCAGCCCGGAGATGATCTTGATCAGGGTGGACTTGCCCGCGCCGTTGTCACCCAGCACGCAGGTGACCTCGCCGGCGCTCACCTCCATCGTGATGTCGGACAGCGCGATGACCGCGCCGTAGCGCTTCCCGGCGTTGACCAGCCGGACCAGCGGCGGACCGCCCTTGCCGTTGCGGGCCGGGGGAGTGTCCTGGGGGGCGGCGTGCTTGCCGACCGGGGGGTTCTGCGGGGTACTCATACCGATGCCTCCGCGCGACGACGGATGTAGGTGTTCAGCAGGATCGCGCCGAGCAGCAGCGCGCCGACGAAGAAGGTGAACCAGTAGGGGTTCCAGCCGGCGTAGACGATGCCCTGGTTGACCATGCCGAAGATCAGCGCGCCGATCGCGGCGCCGACCGCGGAGCCGTAGCCGCCGGTGAGCAGGCAGCCGCCGACGACCGCGGCGATGATGTAGACGAACTCGTTGCCGACGCCCTGGCCGGACTGGATCGTGTTGAACTGGAACAGGGTGTGCATGCCGGTGAACCAGGCCATGAAGCCCACCGCCATGAACAGGCCGATCTTCATCCTGGCCACCGGCACGCCGACGGCCCGGGCGGACGGCGCGGAGCCGCCGACCGAGAAGATCCAGTTACCGATATGGGTGCGGAGCAGGATCCAGGTCGCGATCAGGACGAAGACGATCCAGTAGATGACCGTGACCCGGACGTTCACCCCGCCGACGGTGAAGCTGGAGGAGAACACCTTCTGCGCGGAGCTGAAGCCCTGCAGGGTGGCGATGTCCGGGCTGGCCACCTGGTTGGTGATGGTCTGGGTCAGGGCCAGGTTCAGCCCCTGCAGCATGAAGAACGTGCCCAGGGTGACCAGGAAGCTCGGGATGCCGGTCCTGACCACGATCCAGCCGTTGATGAAGCCGATCAGCAGGGACAGGGCCAGCGCGACGATGACCCCGACCCACACGTTGGTGGTGAACTCGTAGCTGAACAGCGAGGCGCACAGCGACGAGCTGGTCACCGCGACGCCGGCCGACAGGTCGAACTCGCCGCCGATCATCAGCAGCGCCACCGGCGTGGCCATCAGGCCGTAGGTGGAGGTGACGTACAGGGTGGTCGAGAACGAGTTGGCGTAGCGGAATGGCGTCGCGATCGCGAAGAAGAAGACGTAGATGACGATGGCACCGGCGATCGCGCCTGCCTCGGGACGGGCGAGCAGCCGGGCCAGGGTGGACTTGCGCCCCACCCGCTCGTCGGCTCTGGGCGGCGGGGCGACCGGTGCTTCAGCGGTCTGAGTCATGAAAAACCTTTTCCTTTCAGAGGGGAGCGGGGCGGGGAAGCCCCCGCCGGGGGCCCCGGGGGCACGGGGGGCGGATAGCCCCCCGTGCGGGGGCCCGGGGGGTACGGGGGGGCGGGCAGCCCCCCCGTACCGGGGGGTCACCGGGGGGTCGTCCCCCGGGGGAAATTCAGCGGTTGCCCACCGCTGCGTACTGGGCCACCTTGGCGACGTTGCTCGCGTCGATGAAGGCCGGGCCGGTCAGCACGGACAGCCCGCCGCCCAGGACGTTGCCGTTGGTCAGGTACAGCCACAGGGAGTCGACCGACTCATACCCCTCCAGGTACGGCTGCTGGTCCACGGCCCACTGCACCGCGCCGGACTTGATCTTGGAGATCTCGACGGCGTTGGTGTCGAAGGTGTAGAGCTTGGCGCTGCTCTTGGCGGAGGAGATCGCCTGGATGGCGACGAGGGCGACCGGCGCGCCCAGGGTGATGACCGCGTCGATCGTCTTGTCCTGGGTCAGCTTGGCCGTCATGGACGACAGCATGGCGGCGTTGTCGGTGCCGTTCACGTAGACCTTGCTCATCGTGGTCGCGGAGCCCAGGCCCTTCAGCACGCCCGCGCACCGGGCCTCCAGCTGGACCTGGCCGGTGGCCTGCAGGACGCACAGCACGTGCTTGGCGCCCGCCGCGGCGAGCCGCTTGCCCGCCGCGAGGCCCGCGAGGCTCTCGTCCTGGCCGAAGTACTCCATCCCGCCGCACTGCTGCCAGTTGGCCACGCCCGCGTTGAACATGACCACCGGGATCCCGGACGACACGGCCTTCTGGATGGTCGGGCAGATGGCCGCCGGGGCCGGGTCGGTGACCGCGATGCCGTCGACCTTGCTGTTGATCGCGTCCTGGATCAGCGCGGCCTGCTTGGTGGGATCGTCGCTGTTGGAGTACCTGAGCGTGATGTTGTCCTTGGCCGCCGCGGCCAGGGCGCCGTGCCGGATGATGTCCCAGAACGTGTCGCCCACCGCGGCGTGGGTGATCATGGCGATCGTGTAGCGCTTGGTGTTGGCGTGGCCGGCCGCCACGCTGGTGCCGCCCTGCGCGGCCTTCTTGCCTCCGGTCGCCGAGCAGGCGGCCAGGACGAGCGGAAGGATCATGAACAGAGCGATGCCGATGGCCCGCTTTCTGGATCTGAGCATCTGCGATACCTCCGTGTGAGGATGATGTGCCTGTTTGTTATGTGCGGGGTGGACCTGCCCGGGGAGTCCCGGTCAGGTGGCGGTCGGGAAATGCATGTGCGTACGGTGGTGCTCTTGGTATTCGTTGTCGGGCCAGCGGCTGGTGATGGCCTTGGCGCGGGTGTAGAAGCGGATGCCTTCCGGGCCGTGCACGTGGGTGTCGCCGAACAGCGAGTCCTTCCACCCGCCGAAGGAGTAGAAGGCCATCGGCACCGGGATCGGGACGTTGATGCCGATCATCCCGACCTGGACGTTGCGCTGGAACTTCTTCGCCGCCTGCCCGCTGGAGGTGAAGATCGCGGTGCCGTTCCCGTAGGGGTTGGCGTTGACGATGTCGATGGCCTCGGCGAAGGTCCCGGCGCGCAGCACGACCAGCACCGGGCCGAAGATCTCGTCGGTGTAGATGTCCATGTCGGTGGTGACCCGGTCGAACAGGCACGGGCCGACGAAGAAGCCGTCCTCGTGCCCGTCCACGACCAGGCCGCGGCCGTCCACCACCAGCGTGGCGCCGGCCTGCTCGCCGCGGTCGACGTAGCCGAGGATGCGGTCCCTGGCCTGCGGCGTGACCACCGGGCCCATCTCCGAGGCCTTGTCCCGGCCCGGACCGACCTTGGTGTCCTCGGCCTTCTCCTTCAGCTTCGCGACCAGGGTGTCGCCCGCGTCGCCCACCGCGACCACCGCGGAGATGGCCATGCACCGCTGGCCCGCCGAGCCGTAGCCCGCCGCCGTGATGTGGTTGGCGGCGAACTCCATGTCCGCGTCGGGCAGCACGACGGCGTGGTTCTTCGCCCCGCCGAGGGCCTGCACGCGCTTGCCGGCCTGCGACGCCCGCTGGTGCACGTACCTGGCGATCGGCGTGGAGCCGACGAACGACACCGCCGCGATGCCGGGATGGTCCAGGATCGCGTCGACGGCCACCTTGTCCCCGTGCACCACGTTGAAGACGCCCTCGGGCAGCCCGGCGTCGGCGTACAGGCGGGCGATGACGTTCGACAGGGACGGGTCGCGCTCGCTCGGCTTGAGGATGAAGGTGTTCCCGGTGGCGATGGCGATGGGGTGCATCCACATCGGCACCATGGCGGGGAAGTTGAACGGGGTGATCCCGGCGCAGACCCCGAGCGGCTGCCGGAACGAGTAGGCGTCCACGTCGGTGGAGACCTGCTCGGAGTACTCGCCCTTGAGCAGGGTCGGGATGCCGCACGCGTATTCGACGACCTCCAGGCCCCGGATGACCTCGCCCTTGGCGTCGGAGACAACCTTGCCGTGCTCGTCGGCGACGAGCACGGCCAGCTCGTCCAGGTGCCGCTCGATGAGGTCGCGCAGCGCGAACATGACGCGCGCCCGGCGGATCAGCGACACGTCGCGCCATTCGGCGAACGCCTTGGCCGCCGCGGCCACCGCGGCGTCGACGTCGGCCGGTTCGGCCAGCGCGACCTGGGCCTGCTGTTCGCCGGTGGCGGGGTTCCAGACCGGCCCGTACCGGGTCGACGCCCCGGTCGTCTCCGCGCCGGCAATCCAGTGCGGGATAGTCCGCAGCTGGATAGTACGGTTCTGGGTAGTACGGTTCTGGGTAGTACGCATCCGTAGTTTCAGCTCCTTCTACAGGTACAGTCGCTGGTCGCGCTTGGCCGCCTGGTAGGCCGCGCGGGCCTGCTGCGTGCTCTCCAGCGCGGAGGTTTCCGACACGGGCACGTCCCACCAGCTCTGCGACGACGGGACCGGGGCGAGCGGGTCGGTCTCGATGTACACGACGGTGGTCCGGTCCGACGCCCTGGCCTGCTCCAGGGCCGCGGCGAATTCCTTGACCGTCGCGGTCCGCAGCACGTCGGCGCCGAGGCTGGCCGCGTTCGCGGCCAGGTCGACGGGCAGGACGTCGCCGTCAAGCAGCCCGGTGGCCGGGTTGCGGTAGCGGTAGCGGGTGCCGAACCGCTGCGAGCCGAGCGAGGAGGACAGCGAGCCGATGGAGCCGAAGCCGCGGTTGTCGACCAGGATGATGGTCAGCTTGATGCCCTCGGCGACGGCCGTGACGATCTCCTGGGCCATCATCAGGTACGACCCGTCGCCGACGAGCACGAAGACCTCGCGCTCCGGGGCGGCCAGCTTGGCGCCCAGGCCGCCGGCGATCTCGTAGCCCATGCAGGAGTAGCCGTACTCGACGTGGTACTGCTTCGGGTCGCGGGCGCGCCATAGCATCTGCAGGTCCCCGGGCATGCTGCCGGCCGCCTGCACCACCACGTCGCGCTCGGCCATGAACTCGTTCAGCGTGCCGAGGATCTCGGTCTGCGCGGGAAGCGGCTGGTGCCCCAGGTGGTACGCGTGCTCCACCACCTGCCGCCAGCCGGCGTTCGCGCGCTCGATCCGGGCGCGGTACGCCTCGTCAGTCCGGTAGTCGGCCATAGCCTCAGTCAGCGCTTCGAGACCAGCTCGCGCGTCGGCGACGAGAGATGCGCCGGCGTGCTTACCCGCGTCGAAGGCCGTGACGTTGAGGTTGACGAACTTCACGCCCGGGTGCTGGAAGGCGGTCCGCGAGGCGGTGGTGAAGTCGCTGTAGCGGGTGCCGATGCCCAGGACGACGTCGGCCTCGCGGGCCAGCGCGTTGGCCACCGGCGAGCCGGTGGCGCCGACGCCGCCGACGGCGCACGGGTGGTCCCAGGGCAGCGCGCCCTTGCCCGCCTGGGTGTCGGACACCGGGATGCCGGTGGCCGCGGCGAAGCGGAGCAGCTCCTGGCTGGCGTCGGAGTAGATGACGCCGCCGCCCGCGATGACGAGCGGCCTGCGCGCGGCGCGGAGCACGGCGACAGCGCGGTCCAGCGCGGCGGGCTCGGGCAGTGGCCGGGGCACGTACCAGGTCCGTTCGGTAAAAAGATCTTCCGGCCAGTCGTGGGCCTCGGCCTGCACGTCCTGCGGGAGGGCCAGCGTCACCGCGCCCGTCTCGGCCGGGTCGGTGAGCACGCGCATCGCGGCGAGCAGCGCCGACGGCAGCTGCTCGGGCCGGCTGATCCGGTCCCAGAACCGCGACACCGGCTTGAACGCGTCGTTGACGCTCACGTCGAAAGACCGCGGGTCCTCCAGCTCCTGCAGCACCGGGCTGGCGACCCGGGTGGCGAAGAAGTCGCTGGGCAGCAGCAGGACCGGGACGCGGTTGATGGTGGCGAGGGCGGCTCCGGTCACCATGTTGGTGGAGCCGGGGCCGATCGAGGCGGTGCAGGCGAAGGCCTGCAGCCGGTTCCTCATCCGGGCGAAGCCGACCGAGGCGTGCACCATGGCCTGCTCGTTGCGGGCCAGGTAGTAGCGCAGGTCCGCCTCGCCCGTCTGGTGGGCCTGGAGCAGCGCCTGGCCGACGCCGGCCACGTTGCCGTGGCCGAAGATGCCGAAGCAGCCTGCGATGAGCCGGCGCCGCACGCCGTCGCGCTCGCTGTACTGGCTGGCCAGGAAGCGGACCAGGGCCTGGGCGACGGTAAGGCGCACGGTGCTCACTGCCTATCTCTCCCGTTCCATGGCTGAGGTCTCAGTTGTCGAAGTCAGGGGGAGCCGCGGGTCCATGGCCTGGCCGGCCCAGGTGCCGCGGATCCAGGCGTGGGCCGGGTCGTCGCAGAAGCGCCAGGCGCGTTCGGCCGCCGGGCCCGCCATGACGTTGAGGTAGTACAGGTCGTAGCCGGGGGCGGCGATCGACGGCCCGTGCCAGCCGTGCGGGATGAGCACCACGTCGCCCAGGCCGACCTCGGCCAGCACGTCGATGGGGCGCCCGGGAGTGCCGTAGACCCGCTGGTAGGCGAGCCCTTGGGTGTCGAAGTAGTAGATCTCCTCGAGTTCGGCCTCGTCGTCGCGCGTCTCGTCGTGCTTGTGCGGCGGGTAGGAGGACCAGTTCCCGCCCGGCGTGAGCACCTCGACCGCGATGAGCTTGTCGCAGTCAAACGCCTCGGGCGAGCAGAAGTTGTTGACCTGCCGGCTGGCCTGGCCGGCCCCGCGCAGTTCCACCGGCACGTCTTCGGCCGGGCCGTACCGCGGCGGCAGCCGGTTCGCGCACCGGGCCGAGGGAATGGCGAACACGCCGCCTGCGGCGGACGTCACCGTGACGGTCGCGTCGCGCGGCGCGTAGCAGAAGTCGCTGACGCGGGAGAACACGCTGCGCCGGCCCTGAAGTTCAAAGGTCTGGCCCGCGCAGGTCACCGCGGCCGATCCGGCCAGCGGCAGGACCAGGATCTCGTCGTCGCCGGTGGGCCAGGTGTGTGTTCCCCCGGCCGCCAGGGTCAGCACCTTGAGGCCGCTATAGGTCCAGCCGGCCCGCTCGGGCGTCACCACGAGGGAGAAGGCACCGTCTTTGCTGGATCCCTGGGGAAGGTAGAGCTTGTCGTCCACTGCCTCACCCCCGCATCAGGCTGACGGCGGTGTCGACCGCGCCTGCCACGTCATCGCCGGGCGGGAAGAGCAGCGTCCGGCCTACCACCAGCCCGTGCACGGACGGCATCTGCAGTGCCTTGTGCCAGCGGTCGAAGGCGGCGTTCTGGTCGGCGCTGACCTCGCCGCCGAGCAGCAAGGCGGGCAGCGTGGAGGCGGCCAGCACCCGTTCCATGTCGTCCACGACCGGTACCTTGAGCCAGGTGTAGGCGGACGTGTTGCCCAGGCCCGAGGCGACCACGATGGACCGGATCACCGCCTCGGGTGACAGGTCGTTGCGCACCCGGCCGTCGACCTGGTGCGAGATGAACGGCTCGACCATCGCCATCAAGGCGTGCGACGCGAGGTCGCTGACCGCCCGGGCGCAGGCCTCCATGGTGCCGGCGGTGGCGGGATCGCCCGGGTCGATGCGGAACAGCATCTTGCCGCCGTCGAACCCCATCCGGGCGATCGCCGCGGCGTCGTACCCGGTGAACCGGTCGTCGATCTCGAAGACGGTTCCGGCCAGGCCGCCGCGGTTCATCGAACCGATGACCACCTTGTCATCGAGCGCGCCGAGCAGCAGCAGGTCCTCGATGATGTCCGCGGTGCCGAGCACGCCGTCCACGCCGGGCCGGGACAGCGCCAGCGACATCCGCTCGAGCAGGTCCGCCCGGTCGGACATGGCCATCGGCCGGTCCCCCACCCGCAGCGCGCCGCGCGCCGGGTGGTCGGCGGCGATGATGAACAACTGGTTGTCCTCGCCGAGCAGTTCCGCGCGGCGCTGGCGTCGCGCGGCTGCTTCGGCGATGGCCTGCGGGCGGCGCGTGCGCGCCTCCAGGATGGCCTTGAGCTGGTCACGCACTGGTAGCCTCCCGTGGTCCCTCAGCCAGGAGCCCGTCTACCTCGGCCGCCGTCGGCATGGCGTCCGAGCAGGCGAGCCGCGACGCCACGATGGCCCCGGCGGCGTTCGCGAAGCGCATCACGCGCTCGATGTCCCAGCCGGCCAGCAGCCCGTGGCACAGCGCCCCGCCGAACGCGTCGCCGGCGCCGAGGCCGTTCAGGACATTGACCGGCACCGGCGGCACCTCGGTCGCGGTTTTGCCGTCATGGGCGAGGACCCCCTTGGGGCCCTGCTTGACGACGGCCAGGCCCACGCCGAAATCGTGCAGGGCCTGCGCGGCGGCCAGCGGCTCCCGCTCCCCCACCGCCGTCTCGCACTCGTCGAGATTGCCCACCGCGACGGTCACGTGCGGCAGTGCCTGCTGCACCCAGCGGCGGGCCTCTTCCCGTGACGACCAGAACATCGGCCGGTAGTCCAGGTCCAGGACGGTGATGTCCTTCTTGGCCCGCGCCTCCAGGGCGGCCAGGGTCGCGGTGCGGCTCGGCTCCTGCGACAGCCCGGTGACGGTCACCCAGAACACGCCCGCCGCGCGGATGGCGTCCAGGTCCAGCTCCTCGCGGCGGATCACCAGGTCCGGCGCCTTCGGCCAGCGGTAGAAGTACAGCGGGAAGTCATCCGGCGGGAAGATCTCGCAGAACGTCACCGGCGTGGGCAGGCCCTTGACCGCGGTGACGTAGCGGTCGTCGACGCCGTACCCGCGCAGCGCCGTGTGCAGGAACGTGCCGAACGGGTCCTCGCCGGTGCGCGTGATGACCGCCGTGCGCCGTCCGTACCTGGCCGCCGCCACCGCCACGTTGGACGCGCTGCCGCCCAGGTACTTGCCGAAGCTCTCCACCTCATCGAGCCCCACGCCGACCTGCTGCGGATACAGGTCCACCCCGATCCGCCCCATGGTGAGCACCTCGAACCCGTGGCTGGAGGGTCGCATGTGCATCAGCTCTGCCTCCCTCTCCTGGAGGTTCGCGCAGGAAGCGGGTATTGCTAACGTTTTACGCCTGCGTTTCGGTCAGGTCAAGAGTATGTCTTGACATATTTACGTCTTGATCTGCTAGCAACTTGACGATCCGGTGACATAATGGGATGAGATCGTTATCGAATCGGATTGACCGCCGCGAGAGAGCTGTCCGTGAACCGTGCCGCCATGCCCATCCGGGTAGACCGGAGCAGCCCGGTCCCCCTCTACTTCCAGGTGGCGCAGCACCTGGAACACATGATCGAGTCCGGCGAACTGCCGATGGGAACGCGGCTCGAGAACGAAACCGACCTGGCCGACAAGCTCGGCTTGTCCCGGCAGACGATGCGCCGGGCCATCGAGTACCTCGTGGACCGCGGGCTACTGGTCCGCAAGCGCGGGATCGGAACGCAGGTCGTGCACGCGAAGGTCACCCGCGATATCGAGCTGACCAGCCTCTACGACGACCTGGCCAAGACCAGCCGGGCGCCGTCCACCAAGGTGGTCAGCTTCCGGACCGAGGGGGCGCCCGACGCCCTCGCGGTCAAGCTCGGCATCCCGGCCGGGACGCCGGTGTACGTCTTCGAGCGGCTGCGCTACGCCGACGCCGAGCCGCTCGCGCTGATGCGCAACCACGTCCCGGCGCACCTGATGCGCCTCACCCCGGCGGACCTGGAGGGAGGGGGGCTTTACAACCTGTTCCGGGCGAACGGCGTCGGCATGCGGATCGCCAAGCAGGCCATCGGGGCGCGGGCCGCGACCGCCGCCGAGGCTCGCGCGCTCGGCGAGAGGCGGGGAGCGCCGCTGCTGACCATGGAACGTTCGGCCTACGATGACCACGGGCGGGCGGTGGAGCACGGCCACCACGTCTACCGCGCCTCGCGGTACAGCTTCGACCTCACCCTGACCGCCTGGTGAGCCAGGTCACTTAGACTCCTGCCGCCTGGGCCGCGGCACGCAGGTTTCCCACCTCGTCTTACCGCTTCTGACCTGGGCTAAGACGGCTTAGTCCGATGACGGTCGGCTTAGCTGGGCCTAAGCCTGTCTTGACCGCGGAAGATAAGGCATTCGTCCGATGTGGAGGGCGGGGCCTTACCGCGAATCTTGAGGATATGGGGAACCAGACGAGGTTCCCCGGGCCGAGGAGGAACCATGCATCCCGAGATTCTACGGCTACTGAACGCTCAGCGCGGCCGCGAAATGCGGGCGCGGGCGCAGCAGGCCAGGCTCGCCCGGACGGCGATCCGGAACCGCCGCCGTGCGCGCGATCTGGCGGACGAGTTCGTCCTGCCCGCCATCCCCGACTACGTGGACGGGTCGTTCCGCAGCGGGCCGGCCGGCCACGAGGCAGTCAGCGACGCGGGGCAGGCGCCCGCCGCCCACCACGCCGCCTGAGGCGGCCGGTGAGCGCCCCATCCATCGCCGGCGAACTTTCCGGAATGTCAGACCCTCGTGGGATGCTAACTCCAGAGATGAGCGGGCGAGCATCCAGTCCCGTGTTGGTCGGGCGGGACGAGCAGATGGCCGCCCTGGAAGCCGCTTTCGCCAGCGTGCGCCAGGGCGGTCCGTCTGCTGTGCTGCTGGGCGGAGAAGCGGGCGTAGGCAAGTCGAGGCTGGTCAGCGAGTTCGGCCGGACCGCGGCGCTGGCGGGCGCCCGGGTGCTGACCGGTGGCTGCCTGGCTCTGGGCACCGACGGGCTGCCGTACGCCCCGTTCACCGCGGTGCTGCGCGACCTGGTGCACGAGATGGGCGCGGACGCGGTGGCCTCGATGCTGCCCGGCCGGACCACGCGGGGGCTGGCCCGGTTGCTGCCCGAACTCGGCGAGCCGGACACCGGCGGTGATCCGGCCGAGGCCCGGGCGCGGCTGTTCGAGGAGGTGCTCAGCGCGCTCGACCACCTGACCAGGCATTCGCCGGTGGTGCTGGTGATCGAGGACGCGCACTGGGCCGACCGTTCGAGCCGGGACCTGCTGACGTTCCTGATCGGGAACCAGCGCGCCCTCAGCGGGCTGCTCGTCGTGGTCACGTTCCGCTCCGACGAACTGCACCGCACCCATCCGCTGCGCCCGCTGCTGGCCTCACTGGACCGGATCGCCTGGGTCGAGCGGGTCGATCTGCCGCGGCTGACCAGGCACGATACCGGAGAGCTGGTCGTACGCATCCTCGGCCGCCAGCCGGCCGGCGACCTGGCCGACGCGCTGTACCACCGCTCCGAGGGCAACCCGCTCTTCGTCGAGGCCCTGCTCTGCTGTGACGGCGAGCTGAGCGCGGAGCTGCCGGAATCCCTCCGCGACCTGCTGCTGGACAGCGTCCGCAGGCTGCCGGAAGACACCCAGGAGGTGCTGCGGGTCGCCAGCGCGGGCGGCGAGACGACCGGGCACGCGCTGCTCGCAGCGGTGACCGGCCTGGACGACGCGGCCCTGACCCGCGCGGTGCGGCCCGCGGTGATCGCCAACGTGCTGCACCCCCGGGGCGACGGCTACGCGTTCCGGCACGAGCTCATCCGCGAGGCGGTGCACGAGGACCTGCTGCCCGGCGAGCACGGCCGCATGCACAGCCGCTTCGCCGAGGCCATCGACGCCGACCCCACGCTGGTTCCTCCCGGCCGGGCCGCCATCGAGATGGCTCACCACTGGCACTCCGCGCACGACTCGGCCTGGGCGCTGACCAGCGCCTGGCAGGCGGCGGCACAGGCGGGCCGGGCGGTCGCGGCCGCCGAGCGGCTCTCGCTGCTGGCCCGCGTGCTCGAACTCTGGGATCAGGTGCCGGACGCCGTCGAGCGGATCGGCGCGGGCCACACCCAGGTGCTTGAAGAGGCCATCTCGGCGGCCCACGACGCCGGGGAGTTCGAACGCGGGATCGCGCTGGCCACCTCGGTCCTCAGGGAACTCGACCCGGCCACCGAACCAGTCCGGGTCGCGAAGCTGCTCGGTCGTCGCGGCCACTTCCGGATGAAGCTGGGCCGCAAGGACTTCACCCGCGACCTGGAAGACGCCCTGGAGTACGTGCCCGCCGACGTGTCGCCGCCCACCCGGGTGGAGATCCTGCTCGCGCTCGCCCACTGCCCGCCCAACGTGACCAACGAGCGGTCCTACGCCGAGGAGGCCCTGGCGATCGCCCGCCGGACCGCCGACGAGGCGAGCGAGGCGAACGCCCTGCTGACGCTGGCCATGTACAACGCCGACCCCGGCGCGCAGGCCCCCTCGGACAGTGGTCCCCTCGAACTCATCGCGCAGGCCCGCGACATGGCCGAGCGCCGGGGGGCCGAGGATGTGCTGCTGAACGCGGCGGTCAACGAGTCCCACCTGCTCGAAGGCGCCGGGGAGCACGAACTCGCCGCCGGGGCGGCCCGCCGCGCCACCGAGAGCGCGGACGCCCAGCTGCTGTCCCGCACCTCGGGCAGCGTGCTCGCCATCAACCAGGCCGAACCGCTGTTTGCGCTCGGCCGCTGGGACGAGGCCCTGACGATATCCACCGGGGCCATGGACCGCTACCTCGCGCCCGGGCCGCTGAATCGCGCCCTGCTGCACGTCATCACCGGCTCCATCGTGCTGGCCCGGGGCGATCTGGCCGCGGCGGCGCAGAACATGCTGACGGCCCGCGACGCGCTACGTTCGGCCCGCTACGAGGACCAGCACCAGCTTCCGCTGGCCCGGCTGGAGATCCTGTTCGCGCTGGCCAGGAACGGCCCGGCCGCCGCGCTCGGGACCGCGTCGCAGATCCTGGACCGCTTCGAGCTGTCCAGCAGCAGCCCGAGGTACGCCTGGCCCGTCGTGGTCGCCGGGGCCAGCACGGTCCTGGCCGCCGCCCGGCTGGCCGGGGTTTCCCGCGACGAGCGGCTCCGCGACGAGGCCGCCGCCCTCGCGGACCGGCTGCGCACGGTCGCGGAGAAACTGGAGACGTTCGGCCCGGCACAGCGAGCCTGCCGGCTGAGCTTCGCGGCGGCCGACGCGGACGCCGCCCACCTGCTCGCCGCCTTCCCCGGCGCCGGTCATCCGGGCGCTGGTGCTGCTCATCCGGGCGCTGGTGCTGCTCATCCGGGCGCTGGCGGCGGTCATCCGGGCGCCGGCGGCGGTCATCCGGGCGCCGGCGGCGGTCATCCGGGCGCTGGCGATGAGGCCGCCGGGCTGCTCGCCGCCTGGGATCAGGCCGCCGCCGCGTGGGCCGGCCTCGGCGAGCCTCATCCGCTCGGCGAGACGCTGCTGCGCGCGGCGGAGGCCGCGCTGGCCTGCGGCGACCGTGACGGCGCGGCGGAGCGGTTGCAGCGTGCGGTCCCGCTCGCGGCCCGGCTCGCCGCGCACCCGCTCAGCGACCAGATCGCGATCCTCGCGCGGCGCGCCAGGATCCGGCTGACCAGCGACGACGCCATAGCCGGCGCTGCCCCGGGCGGCCCGGGTCCCGGGGACGGCGAGCTCGGCCTCACCGAACGCGAACTCGAGGTGCTCCACCTGGTCGCGGCCGGGCGCAGCAACCGGGAGATAGCCGCCGAGCTGTTCATCTCGCCCAAGACGGCCAGCGTGCACGTGTCCAACATCCTCGGCAAGCTGAACGTGGCCAGCCGCGGCGAAGCCGCCGCCAAGGCGCACACCCTCCGCCTCTTCGACCCCACCAGCACCGCGTAACGGACGTACCGTGTCCCGGTATCCTTCCGGGTTGCCTCGCGCTCGCCTCAGCAGTCCCCTCGATCACACGCGCGTCTCCCGGCTATGTCCTGATGCCACACCGATGTGACATTGGTGTGGCTATAGGGGTTTGTCAGAAAATAATCCGTAGCTTCCTGGTTTCTGGCAGGCTGCTGTGGTATGGGCGATGTGACGGTGACGCGGGAGATGCTGGCGGCGAAGTTCGGGTCGCTCTTCCCGCATCTGGATGAGCGGCAGCGG
>WNGP01001848.1_pt1 | contig 20834 bp, 24 predicted proteins | sample 5407671 | NCBI WGS metagenome assembly WNGP01 (sample SAMN13153381, study PRJNA577476) | soil metagenome | isolation source: 40 cm soil or saprolite under Garry oak tree replicate 2 | place: USA:California | collected 2016-06-15 | reverse complement strand
CACCCACTCGAGGGCGGCGATCTGATCGAGCAGGCCGCAGTTGCCCGTATAGGCCGCATCTTCTCCGGCCAGGTCTTTCAGAGAGACAAAACCCAGGATCCCCAGCCGGTAGTTGAGCGTCACCACGACGATGTGGTGAGTGGCGGCGAACGACGTCCCGTCATACCAGGGATCGGACGCCGAGCCGAGCGTGAAGGCTCCGCCGTGAATCCAGACCATCACCGGGCGCCTCTCGTGGTCAGCGCCCGGCGACCAGATATTGAGGGACAGGCAATCCTCGCTCATCGGGGGCAACTTTGCGGCTCTGTCAGCTCCCCCGGCGATGCCCCCCATGATCTCCGGCACCTGAGGTGCCATGGGGCCAAACGCGGTCGCCTCGCGCACGCCCGTCCATGGCTCAAGCGGCTGCGGCGCCCGAAAACGCCGCTGGCCGGTGGGAGGCTGCGCGAAAGGAATGCCTTTCCAGACGCTGATCGAGCCTTGCTCGCGGCCCTGTACTTTTCCATACCGTGTCTCAACGATCAGATTGCTCATCTTTTTGCTCCTGCAGCTTTTCTATTTCTATGGTGCTGAAATGCCTATGCTAAATCCAGTACGACTTTTATCGCAAGACTCGGGTCTGAAGCAGTTTCAAACGCTTCTACTGCATCATCTAATGGAAATGTATGGGTAATGATTTGGGTGACATTTGACTTTTTGTTTGCCAGATTATGAATAACCTCCAAAATGTCATCCTTTGTATATCCGCGTGACCCCATGATCTGGCATTCGGTGCTCATCACCTGCATGAAGTTGATGGGAACCTCTTTTTTCTGCAAAGCCACACACGATAACCTTGCCCCTTGTTTGGCATACCTCAGAAAATCACCCGGGACATTGGACGCCCCCGCACAGTCGATGACCACATCAATATCGATCGCCGAATCCCCATAGTATTTTTTGATTTCCCCGAAATGTTCGATGAAGAATTGGCGGGTCTCTCCAGACTTCGGGTTAAATCCTACGCCGCCCAATTTCCTGACCGTTTCCAGGCGGCTGTCGTCAATGTCCAGGACGACGACGTTGTTGTTTCCCTGGGCAACTAAACCACTGAGGGCACACAGGCCAATTGGTCCAGCACCATAAATCACCACATGATCTTCTGGTTTGGCCTGCGGGGTATTCTTCCCATGGGTTCCGACCGCAAACGGTTCAATTAACACCGCATCCTCAAAGGAGAGCGAATCCGGCAAGAGAAACAGGTTATCCTCCAGCTTCGCATCTTGAACTAACACATATTGCGAAAAAGCACCGGCCCTCACGGAGGCCGAGGGATCAGCAGTACGAAGACGCGTCATCGGATTGACAAACACGCGTGTCCCTTTTTCGACACAGGTGACATGTTTCCCTGTTTCATAGACATACCCCACCATCTCATGTCCAAACTCGGAATCCGGGAAAATGCCAACGGTTCTCCCACCGTACAAATACCCCGTCACATCCGTTCCGCAAATCCCTGCCCGAACATTGCGCACAATCACATCATCAGGACCACACACCGGCATGGTTCGTTCCTGGACTTCTACTGTTTTCGTGTCTTTATAAATGACTGCTTTCATCGATTGGTCTCCTTCATGGAAGTGGTTTGTAAGGGGAGATTCCCCTGGAATGGCGACATGAACAACGTCAGGAATCACCACCGAGTGGATGCTGTCTCCATTTGTCATATTTGTCTGTTTAGATTATAATGTCATAAATGACAAAAGTCAATAGGAGAAAAAGGTAAAATGAACGACACACAGTCTGCTCAGCACGACGACTTGCAGCCGATGAGTTTGCGAAAACGCAAGTCACCGCACGCGGCCCTGCGAGCGATCGTTGAGTACCTGGCAAGCCTGTATCAGCAGCAGCGGGCCAGTTTTCTGCTCCGCTATGTGGAATGATGTTCGGCATCTCGCTTTGTTAGCAAAAGGAGTGGTGACGCTCGTCCATCTTTTCGGGGGACGCTTCGCATTCGGTCTGGGCGCGGGCGATAATGCAGCCAGTTCCTCCCTGGCGAGAAAGGTCAGCCTCCTTCTTCCTCGCCCGCTTGCTGCCAAGCGTGCCGCCGAGTGCACCGAGACTCAGAGCAATCAGCAGATTCGAGATGATGAAAGAGACCATACTCATGTGGAAGGAAGAGGGAAGAAGGGAGTATCCTGCCGACAGAAGAGCAAGATATGATCCATTAGCTAAAAAGCAGGTGAGCAGGGACAGGCTCACGTTTCCATGTTTTCTGGCGGTTTGCCTCCCTGCGAAGAAGTTCATTCCTCCGTAGATGAGATAGTGGATGCCGAGGAAAACGGGAACGGAGAGAAACCTACTCACCATGACCAGGACGACCCCGACGGCAACGAGGATGGTACCAAAGACCAACGCCTGCATCAGAGCCTTGTTGATCTCCGCTTGTGGCACTTGCGGCAGGTAGAGAGGATAGCCCTGTTGAGGAGAGGAGGAAGGGGTATATGACGCAGATGGCTGGCCTGGAGGCATGACGGGTTGATAGCCCTGCACATATACCGGGGTGGGTTCTGTGGAGGCCGGGCGGGCGTGCTGGAGACGCATAGCGCGGCTGCGGCAGGCGGCTAGGATACGGGCTGCGTGGGAGACAGAGCGCTCTGAGAAGGCAAGGTGAGATGCGTCGCTGCCTGGTTGCTGGCCTGTTCGAGAGCAGTCGCGAAGGCCTGGACGCTGCCGAAACGGGCTTTGGGATCTTTGGCCAGCGCCGTCATGACGACATGCTCGACCCCTGCCGGCAGGTCCGGCACCTTTGCACGTATTGAAGGAGGCCCTTGAGTATGAACGGAACGAAAAACAACGCTAAGAAATCGGATCAGAGAATACGCATTGACCAGGCGTCTGTGACGCTGCTGGAATGACTGTGTGTTGCAGAGGACGGGGATGGTGCGGGTGAATGGCTGGCCAATGCGTTCTCAGCTTGGCCAGCTCACAGATGGTTTCAAAGGGAAAGGTTCTATACTTCTCTCACTGCCTTCGTGCTTTCCACCGACTCCTCTTGCTCTTGTTCCGTTTCTTCCGGCTCCCGCAACGGATGGAAGGCTCCCTGACGGATCTCATCAGAGAGCGAGAACGTATACCGACCCAGGAGATTGATATGATCATACCCCAGCGGGGAAAGACGTTCCACATCCTCTGGTACGATCTTCATCCCTCGTCCTCGCATCTCCTCCAACGCTCGATGCATGTACAAGGTATTCCAAAGGACCATTGCATTGACGACCAGCCCCAGGGCTCCGAGTTGCTCTTCCTGCCCCTCGCGATACCCCTCGTCTTTCTATCTATCAAGCAGAGTTTTTCCTTCTAACGAACGAGGAACAATCGCAAAGATGAGGATGCCTGGACTATTGGGTGAAAAATCGTCGTTTTGCTCTTCCAAATGCCGCAGAATCCTGCTAGAATAACCATTATCTCAGGTGAGCTCATCAATGGTGGAGTCAGTTTGCCGACCATTCGCAAGCGGTTGGGGTATAAGAACCTGCAAACAACGCTGCGCTATGCAGAGCAGGCAGATGAGACTGCTGATAGTGAAATACGAACGTGGCGTCGTCGAACGTCACAACGAGCATAGAACTGTCTCCTTGTCTTGAGGAGGAAGGAGCACCCTGCTCTTCCAGCATTTGATCAGAAGGTGGTAAGCGCCCATCGTGAGATCATTCTCAGCACCAATCATGTGCCCGGTCATTATTGGCCGCGTATCCGAACGCGATGCACTCTTTCGGCTCATTGATCGAATCAGGAGCGGACAGGGGGGTGTTGCCCTCGTGTGTGGTGAGGCAGGTATTGGCAAATCACGCCTGGTTGCCGAGGCAAAAGCCTATGCCGAGGCTCAAGACTTTTTCCTGCTCCAGGGCAATTGCTTCCAGATGGATAGCTCGTACCCCTATGCGCCTCTGCTCGACTTGCTGCGCGCGTCGGCTGTGCCAACTGCAGACGCTCCTGACCCAATCGTGCTGGAATTTGCTCGGCTGCTGCCAGAATTGGCACCGGACCTTTCTGGTCCTCTTCCTGCCCCACAGCCCGATCCCGAACAGGAGAAACGCCGCCTCTTTGCGGCCCTGACACGCTTTTTCAAAGAGCGAGCCAGCCAACGTCCCGTGCTGCTCGTCATCGAAGACTTGCATTGGTGCGACGATGTCAGCCTGGAATTTCTCCAGTCTCTTGCCCGTTCCTGTGCTACACAACCTCTGCTGTTATTGATGACCTATCGGAGTGGCGAGGTTCAGCCGAGCTTGCAATGTTGCCTGGCGCAGTTAGATCGCACGCGGCTGTCCCAGGAGTTCCAACTGCTGCCGCTCCCGCGCAGCGATGTTGACGCCATGCTGGACGCGATGTTTGCTCTCCAGATCAGCGAGCGGGCCAACCTGCTGGATCTCATCTACCCGCTCACCGAGGGCAACCCGTTCTTCATTGAGGAGATCCTCACCTCCCTGGTCTCACGTGGAGTACTGTGGTCTGATGACGGGGTCTGGCAGTGCAAGCTGCATCCAGATCAGCGGAGCGAACACGTGCCGGTTCCACGCAGCGTGCAGGATGCCGTGCAACAGCGGACGCACCAGTTAAGCGCCGAGGCCAGGCGAGTCGTCACCTTTGCTGCTGTGGCAGGAAGGCGCTTCGACTTTGCGGTGCTCCAACAGGTCATGCAGTGTGATGAAGACCAGTTGTTGCCGCTGATCAAGGAATTAGTGGCGACTCAGCTCGTGGTGGAAGTCTCAGCAGACCAGTTTGCTTTCCGTCACGCGCTCACCCAACAGGCCCTGTATGCCGGATTACTGGCGCGCGAGCGCCGCTCGCTGCATCGCACGCTCGCAGAAGCCATAGAAGAACTCTCAGCCACAACACCCATGCTTGATACCCACCTGGAGGACCTGGCCTCTCACTATTATGAAGCCGAGGTCTGGGTAAAAGTGCTCGAGTACGCGCAACGCGCCGGAGAAAAAGCCCTGGCGCTGTATGCGCCGCGTGCTGCTACGCTCCACCTGGCACATGCGTTGGATGCGGCCCATCACTTGCATATCACACCACCAGGCAAGCTGTATCACACGCGAGGGCAGGCCTATGCAACACTGGGTGACTTCGACCGCGCGCGGAGCGACTACGAGCGTGCCTTAGACACTGCCCGCACGGCTTCCGATAGCTCGATGGAATGGCAGAGTATGATGGCGCTCGGTTTTCTGTGGGCCGAGCGTGACTATGCCCAGGTGGGAGCCTGGTTCCGTCAGGCCCTTGACCAGGCTTCGCGCCAGGCTTCTCCACTCCTGCGGGCTCGCAGCCTCAATCGCTTCGGAAATTGGCTCGTGAACACCGGACGCATTGAGGAAGGACTGCACGCCCATCAAGAAGCACTCAGCATGTTTGAGGAACAGCACAACACCCAGGGGATGGCTGAAACGCTGGATCTGCTTGGGATAACCTATGGGATGCGTGGAGACAGGGTCAAAGCGGTCGAACAGCTCGGCCAAGCGATTGCCCTGTTCCGTAGCCTGGGTGACACGCAGAGCCTGGTCTCGAGCCTGGCAATGCGTGCGGTCCAGTCCATGCCGGGGGCAAGTGAAACCACCGTTTGTCCTCTGAGAACACGGGATGCGTGTGTGCAGGATGCATTAGAGTCGAGACTCCTGGCGCGCCAGATCGATTCGCTGGCAGGCCAGGCCTTCGCCGAAAACACCCTGGCTCATGCCTTGCTCTCCTTTGGGGAGTTCGGTCCGGCGCTCATCCATGCACACGAGGCAGGCCGCATCGCCAGCGAGATTGAGCACCAGCAGTGGATGGTCGCCAGCACCTCAGCCTTGGGGCACATCTACGTGCGGCTGCTCGCGCCTGCGCTGGCAATGGCAGCGTTGGAAGGCGGGTTGTCGCGAGCCTCTGCTCTTGGCTCAACGTTCTGGATGGCCACCCTTGCGGCTCACCTGGGACGGGCATACATCTTGAACCACAATCTGCCCGCGGCCCAGGCCGTACTGCAAGCGGCCATGCCACGCGACCAGCCGCCGCGGACTATGGCAGAACGGGATGTCGCTCTCGCCTGGGGGGAACTCATGCTGGCACAGGGAGAGGCGGGCCTCGCGCTCCAGATGACAGAGCACTTGTTAGCATCGGCACCGGGTCTCTTTCCTGGTCAGTCTCCACAGCCCATTCCTCATCTGCTGAAATTGAAAGGGGAGGCTCTGCTGGCCCTCTCGCAGCTGGATGAAGCGGTAGAAGCGTTAGAGGATGCGAAACGGGGAGCCGTGGCGCGGAACGCCCGACCCGTCCTGTGGGCCATCCATCGGTCGCTGGGACGAGCCTACCAGCTCCTCCAACGCAAAGATCGGGCTCGGCAGGAATATGCTGTGGGGCGACAACTCGTTGAGGAACTTGTGACAACCATTCCTGATGCATCCTTGCGCGACCAATTCGAGCGCGCGGCGCTTGGCTCCTTCCCACGGGAAAAACCGCCGCTCCCACGTGAGGCTGCCAGGCACGCGTTTGGCGGTTTAACGGCACGTGAACGCGAAGTCGCAGCACTCGTTGCGCAAGGCAAAACGAGCCGGGAGATTGCCGATCTCCTGGTGGTCAGCGAACGAACCGCCGAAGGACATGTGAGCACTATTCTGGGGAAGTTGGGCTTTACCTCGCGGGCACAAATCGCGGCGTGGGTCGTTGAACGAGGGCTGGCGAAACCCTAAAGCTCTACGTACCTCAAGCGAGCACTTCCTCCGGCAATCTACGTACCACCCACCTCTCGATCCAGGTACTTTTCCCCGTGGCAAAGCCAGGCTTTTCGACTACACTCTTCACAGAAAGAAGTAACCAGACGCGATGGCAAGCATGTCAAACGACCGTATCGTCCCGTATGGCGTGGCCCCGAGCCGAGCTTGGGGACCACAGCTCTCCATTCGTCTAAAAAGAGAGGAACCAACATGGTCATCTTACAAATCGAGCACCCAGTCCCCAGCTTCGATACCTGGAAGAAGGCATTCGACAGTGACCCTGTCAACCGGAAGCAGTCGGGCGTCCGCCGCTACCGGGTCTTCCGGCCGATTGACAATCCAAACTACGCCATCATCGATCTCGAATTCGACAGCCTCAACGAGGCGGAAGGTCTTCTTGCTGCCATGCGCGAGGTGTGGCGCGGCGTCCAGGGAACGATCATGGAGAGCCCACGAGTGCGCATCGTCGAGGTGATGGAGAGCAAGGAGTACTAACTCCAGGGAATCCTTTCCAGGGGTCCGCAGACGGACTCCATCTGTGACGTAGTCGCCGCCAGCGTTCAGTCGACACAGCAGGTCGCTTCCATTCTCGCAACGTGTATCAAGCCAGGCAGAGATTAGGAGGTGAACCAGCCGTTGGTGTCTAAGCCGCGACCCGCTTCGATACGCGGCTGATATTGCTGGGCAAAGAGGTTTCCGACCAGTTCGCGCCGGCTCCGCACACCGGCTTTCTCGAAGACCGCCTTTAGATGGTCCTGCACCGTGTCAGGCGAGATGTGAAGCATCTCAGAAATCTCTGCCGTCGATAGCCCACGCACGACATGCTGCATGATCTCACCCTCCCGTTTCGAGAGATCATAGACCTGCATGATCAGTGGTGCTATCTCCGCTGGCCGGGCTACCTCAAAGATCACGGCGATTTGTCCCGTTGCTGACAATCTTGAAGCGTGCAGCACCAGCCAATGGCCTGAAGCCGTGTGCAGACGTACCCTGGGTATGAGATCGGACTGTCCATTCCCTCCTTGCTCAAGCGCGAGCATTCGGCCAACCACAGCGGAAACGGCATATGGCACCGCCTGCTTACCCGGCCAGTCCGCCTCGGCGACCTCCGCGAGCCAGCGTTCGGCCGCCGGAGTGATCGCCACTACCGAGAGATCCTCGGCCAGCAATAGCAATCCCGGCTCGTCGGGGAGCGTCGCTCCTGTCGTGCTCTCAAGCAGCAGGGCGGTGCGCAAACCCTCAGCAACATGCGGTGTGAGCCGGGCAAGGTAGGCCGCTTCGGTGAGCGTAAAGTGGGGGCTCGAGTGGTCACGATGCAAACACATGAAGCCCCAGCAGGTACCGCCGGTGATGAGCGCCGCGCGCAGTTCGTCTCCGAGCGAGAGAGGAGCCAGGATCTCGCGATAGCGTTGGCTGCGCTCCAACTCGCCCTGGGTGGCCTGGACCAGATTAATAACCGGCGTGTTACTTCTTGCCATCCAGGCAAGCTTGTTCACGTCGGTCTGCAGAAACTCGTTCTCAAGGAACTGGGGTGTAGCGTGGATGAGAATATCGTCAACCACCGCCCCCGTGAAGAGCAATGTCGCAGGATCAGCGGTGGCGAAAAAGGAAACATCAAGAGGAATGACTATTCGCAGGCGTTTCATGATCTCGATCCGCAGTGCGCGGGAGTCGAGTCCTGCATGACACAGCCTGATGATCTCCCGTCGGCTCTGTTCTGCTCTTCGCTGTTGCATGGTGACTTCCTGTCTGGATATGTCGCGCTGATCGCGGCTTTCTCTCAGGACTCATTATACCCGCTGCACGCGTGTAAAGCCATCCCAGATTTCTGGGATGGTTTCGGCAGCATGAGAACGGTACGCTTGCAGCAGACGAATGAGTCCCATAGATCAGGAAGAAAGAAAAGGAGAATCTACGATGTTAGGCGAAGAGAATAAAGCCCTGGTGCGACTTTTCCACGAGGAGTTCTGGAACAAAGGGAATCTGGCGGCAGCAGACGAATTGATGACTGCTGGAGCGACAGTCGTTCTCCCTGGGATGGGGCAGGTCGATCTCACGCATTTGAAAGTTTTTGCAGCCAGCTTGCGAGGCGCGTTCCCCGACTGGTACTCGACGACCGACGAACTGATGGCTGAAGGAGCCAGGGTTGCCGAACGGTGGACGGGTCGAGGGACGCACCAGGGGGAGTTTCAGGGGATTGCCCCAACCGGAAGACAGATCACCGTCCCCGGTTTCGTCTTCTACCGTGTCGCTTCTGGCAAGATCACGGAGTTCCGGGGACTCTTTGATGGGTTGGCTCTGATGCGACAGCTTGGAGCGATCCCCGATCAGAAGTAGTACTCCCATGCCGTGCCCTGGAGGTCCTCTCACTCACACATACGAAGCACGGCGCACCATCGAGGAGAGACCGGTATGATTGAGCACGCGTTGAATCCCGCTCCCCTGCAGGACCTCAAAGCCCATCTGCATGGCGAACTGATCTGTCCGGACAACCGTCGCTATGACGCCAGCCGCACGGTCTGGAACGGGATAATTGAGAAATACCCGGCTGTGATCGTGTACTGCGCTGACGTGGCCGATGTGGTCCATGCTGTCCAGTTCGCTCGCGATTCCCATCTGCTCGTGGCCGTGCGAGGGGGTGGACACAGCGTCAGTGGCAGTTCCGTCTGCGATGGCGGTATGGTCATCGATCTCTCGCGCATGAAAGGCATCTGGATCGACCCAGAGCAGAAGACGGCCTGGGCTCAAGCCGGTCTCACACTGGGCGAGTTCGTGCAGGCAACCCAGGCCTACGGCCTTGCTACCACGACTGGCACCGTGGGCGGGACTGGTCTGGCAGGTCTGACTCTCGGTGGGGGTCTGGGCTGGCTCATGGGCAAATACGGCTTGACCATCGACAACCTGTTGGCGGTGGACCTCGTCACTACCGACGGGCAGATCCTCAGGGCCAGTGCCAGCGAACACCCCGATCTGTTCTGGGGCGTGCGCGGTGGCGGCGGCAACTTCGGCATCGTGACTGCCTTCGAGTTCCAACTGCACCCTATCGGCCCGGTGCTGGCGGGCAAGGTCGTCTATCCGTGAGCGAAAGCGCGGGAGGTGCTGCGCTTCTACCGGGAGTATACGAGCACCATTCCCGATGAACTGACCGTCTCTGCCTCTCTCATGACCACGCCAGGTGGTCTCCCTGCGATCGCCATCAATCTCTGCTACTGTGGTCCCCTCGAGGAAGGAGAACGGCTCGTTGAGCCTGTGCGGACGTTTGGCTTGCCATTGGTCGATCTCATTCGTCCGAGGTCCTACCTCAAAATGCTCACGCAGGCCAACCTGGGAGCACCGGCGGGACGATCCTACTACGAAAAAGCCAGCACGCTCTCAGACCTCAGCGATGAAGCGATCGACGCGATGGTGGCGTACGGCTTAGCCTGCAGCTCGCCATGGTCACAGATCCTGATCCAGCATGTCCATGGAGCCGCAACCCGGGTCGGTCCGACCGAGACCGCCTTTGCGCTGCGTGGCGAGTCCTCTGTGATCTGCATGGTAGCCGCGTGGGATGACGGCGAAGCACATCGGCATATGGCGTGGACCCGTGCATGCTGGAGGGCGCTAGAGCCGTTTGGAAGCCCTGGGGTCTATATCAACTTCCTGGGTAACGAGGGCGAAGAGCGGGTCAGAGCCTCCTATGGAGTCAACTACGAACGGCTGGTGGCCCTCAAGAACAGGTATGATCCGACCAACTTCTTCGCGCTGAATCAGAATATCAAACCAACGATCCAGGAGGAAGAACCATGTCTCAGATAGGTAGAGGGGTAATGCAAGGATTCGATCAAAATGAGGACATTGAAGGCAACTCGATATATCTCGTCCTGCAAGCGAAAGGACGAGAGGTGGGGCCAGGAGACAGGAATTTGAGCGAACCCTGAGCCAAACCATCCCAGCTTTCTGGGATGGTTTCTTTTCATCACTCCGTCTATGCTTTGAGAGTGAAACGCGCCAGGCGCCAGCAATGACTGCAACAAAACCGGCCAACGGGTCTACCAGCAGTATCGTTGACACCATGACAGCGCGTGTCAGTCTTCCTGCTTGCGCCTCCAAGAGAACGTGGACGAACATTGTATGCCACATTCAGAAGGACAAGCAGGATCCAAAGAAAGGAAACACAGGATCATGCAGTCTGAAACGCTCAGGAAAAGACAAGTCTTCGAGGTTCCCGCCACCATCGTGACATTTCTTGCTCTCGCAGCCGACACCGGTGGCTCCTTTTCCCTGTTCGAGTATCGAGTCGCGCCACAGCAGGGAATTCCACTCCACCGGCATAGTGACGATGAGGCTTTTCTCGTCCTGGAAGGAACGCTTCAATTTCAAATTGAGGAGCAGCATCTGGACCTGGGTCCCGGCGAATTTGCCTTTGTTCCCAAACAGACACCACATAGATATCTCAACACAAGTGTCGAGAACGAAGGGCGGATGTTGGCGATCACGCTCCCGGCAGGAAGTCATGAGGGGTTCTTTGCTGAGATTGGAGAACTGAAAGCCGACGCCTCAGGGCCATTTTCAACGAAGTCACCCGATATAGAAAAAATTATGAGAGTTGGGAAGCGTTACGGGTTTGAGATCTTGCCTCCTGCCTCATCCTAAGCCCTTGAGTCGCAAGGTGTGTTGGACAGAGTTCACGAGCTATCGGCATTCTTGTCAAACGACCGTATCGTCCCGTCTGGCGTGGCCCCGAACGCGGGGAGCGCCATTCCATTGGTCTCACAAAGAGCAGGAGCACTCAGCCTGCTCACCGGAACGTATTGCTTCTCAGAGAAAAAGTTGTATCAACACCTCTTCCTTTCTAGAGGAACGGAGAAATCACCATGTATCACCCACACCACCACCGCTCGCCGTCGTTTTTTTCACGTTCCAGGCTCGCATTGAGCCTGTGTAGCCTCCTTCTCGTGCTCGTGCTGGCCGCTTGCAGTCTGGGAGGTGGGGGTACCGGAACTGCTCCAACCACAACGAGCGGCAATACGCCCGCGACTTCTCATCCCACCTCTGTTCCTGCTCAGCCCACGTCCGCATCTGCCGCCGATCTGGCAACCTATACAGGCGATGGCTTTAGCATCAGCTATCCGCAGGGATGGACCGTGCAGAAAGGGACCAATGGTTCTGTGACCTTCATTGATGAACACGCTGGCGCGACAAAAGGGAGCCACGTAGCTATTACGCTTGGGAAACAGGGATTGGTCCATCCAACTTCCACGACACTCAATTTTTGGCAGCAAGCGTTCATGGCACAACCCAATTACAAAAAAGTCGATATCGCGTCAACGGCGATGGTTGGGGGAGATTCCTGGGATCAGATTGCCGCCACTGGCGATGAACAGATCTCAGGCCAGACTCAGCCAGTGAACGCTGAGCTGGTCGTGATGGCTGACAATCATCCAGCAACATCACCCACAGCCAGGAGTTGGCAAATTCAATATTCAACGTACACCAACGACTTTGCTCACATGAACGCTAACCTCTTCCAGCCGATGTTGCAGTCATTCACGTTTGCGTAGGTGAGTCGTGCATCCGCGAAAGTCGCGGGAGGTCCAGGAGGGCAGCGGTCCTCTGGCAGGGTCCGCCTTCTCAGGGGGAGACAAGAGGCGAGGGATGTCCTCAGTTCTTCCCCCCTCAGTGGCGGATGCACTAGTGAGTTGAACCAGATGGAAGAGGCTCGCATTCGTCGAGAGTCTTGAAAGGAAACAGATGATGGCACAGTCGATCACACAGGTCTGCGCACACTGCCACACACCCGTCCCTGCTCACGTAAGTTTCTGTCCCAACTGTGGAACGCCTGCACGTGCAGGCAATGGCAACCCTGCCAGCTCCGCTCCAACCCAAAAAGCGCCGCCGCCATACACGTCGTATCCACAACAGGCACCGCCAGTCTCTCAACCAGCACCTCCTGGTCAGCAAGGATATCAACCGCCTTTGCAGAGTTCTCGGCCCCCGCCAGCTTATGCGCGGCCACAGAAAAACTCGTCGGGAGGGATCCTGAAGGTGGGGGTGATCCTCCAGCTCCTGCTGCTCTTGCTCGGTGCAGGTGGGTTCTTTGCCTTTCGTTTCGTGACCAGCAGAGGCAGCAACACAGCGAATACCGGCGTCAAGAGTGAGATCACCCCGACCCAGGCTCCGCTGACCACGACACCGATCAATGCCACGGTCACCTATGCGAGCGTCGATATCACGATTCTCAACGCGCAGCAGGCGACGAGCTTTGCCGACGATCGTGATATACCCGCACACGGGGTGGTGCGCCTCAATCTGCACGCGGTGCAAAATGGTGCCGATGATACCAACTCGGGGAGTAGCATCGATCCCTACTATCATTACTCGACAGCCTTCGCCTTGATCTTGCCAGGGGGGAGGAAGGTTCCTCCTGCTGGGTATAAAGAAGTGAACGGTCCCACGAAAAAAGGCCAGCAAACGACCTGGATCGATTTTCCTGTCCCCACCACCGTCAAAGTGGACCGGCTCATCCTCCAGATGGGAACGGATACCGAGGCGCAAATAGCTCTCCCCCTGACTGGCCAGGCCGATCTGAGCCAGTATCAAGCCAAACAGGTGAGGCCCAATGTGCGCGTCCCGTATGGGGGAACGTTCTGGACCCTCACGACAGCCACAGCCAGGCTCAGCGACGGTGGAGCGCAGGCAGAGAAAGGGAAGCGCTTTCTCGTTCTCACGCTCACGATTGATAATCCCTCTTCGCAAGGGACCAATGGGTATCCCCCTGACTATCTTCGCCTGCAATTCGGTGGGGCGACCATCTCGGAAACCAGCGATACCATTCCTCCGACCGCCGCTGGGACAAGCCATCTCATCGGGCTGGTTGCCTTCCTGGTCCCGCAGGAAGAGACCAGCTTCACGCTGGTTTTGCTGCCCAGCGATCTCAATGGAGCAACCAGCCAGGCTACGATCCCGTTTCAGATCCCGTAGAGACAGTTTCACGTCCCGGCGGGTTCTGGGAACCTCTGATATGATTTTATGCTGGACACGAGGTCATACCGGCGGTTCCCCATAACTGATCCTCAACAGATGTGAGCAACCAGTTGAACAGATGAGCCTGGGCGCAACATTACCCTCCCTGTCGCTTCGATTACGCTTTGGTTGCGAGAAGCTGGAGCCATAAACGCGGCACGGCGGTCATCCCAAGTTCGCTCGCCACCTGATCCACCGTCGTGCCAGGTGCGCTGTCATCTAATCAAAATTCCTTAGCGTTGTTTTTCGTTCCGTTAATACTCAAGGGCCAAGGAGGAGTCGCGCCCAGGTGTTTGGCATTGACTTCAATGGCCGACCCTTGAAAGGGCAACTCGCCAGTGAGCCACTGGTAGGCGACCACCGCGAGCGCGTACTGGTCACTGGCTGGGCGAGGATGGGACTGGATCTGCTCGGGGGCCATGTACGAGATCGTCCCCAGCGAAGCCTGTGTGCGCATCGATGATGTGGAATGGGCCATCGTGGCGATGCCAAAATCACTGAGCAGGATCGTGTCATCAGGCAAGAGCAACATATTTTCCGGTTTGACATCGCGATGAATGATCTTACGGTCGTGAGCGTACTGCAAGGCGAGGGCCTCGTGCTTGACGTAGTGCACAACCTGGTCGAGGAGCAGTCGCGTGCCATATGGGTGATGCTGGCGTAACGAGCCGTTGGGGGTATAGTCCAGCACCAGAAAAGGAACACCCTCTTGGACATCAAAGTCCAGCACACGCACAATATGAGGGTGGATCAGTTCAGCAATGGTTTGCGCCTCGCGCTGAAAGTCTTCAGTTCCTTGCTCTGAAAGATGCGTGTGTAAGATTTTGATGGCAGCGAACATGTTGAGCCGGAGGTGCTGGCCCAGGTCTACCTGGGCGAAGCCCCCCCTGGCCCAGCAGGTGCGTGAGCCGATAATTGCCCCATTGTTGACCGACCAGATTACTCATCGACAAAATCCTCTTCCTGGTAGTTTCTCAGATTGCCGGTGGTTTGATTTGACAGGCTTTCCTTTCACTTCAGCTTCGTCGCCCAGGCTTCAGCCTGGACAACTTCGGCTTGTTGTGGAAAAACTTTGGACAGCAAGACGCGCTGAACTTCTTCATCACTATCAACACAGCAATCGGCTAAGACGGTCAACTGATAATCCTTATCCGCCGCTTCCCGCAGGGTTGATAAGACGACGCCACTGGTCGCGATGCCACAGAGCACCAGGTGCGAAATGTCCTGTGCTCTCAACACTACTTCCAAATCACTCCCGCTAAACGCACTGACACGACGTTTCGTGACCACAATATCGGTGGGCTGTGGAGCAATGGCAGGATGAATCTCCATGGTGGTCATCGGTGCTGACGAGGAAGATTGCCGCTGCTTGACGGCAGCGAAAATCTGATTCCTCGGACTGATCTCAGGATAGCCCGGGCGAAAGGCCACAGTCACATAGATCACGGGAATCGATGCGAAACGCGCGGCATCAAGAGCTGTGTGTATGGGTGTGAAAAAGTCACCTCCTTGGACATACCGCGTGACAATTCCTACCTGCATATCCATCACTAAGAGGGCCATGTTTGCATGCGTATCAGACATTGATTTTCCTTTCTGTCATAGTGAATAGAACAAGGTGTTCTCGTACAAGAAATATCCCGCAGGCGATTATGCTCGTGGGAGCAATCCAACCTGTATACCCCACTACAGCCGCACTTGTAACCCCAGCAAGAAGAGATTCTAAAATAAACCGGCGAAAATTATGCGGCTCATCAGACCGATCTCGAAGCGTGACGATGTTCGCAGTGATCCCGGTCCTCGCTCAGTCGCGCTCAATGATGGGCAAGATCAGATGCGAGGGGTGGGCGGCATCATGGTAGATCCGGTTGACAGCTTGCACGAAATCCTTCTCCGTCTCCTTCTCAATAGTTCCGCCCGTGTTGGTATTGCGATCAAAACGCGGGAAGTTCGAGCTGGAGACCTCCAGGCGGATGCGGTGCCCCGCTTTGAACAGGTTGGAGGTGGCCCACAGATCCAGGCGCAGTTCGTAGATCTGCCCCGGAGAGAGCAGTTTCGGCTCGGTGAACGATTCGCGATAGCGGGCACGCAGGATGCCATCGGTGAGGATCTCCGCACGGCCATCGGGATACACATCCACCAGTTTGCCGGTGAAGTCGGTATCGCGCGCTGAGGAGGAGACATACAGTACCAGGGCAATGGGGCCGGTCACCTCGATCGGTTTCTCCAGAACCGGGGTGCTATAGCAGAGCACATCCTCACGCGCTTCCACCGCGCGCTGATCACGCGGTCCTTCCACGGGACCCAGACCTATCAGGATCGCGCCGCCTGTTGTCGGCACGGGGTTGCGTGGATCATAGAGATAGACATCCTCTGGCTCGTCTGCTGGGGCCTCGGTGGAGAGGGTTCCATCGCCTGCTGCGCTATTGGCATGCCCGCCACTATGCAGGTAATAGGGACGATACTGCGTATCCGGCAGCGGCCAATCGTCTTCGTCGCGCCACTGATCCAGGCCCATCACAAAGAGCTTCACCGGTTTGTCCTCCTCCACCCCATTCTCCTCCCCTTTGAGCCAGTGATCGTGCCAGCGCAATTGCATCCCCTCCAGATCACTGGCCTCGCTGCTCGCCATCAGGCCGTACGAACGCTCCGGGAACACGCCAGTGCTGTTGATGTGGGACCAGGGACCGATGACCAGACGCTGGTGGGCGCGGGCCAGGGCACTGCCCCCGCGCTGTTTCATGCCCGTGTAATTGGCCAGCGTCCCCCCCCAGGAACAGATCATACCAACCACCCATGTTGAGGGCAGGGACCGTCATCTGCTCGTAAAACTCGCTGTGAGCAATACGCTTCCAGTATTCATCGTAGGTGGGATGGTTCAGCCAATCGAGATAGAACGGAGCGAACTCGCGCAGCAGTGGCTGATCGACGAGGGGGAGATGCGAGAGCAGCGCCTCTGGATCACTCATCGCGTGCATGAAGGCCCCCATCTGTTCCTGGCTGGCCCGTCCCTGACGCAGCCGTCGTTGCACTTCTTCGGGAACCATCGAGAGCGACCAGAAAAAGGCGCATCCAAGCTCGAAGACTCCTCCCTCGTGACGATTGGGGGTCTGGTAATAGTTCGAGGTAGTCACCTGGGGGGCAATGGCGCGCAGGGCTTCGGGATGCTCCTTGGCCAGCAGCCACTGGGTAAACCCAAGATAGGAGCCACCGATCATCCCGACCTGACCAGTCGCCCAGGGCTGCTGGACGATCCAATTAACGGTATCCACGCCATCGTTGGCTTCGTCGAACGGCGGAGAGAATTCGCCCTCGGAGGCAAAACGTCCCCGGCAATCCTGCAAAACAACCACATACCCCTGCTGAACGGCTCGTAACGCCGTGCCTGCAAGCGCCGCGAGCATGCCCGGCAGCTCCTTGTTATAAGGGAGGCGTGAGAGGAGCACCGGGAACTGTCCCTCCTGGGCGGGACGATAGATGTCGGTAGCAAGGTTCACGCCGTCGCGCATAGGGACCATCACGCTTTTTTCAATCACAATGTTCATCGTTCTACTCCTGTTCTCAAATAAGCACCTCTGAGGTGCTGCTTGTGTTTCCCTGACCATGATGGAATGAAGACAAGATAGCAACGTTTCTCTCCACCCCTGTGCATAGATCAGGGAAGCGCTTTCCGTCTCTCCTTTGCTCCGGGTTCTCTCAGGCGGCTGGCAGATCAGGTGCCAGTCCGAAACCAGACTGGAGATGGAAGCGCTGCGCCCTTGTGCCTGCTGGGGGCCAGTCCGCAAGATCGCGCCATTCGTTCACACCGGTGACAAAGACGCGCACCCGCGCCTGCCGGTATTGCTCTTCCTTGCCACGGGCCACCGCCTGTAACCAGGGAATGACCTCACCGTGCGAGAAGAGAGCGAGTTCGGGCGAGGTATGCGACCAGGGGCCGATGGAAAGGTATGGACGCTGGCCGTGCTGGCGCAGGGTGCGATAGTCGCGCAGTTGCCAGGGCAGAAAGATATCGTACCACCCGGCCATCATATGGACCGATACCGAAACATCCTTGACCGTCTGATCAAAACAGCGCCCTTCCCAGTACGGATCTCCTGGCTCGTTATGTTCCAGCCATTCCTGAAAAAACGCCGCATGCGAACCTGTGGCAAGCTTGTCGAGATCGCGCAGCGGCAGGTGCGCGAACAGCGGTTTCAATCGGCGACTGGCTGGAAAGAGGAGCGACGAGAGCAGGTTCATGCGCTCCTGACGCATGACCAGATCGGTCCAGGAGAGCGTGGCATCCAGAGCAAAGGCTCCCCCGGTATAGGTCTGGCTGCGAAACTCCGAAGATCCCGCGCCGCCCCGAGGAGCTGCGGACCAGAAGCAGGGGTGGCTTCTCGACGCCGCGCGGCGCGTAGCGATCTGCCAACAGGACCACGCCGTATGGCATGGGTATCTTCAGATCGCGCTTGACCAGCACATGATAGGTTTCGGCTGGCGGCAGGTGAGCCACTCTGGCCAGGAGACGGCTGAGGAGCGTCATAGACGTGTTCCTTTCTTACTCGTGAGAACGAGGCCCTTCGCTCTTGGAGGGTTTGACCCGTTCCGTCAGGTGCGACGTGAAAGAGAGAAGGGTGGATTCGCGTGCCAGGGCCTGGCTCAGGATGGACATCCCCTGGACACAGGCTCTCAATTCCTCTTCAGAAAGAGCGGACAGGCGCTCAGCGAACGTATTTGTGAGTCCCGGATGCCCAAGCATCTCCTCGCCCTGTGGCGTGAGATGCACGAGTGTTCTCCGCATGCACCATCATGATCTTGCCTCCGAATCCAAGCCGTCGTAACGACTCTGCGGTCGTGAGACCGGCAGCACCGGCAGCGATGATCACGATCCTGTTGAGATTCCTCATCTGCTGTTTCCTTTGCTTGTGTGCTCACTTCTTGTGGGAAGAACATGAGCCTGTCTCTCAGTACTCAAGAAGTGAGGAGGTCAGGCGGCGCACCAGCCGCCATCAACGGGGAGAATCGCTCCATTGATAAAACTGGCATCTTTGGACGCGAGAAAGGCAATAGCGGCGGCGAGTTCTTCAGGCGAAGCGATCCGCGAGGGCGCGCTGGCCTGGAGAAACGGACGCACTCTGGCCAGCCCGGCTTCACTTGGGACGCCATTTCCGACACCGATGGCGGTCGCGACCGGTCCAGGACAGACCGCATTGCAGCGAATACCACGTTCGCCATAGTGGAAGGCAATACTCCTGGTCAGTCCCACCACCCCGTGCTTGGCAACGGTATAGGCGGTGCCCGCAGCACCGCCACGTAATCCCGCTTCGGAGGCGGTATTGACGATACTGCCTCCGCCCTGTTCTAAGAACAGGGGGATCGCTCGCCGGCAGGCCAGAAAGGGTCCATTCAGGTTGACGGCCAGCACCCGCTCCCATAAGTCCAGGGAGACCTCGGCCGCAGGGGTCATGAGGTCCATAATCCCCGCATTATTGCAGAGGATATCGAGCCGCCCATAGGTCGACGTCGCGGTAGCCAGCATGGATGCCACATCCGTATCTGAGGCCACATTGGCGGTACACCCGGTAATCGTGGCTCCTTGTTCCCGCAGGTCCGCGACCAGGGTTTGCAGTGGTGCTTCCACGATGTCAACGGCAACCACGGCTGCTCCCTCAGCCACCAGGCGCTGGACCAGCGCGCGACCAATGCCAGAGGCGGCACCAGTAACCAGGGCGACCTGTTGTTCAAAACGCATAGCTTCTTGCTCCTTATCTGGATGTGGCTCAGGGGGAGAAAACCGCTGAGGTACATCCCTCAAAAATCGTCATGTCAAGAAATCGACAGAGCGTGTATACTGTCTCTGGTTGTCATATCTGTCTTTTTGGATTATATTGTCATAAACGACAAAAGTCAATAGGAGGAAAAGGTAAAATGAACGACACAATATCTTCTCAGTACGACGAATCGCAGCCGATGAGTTTGCGAGAACGCAAGAAACGCCTGGCGCAGGCCACCATTGAAGAGACCGCCCTGCGACTGTTTCAGCAACGGGGGTACGAGCACACGTCCATCCAGGATATTGCGGATGCGGTGATGATGTCCTCGCGCACCTTTTTTCGGTACTTTGCCTCCAAAGAGGACGTGCTCTTGGAGCCCATGCGCGCGATCCAGAGCGAAGGTCTCCGCTTTCTCGAGCACGCTGCACCAACGGAGTCACCGCACCCAGCCCTGCGCGCGACCTTTGAGTACCTGGCCAGCCGGTATCAGCAGCAGCGGGCCAGTTTTCTGACCCGCTATCACGTGGTCATGCAGATCCCCTCGATCGCTTCCATCTATCTCTATGCACTGGTGGAAAAAGAGCCAGCCCTCTGTGATGCGCTGTGCTCCCGGCTGGGAACTGTCACGAACCGCAACAAGATGCGCTTCCTGGTAGCCATCTACATGGCAGCGCTGCGTGTGGCTCTTGAGGAGTGGCTTGAGCAAGAAGCGCAGGGAGATCTGGTTTCCTTGCTTCGTGGGTACTTGGACGACTTCTCGTCGCTTTCCCACCATGCCTAGACGAAACGATCCGTCGTCCCAGAGAACCACCGAGAGATGGTATCAACGCGAGAAATGAGTGAAGTCTGTTGACGATCAGTATGTCAACAGGCACCGACGCTCGCATCTCAAAAGCAGCCAATTGACAGGAGAGTGATGGATGCGCGCGAGATGGGGAGCGGTTTCTCAAACGGTGAATGGCTGTGCTGCTCACGCTTCGCGCTGAGTGCTCACTCGTCACCTGAAAACCTGCTCACTTGTCACCTTATTTACCACATCCTACTAAAAGAGAAGAATGAAGGAAAGATTGTATGGGATTGTCATAACTTACAAAAGCGATACGATAGTCACTTTTTTCATTACTTGTGGACATGGGCGCTTCATGCCTTTTTAGATGAAGATGGTACGGTGGCACCCGGATCAGCCAGATGTATCTGAGATGTACGCATCACGCGTCAGGTGGTCTTCGTTTAGCCAGTACTCTCTCATCAAGAGCTCTTCCTGCTGTGAACGGTGAGGTCTCTTGGCAAATGGGCCGAGGCTTGATAGGCGGCATCGATGTGGCCCCTTTCCTCCGCCAAGATC
>WNGP01001233.1_pt1 | contig 20857 bp, 21 predicted proteins | sample 5407671 | NCBI WGS metagenome assembly WNGP01 (sample SAMN13153381, study PRJNA577476) | soil metagenome | isolation source: 40 cm soil or saprolite under Garry oak tree replicate 2 | place: USA:California | collected 2016-06-15 | reverse complement strand
CACCACCAGCCGGGATCCCGCCAACACCCGCGGGATCCCGGCTAAACCATTTCAGAAAACCGGCAAAAGACGCTCGTTCACCGCAAGGTCCCCACAGGGCTCGTTCACCGCAAGGTCCCCACAGGGCAACTGGCAGCGGAGGGTGGTGATGGCGTCGGCGCCGGTGATGGTCCAGCGCATGCCGGAGAGTTTGAGGCGCTGGCCGATGACCGCCTTGCAGCCGGACTCAACGACACCGGAGCCGACGAACAGGCCGCGGGAGCGGAACCACTTGTAGCGCATGCGCGGGGCGTTGTTCAGGAAGTACCCGAGTTCCTTTTCGACCTCGGCTTTCTTGACGCCTTCGAGGGGGTACTTGCGGACGGCGGCCTCGATGCCGTCGATGTAGCCGTAGTCGAGGTCTTCCAGCCGGGCGGCGAGCCATTCGCCGTAGTGATCCAGCAGCATGAACTCCAGGGAGCGGGCCAGGCTGTGAAGGTGCTCGCGGGCGTGGAACAGGTCCACGATGCAGGTGGCCCCGGGGAACTTGTCCGCAGCGATGTTCCAGATCCAGGCGGCGCCGTCGCCGAGGATGGTGAGCTGGCGGACGTGATCGGCGCCGCGGCGGATGCCTTCTGCCTTCACGAGCGCGCCGAACACCGGGGCGGGCTCGAAGGTGGCGATGTAACTGCAGGAGTCCCGGTCCCGGACCGGGTAGCCCTTGGCGTCCAGTTCATCCTGGGTGAAGAAGACGGCGAGCTTGACCTCGCGGGTGCGGGCCCGGCCGTCCTCGCCCTTTCCTTCCCGCCCGGCGGTCTCTTTCGCGGTCATGGTGACGCCGGTGCCGTCGATCGCGCCGTAGAGCATGTCCGCCGGCGGGGACGGCGGCATCGGCACGATCTTCCTGTCCGCGATCAGCATGGCCCGCTCGCGCACCTGCGCGGCTTGCGTGGCGCCGCTGGCCTCGGCGGCCCGCTCCACCCGCTTGACGGTCAGCTGCACGCCGGCCAGGTCCTCCAGCAGCACGGCGGCCTTCGCGAACGGCCCGGCCGCCGCAGCCGTATCGGTCATCGCGGCCAGCCCCGGGGACAGGGACGTGCCGGCCACGCCCAGCTCGGCGTCGCGCGGCGCCAGCCCGTGCTTGCATTCCGCGCAGTGGTACCAGGCACGGTTCACGGTGACCGGGCCGAGGACCGTGTCGAAGGTCTTGTCCCGGTAGTCAGCGAGTGCGGCCTGGTGCCCGTGCCCGCACGGTACCTGCGGGCCGCGCTGGCCCCGGTCGGCGGACAGCAGTTGCCCCAGCATGCTCCCGCCGAGCTTCAGCAGCCCGGCGCGGAGCACCTGCTCGGCGGCCTCCAGGCCGCCCTCGCAGCCCAGCGCCCTGGCTGCCTCGGCGGCCAGCCGCCCTAGCTCGGCGGATTTCTCTTCCGCGAGCGCGCCGAAGAGCCCCCCTTTTCGCCCTCCGGCACCGGGGGCGCATCTCTTCCGGCCGCCGGCCGGGCCTCGCAGATCTGCTCATTGACCTCGGCGATCTGCCCGACTGTCGCTGTGAACTCCGCGTGCCGCGCGATCTCGCGGCGCACCTTCTCCACCTCCGCCGCCGCCAGCTGCCGCCCGATCCTCTTACGGCGCCCTTCGGACCTGGTCCACAAGAAGCGCGGGCCGTGGCCCGGGTGATCCGGGGCAGCGCACGCGCAGTTCGGCTTCCCGCACTTGCGCCAGTTCTCGCTCACCGACCCCCGCCGGAAGTCCCCGACGGCGCTGAGCTGCGCATACAGCCGGTTCCGCTCGGCCTCCAGCTCCGGAAGCGACGGCTCGGACATAGGCATCCCTCATCTGGTTGTAACCACTACAACCAGACTTCCATCATAACCAGCCAAGATGTGGGACCCCCACGAATGTGTCGCACACCCATTACGGCGTGGCTCCCGGTGAATGTCGGCGGCACAGCGTAGCTTGACCGCTGAAGCGCTGCCAATCCCCCGGGGAGCCCGTCATGCTCGGCCGCGACCACGCGCTGTCCGGCGCCTTGGCCTTCACCGCCGCCGCGCCCCTGCTGCACGTCACTGGCGTGCACCTGGCGGCGGCGATCGCCCTGACCGCGGGCGCGGGGGTTCTCCCCGACCTCGACGAGCCCGGGTCCACCATCGCCCGCACCTTCGGCTTCCTGACCGGGACCTTCGCGTGGATCGTGCACAGGATCAGCGGCGGTCACCGGAAGGGCACGCACAGCCTGCTCGGCATCGCGCTCATGACCGCCGCCGCGCTGGCGGCCGTGTCCTGGCAGGCGGGCGCCGCGGCCACCAGCCAGCACCCGGAACTGTGGTGGCATCTCGTCCCGGCCGGGCTCATCCTGGCCCTGCTGTTCTCGGCGGGCTTCCGCGCCCTGCACATCGGCGGCCACCACGGCGACGCGGCCGGGATCGCGCTGGCCGCCGCGGTGATCTGGAAGGGCTGGGCCCCGGTCACGCCGTGGAACGTGCCGGTGCTGGCCGTGTGCGTCGCACTCGGGATGCTCGCCCACGTGGCCGGCGACATGTGCACCCACGACGGCTGCCCGCTGCTGTACCCGCTCAGCCGTCACGAGTTCGGGCTGCTTCCCGAACCGGTCCGGATCACCACCAACAAGCTCGCGGAGCACTGGATCGTCTCCCCGCTTCTGCTCGCCGGGCTCGCCTTTTTCCTCTGGCGGGACGCCGGGCCCGTCCTGTCCTCATGATTGCGGGTCCCAGTAGAAGGTCAGGCCGTGTTGGCGGTGGTGGCGGTGGGACGCCTGGGGCGGCGATGAGTTCACCCGCTCGCCGCGGTCAGCATCTGTGAGGAACGAAGGCCGCTACGTGAGAGTGGAGTGATCGTCGTGACCGGGAACAGAGTGGACGCGCTCGCGCGCCTCGACGTCTTCGTCGGTGAGTGGGTCATGGAGGCCCGGTTCGCCGGCGGCCAGCCGGCGACGTCCAGCGCGGCCGAGGACGGCGTGACGGCGCGCAGCAGGTTCGAATGGGCCTTGGACCGGCAGTTCCTGCTACAGCGCACCGAGATCCCGATCCCCGAGGCACCCGACAGCCTGGCGATCGTCAGCGCCGACCTGGAGACCGGCGCATACACGCAGCATTACTACGACTCCCGCGGCGTGGTGCGCCTGTACGCGATGAGCCTCGCCGATGGGGTGTGGACGCTCACGCGGGAGTCGCCCGACTTCACGCCCCTGAATTTCCGGCAGCGTTTCACCGGCACGTTCAGCGAGGACGGGAACACGATCAGCGGCGCCTGGGAGACATGCCCTGGCGGCGGCGAGTGGGCGCACGACTTCGCCCTCACCTACCACAGGGTCGGCTAACGTGAGCGCCACCGGCCCCGGCGCGCAGACCGTGCGGGACATCATAGAGGCCAGCCGCTACCTCGTCCTGGCCACCGCCGACGTGACGGGTCGGCCGTGGAGCGGCCGCAGCCCTTCGAACTCCTCGGCCCGGATCACGTCAGCTCTTCCTTGAAGCCCTGGCGCCACGAGGGGTACCGCAGCTCCCAGCCGAGCTCCCGCCTGGCCTTGGCGTTGGAGAAGCCACGCCCCTCGGTCATCATCGTCACCGCCACTTCCCCGGCCAGCAGCCGGGCCAGCCACTTGGGGACCCGCATCGGCGGCTTTGCGCCCGCGCACGCAGCCAGATAAGGCAGCCACTCGCTGGCCGGGGCCGGTTCGTCGTCGACGATGTTGAACACGCCCCTCGCCTTTTGCTCCACAGCCAGGACGGTAGCGCTCGCCGCGTCGTCAAGATGCACCCACGAGCAGTAGCCGGTGCCGCCCCCGACGACCGGAAACTGCCGCTTGCGCACGAGCTCGACCTGATCGTCCGTGGCGCCCGGCCCGTAGAGTCCGCCGTACCGCAGGACCGCGCCACCAGCCTTGACGACCACGTCCTCGACATGGCGGATCGCCTCCATCCCCGCGTGCGCCGCCGTCCCCGCGTGCAAGTCCAGCGGATCCTCCTCGGTCTTTACCCATCCGCCCTTGCGGATTCCGTTCCAGCTGGCGTAGCTCTGCGCGACGAAGTGGGATACGTCGGCCGCCTCGGCCGCGGCCAGTAGGTGATCCGTCCCCTCGGTGCGCAGCCGGTTGGTAGTGGCGAACCACCGATCCATGTGCTTCATATCGGGCTTGCCGGCGATGGCGGTCATCTGGTGCACGATCGCGTCCGGCCGGGCCGCGGCCACCGCCTCACCGACCGACACCGCATCCAGCCCGTCCATCACGACAGCATCGGCGCCCAACTGCTCCAGCGACCCCAGCTTGCCCGGGCCCGTCGTCGTAGCCGTCACCTGGTGGCCCCGGGCCACGAGCTGCGGCACCAGCCGCCTCCCGATGACCCCGGTCCCGCCAGCCACAAACACCCGCATGACCATCACCTTCCTGATTCCAGAGTCTGTCTCTGAGACCTGAGACAAGACAGCCCGGCCGTCTGTGACATAGGAGGGAAGACAGTTGGGAGAAGATCGCTGGCGGCTGCTGGCCGATGCGCCCGCAGTGTCATGGAGTGGTGAGCTGGCTCCGTCCGCTCCTGACCTCGAGGATTGCGACAGCTGAGCACGGACGCCAGGTGCCTGATGGCATTCAAGTTACAAGAGGTACGCGGCTGACACAGGTATCGGTCTCTCGTGGTGCACACACCGGCCATCTCGTGGTGCACGCACCGGCCATCTCGTGATGCACGCAGCGGTTACCGGCCGCGGGCGGGAGATACCGTGAGGGGTGCGGCTTGACGAGACGGGATCTGCGTCAGCGCCCAGCACGACGCGGGCGATCGCGGATATCCCGGTGCCGGTGGTCACGGAGCTTGACATCGTCGACGCCGTCCTGGACCCGGCCGGCGGCAGTTCCGCCACCGTCTGGCGGGTGCGCACCGGTCCGGGCGACCACCTGGTCGTCAAGGTGCTCGCCCAGCGTGACGGCCTGGTGGACGGACACGATCTCGGCACATTCGTGCGCAAACCGCGGCAGATCGCGGCGGTGCACCGGGAGCTACCGGGATTGTCGCCGTACTACACCACCGTGGTCGGCAGCTGGCGGGAACCGGGCTGGGCCGCGTACGCGATGCCACAGCACGACGGGCGGGCGGTTACCCGGCCGCTGGACGGGCAGCAGCCCGATGTGGACGGCTTCCTGTGTGACGTCGGCGCCGTCTTGCGGGTGCTCACCGAAGCCGGCTATGCGCAGCGGTCCTGGCCCGCGGCGCCCGGTCACTTCGTAACGACGCATCTGGACCGGGTGCGGCGCAGGCTGCCGATGCTACGCCGCCATTTGCCGGCCGAACTGCTCGCCGACCAGCCGATCGTAGTGAACGGGCGGCGCTGCCGGTCGCTGCCCCGGCTGCTGGCCGAGGTCGGCGCCGATGATGCCCTGCTCGCCGCGCTGCGGCCCGCACGGCTCGCGTTCCCGGTGCACGGTGACCTGAACCTGGGGAACCTGCTGGTAAGACGGGGTTTCCCGGACCCGGACTTCACCGTGCTCGATCCGCGGGGCGTGCTCGCTCCGTGGGATCCGGTGTACGACTTCGCCAAGTCGCTGTTCAGCCTGACGATCTTCGAGCGGGCCATCGCCGCCGGACTGCGGGTCGACCGCTCGCCCCATTCTGGTCACTACACGGTGGGCTTCACCGACAACAGAGACGGCTATCTCACCGCGGCCGGCCGGTTCGTGCCGACCCTGGAAGAACTGCCCTATCTCCGGCACCTGGACCGGGTGGACCCGAACTGGCGGACCAGGCTGCGGTTCGCCCATGCCTGCCACTGCCTCGCCGAGTCGGCGTGCCGCCTGTCGGACCGCAGGCGCCGCGTATTCGGCGGGGTGCGTGGCTGGGACGCGTGCCTGCTGCTGGCCGCCGGCCTGCTCCTGCTCGGCATCCGCCAGCTCGACGAAGCACTCGACGAAACACTCGGCGATGCGCTCAATGGAACGCCCGGTCGAGCGCCCGACGGAACTTACGGGCGACTGCTCGGCGATCGATGACGCGATGGGAGGAACCATGCAGACCGGTGTCGGCGACACCGTCCGGCAGACGCTGCGCCGCGTGCTGGCCGGAAGCGATCAGGCCGCAGCGGAGTTCCGGGCCTGCTTCTACCGCGAGCAAGTGCTCCGGGAGCACCTGGCCGACCGGGATCTGCTGCTGTACGAGGCCCACCGGGACATCGTGGCACCGGTCGCCGCGGCGGGCTTCGGCGGATGCTGGCGGGTGGACCGCGTCCACTACCCAGGCGTCGACCTGCCGTCCGGCGAGCCCGACCGGTCCACCGGCCACTGGAATCCGGCCGGCCAATGGGAGATATTCGAGGTGGAACGCGGTGAGATCGTGATGCTGATCCGCGGTCCCGGTCCCGGTCTGCCGGTCGAGCTTGTGCACTGCGGCGCCGGGTCCGTCGTAGTGCTCCGGCCCGGTGCCTGGCACCTGACCTACGCCCCGGCCGGGCCCGCGTCGGTCAGCAACGCGTACACGTCCACTGACGGCCATGACGGAAAGTACTTCCGCCGCTCCACCCTCCGCTGCGGTCTCTACCGCGACGGCGACCGGGTCGCCGTGTACCAGCCCGGCGCCGACCCGGTCGTCCACCGGACCGCGCAGCCGAGACCGATGGTGCTGCCGGATCTGCCGCCGCTGGCCGAGTTTTTCGGCGGCCGCCACGACACGGCCGCCATCGCCCGCTTCGAGGAGCACTGTGCCGAGCACTCCTAGCACTCCTAGCACTCCTAGCACTCCTAGCAACACTGTGCCGAGCACTCCTGAGGTCTCGGTGGCCGTGTGCGGCCTCGGCCTGATGGGCCTGCCGATGGCGCATCGCCTGCTGGCCGCCGGCGTCCGCACGATCGTGTGGAACCGCAGCCCGGACCGCACGAGATCAGCCGCCGGGCGCGGTGCCGAGGTGGCGAGCACTCCCGCCGAGGCGGCGGCGCGCGCCGACCTGGTCCTCACCATGCTCGCTACGCCCGAGGCGCTGTTCGAGGCGGTGTTCGGGCCAGAAGGGATCGCCGTCGCGGCGCCGAAGGCGCTCGCGCAGACCGGGACCGTCGGCTGCGGGCACATGACCGAGCTGGCCGGCCGGCTGCCGGGCCGAACCGACCTGCTCGACGCGCCCGTGCTGGGCAGCGTGCCGCAGGCCGCCGACGGCCGGCTGCGGCTGCTGGTCGGCGCGGACGCCGCCACCTTCGCCCGGTGGTCGCCGGTGCTCGCCGCCCTCGGCGAACCGGTGCACGTCGGCCCGGTACCGAACGGCACCAAGCTAAAGCACGTGCTCAACGCGGCGAACGCGCCGATGGTGGCGCTGCTAGCCGAGGCCGTCGCGCTGGGCGAACGGCTGGGCCTGGATCGCGGGCTGGTGCTGGACGAGCTCGAGCAGTCCCGGATCGGCGCGCTGGTCCGGCGCAAGCGGACGATGGTCGAGGCTGCTCACTACCCCGCCGATTCCCGGCTCGGCCTGTTCGCCAAGGACATGCTGCTGGTCCGGCAGGCTGGGGACGAGGCCGGGACGCCGATGACCATGGCGGCGGCCGCGCTCAGGCTGGCCGAGGATGCCGTCGCCACGGGGCTGGGTGACCTGGACTACTCGGCGCTGATCGGGCACCGGCTCGGCCAGGGGCCATGCGACTGATCATCGTCAACGACCGCAGCTTCTTCGAGCCCGGCGGCGACGGCGAGCCCGGCGGCGACGGCGAAGCCTGCGGTCACGGCGAAGCCTGCGGTCACGGCGAAGCCTGCGGTCACGGCGAAGCCTGCGGTCACGGCGAAGCCTGCGGTCACAGCGGAGCCCGCGACGCAGCTCGCGGCGTGGTCGATCCCGGCGGCCTGGCCACCGCGCTGACCGGCGACGAATTCCCGGACAAGCTGTTCATGAGTTCCGCGCGCGGGCCGGCGCAGCGGGCTCTGGCGGCGCGCGGCGCGGTGGACTTCGACGCCGGGGCCCGGCGGTTCCGGGTGCGGCTTGTGGCCTCACCCGAGGCGGCGTACCGCGCGTTCTACGACGTGGCGGCCAACGACCTGCTCTGGCTCCTGCATCACGGCCGCTGGCACCGCGACATTACCCCGGCCCAGATCGACGCCTACCGAACCGGGTACCGGGTGGTCAACCAGGCGATGGCGCGGGCGCTGGCCGAAGAGGCCGCCGCAGCCGCCGCAGCCGAGGCGGCCGAGGCGGCCGAGGCGGCCGCGCCGGCTGAGGGCCAGGTGCACGTGCTTTGGCAGGACTACCAGTTCTACCTCGCGCCCGCCCTGGCCCGGCGGGCGCTGCCTCCCGGCGTCATGAAGAACGTCATATTCCAGCATTTCCTGCACGTCCCGTTTCCCGGGCCGGAGCATTGGGCGCGGCTGCCCGCCCGGATCGGCGCCGAACTCCTACGCGGGCTGCTCGGCAACGACATGATCGGCTTCCAGCTCCCGGCGTACGGGCAGAATTTCCTCCGGTGCTGCCAGCGCTTCCTCGGGCTCCCCATCCACGAAGACGCCGTGCACCTGCCGGACGGCCGCGCGGTGCGGGTGGCGAGCCACCCGATCCCGGCGGCCCCCGGTCACCTCACCGCCACGGCGCGCCAGGCCGGGACGCGTGAGCTGGCCGCCGCGCTGCGCCGCCGGGCCGGGGACCGCACGCTGATCTACCGCACCGAGCGGGTCGACCCGGTGAAGGCGTTCCCGGCGGCCATGCGCGCCTACGAAATGCTGCTATGCCGTCCCGGCGTAAAAGGCAACGTGGTGTACGTGGCGCAGCTGGTGCCCGCGCGGCAGGGCATCGCGCGGTTCGCCGCCGAACGGGAGCGCGACGCGCGGATTGCCCGCGAGCTCAACGAGCGTCACGGCACGGAAGGCTGGCAGCCGGTCGAGCTGGTGTTCGCGCGCGACTTCCCGGGCGCCGTGGCCGGTTACCTGGAGTACGACGTGCTGGACATCGTGCCCTGGGCCGACGGCATGAACCTGGTCGCCCTGGAGGGCCCGCTGGTCAACGCCCGTGACGGCGCGCTGGTGCTCTCCACCACGGCGGGCGCGCACGAACTCCTGCGCCCGCACGCGATCGGGGTCCCGCCCGGTGATCCGGCCCGCCACGCCGCCGCCCTGCATGCGGCCCTCGCCATGCCGCGGGCCGAACGCGCCCGCCGCGCCGCCGCCCTGCGCGCCGTCGCCGCCGCGGGTGATCCGGCCGGCTGGCTCACCCGTCAGGTGGCCGCGGCGCGCAGCACGTCCAGGTAGGTGGCGCGCAGCCGCTCGATCGTCGCCGCGTCCACCACCTCGGTGTTGTAGTCGAACTCCAGGTTCATCGACGCACCGGTGTCGATCCCGTTGACCAGCAGGTTCTCCCCCCGCCAGCCGGCCGCCGGCACCTCGATGACGTAATTGCGCGCAATCCCCGACGGTTCCATCCGCACGTTCCTGGCGCTGGGAAACGACATCGGCGGCGCCATGTTGAACCACACCTCCGGCCGGCCCGGGCCAGCCCGCTCGGCCACCACCGGGAACGGCACGGCCCCGTGGTCGTGCGCCGCCGCGGTAACCGCCCGCACCCTGCTGAACAACTCGGTGCCGAACAACTCGCGAGGGCCCACGGCCGCGCGCAGCAGCAGCGGGTTGGCGAACATCCCGACCACGCCCTCGGTCCCCGGTGGGCGCCCGGCCGACAGGGTGGCGATCACGAGGTCCGTTCGGCCGGATACCGCCGCGATCGACGCCATCAGCGTGCCGAGCAGGATCACGAACACGGTGCAGTCGGCGGACCTGGCCCGGGCCCGTACGGCGTCGGCCAGCCCGGGTTCGATGTCCAGCGCGCGCAGGCCGCTGCGGTAGCCGGGCGACGCCGGCGCATCCGCCCGGCGCGGCAGCAGCGGTCCCGCGGGCAGGTCGGCCAGCTGGCACTGCCAGTAGCTGAGGTCCGCGTCGAACGCCCCCGCCGCGACCAGCCGGCGCTGGTACGCGGCGAAGTCGCGGTAGCGCACCGGCAGCGGCGGCAGGCTGGGTTCACCGCCCTCCGCGAGCGCGTCGTAGGCGGCGGCGAACTCGCGCAGCAGGATGCCGGCCGACCAGCCGTCGCAGCTCGCGTGGTCCATGGTCAGCATCAGCACGTGATCGTCGGCGGCCACGCGCACCAGCCGCGGCACCACCGCGGGCCCATGCCGCAGGTCTACGCAGATCCGGTGCTGGATCTGGCAGATCCCGGCCAGTTCCCGCCCGCCTAGGTCGGTCACCGGCAGCTCGACCGCGGCCACGGGATCCACCCGCTGACCCCGGTCCAGCCGGGTCCGCAGGATCTCATGCCGCTGCACCAGGAACGTCAGCGCCTCGCGCACGAGAGCCACCTCCAGCTGCCCGCGCAGCCGGAGGGTGAGCAGCACGTTCCAGCCCGGGTTTGGGCAGCGCTCCTTGGCCGCCCACATGTACTCCTGCAGGTAGGACCACGGCGCGATCTCGTCGTCGCCCAGCCGCGCCGGCTCCGGCCGGTCAGCAGCAGCCGAGTCGGCGGTCAGCGTGTCCAGATAGGCCGCCTGCTCCGCGAGCGTCGCGTGGTCCAACAGCCCGAGCATCGTCGGCGTGACCCCGAAGGAATCCCCGATTTCGCGCGCGAGCTCGGTAGTGACCAGGGAGTGCCCGCCGAGGGCGAAGAAATTGTCCTGCCCGTCTGGCTCCTCGTCCAGGTCAAGCACGGACCGCCACAGCCCGGCCAGGCGCTGCTCCGTCCCGCTGCCCGGCGACCGAGAAGAACCTGGCGACGGCAGCAGGTCCTCGAGCTGCGACCGCCGCACCTTGCCGATCTCGTTGCGCGGCAGCGACGCCAAGAAGCCGATCACGGCCGGCACCTTGTAGTCGCTGAGCCGCTCGCGGGCGAACCGCTTGAGCTCGGCCGCGGTCACTGGGGCCCCGGCCACCACGGCGGCGGCCACCAGTTGGTCGAGCACCGGATGCCGCAGGCCGAACACCGCGCACTCGATCACCGCGGGATGGGCGGCCAGCACCGCCTCCACCTCCGACGGCGCCACCTTGCGCCCGCCCGGGTTGAGCACGTCGGCCTCGCGGTCCACCAGGTACAGGTAGCCGTCGTCGTCCAGGTAGCCGATGTCGCCGGTGCGCACCCAGTCGCCGTCGAAGGTGCGCGCGCTGGCCGTGTCGTCGCCGAGATACCGCCGCCCGGCGATGCCCGGTACCCGCATCCGCACCTCGCCCTGCTCGCCGGCGGCCAGGGTGGCGCCGGCGTCGTCGGTGATCCGCAGCTCGAAGGGGCCGAACGGCTTGCCGGCCGCGCTCGGCCGGGCCGGATCGACCACCGTCGTCACCATGGCCGGGATCATCTCGGTCGAGCTGTACAGGTTCTCCAGCCGCGCGTTCGGGAACAGCGCTCGCATCTCGTCCAGGACGGCGACCGGCAGCGGCGCGCTGCTGAACGTCACCGCCCACGGCGTGGTCAGCCTGGTCGTCTCGGTCTGGCCGGAACGGGCGAGCCAGTGGCCCATGGCCGGCACCAGGGCGACCCGCTCGATCCGCTCGCGCTCGACGATCGCGCAGAACCGGGCGGCGTCGAACTCCGGCATCAGGTACAGCGTGTTAGCGCAGCCCAGCTCCTTGGAGAAGTACATCTGGGCCGCCGCGCTGGCGATCGGGAACGGCGCGATCACCCGCTCGGCCGCCGCGGGGTCGGCCTTCTGCGGCCCCTCCACGGCGGGCGCGGCCAGGTGGGCGTGGCTGAGCGGCACGCCTTTGGGCCGCCCGGTGGTGCCGGACGTGAACAGCACCATGGCCAGGTCACCAGGCTCCGCCCCGGCGCCCGCCGAGATATCCGCCGTGACGTCAGCCGAGATGTCCGCCAGTGCGGCCTGCCAGCCCGCGATGTCCGGCAGATCTCTCGGCCGGCCGGTGAGCACGGCTCGCAGCTCGCAGTTGCGCGCGATGTGCCGCAGCTCCTCGTCGGTCGCGCCGTCGGACACCACCGCCGCGGCGGCACCCGCGCTGAGCACGCCGAGCAGCGCGCAGCCGTAGTCCAGCCAGCCCGCATTGGGGAACAGCAGCGCGACCAGGTCGCCGCGCCGCACCCCGCGGGCCCGCAGCCCGGCCGCCACGGCGGCCGCCCGCCCGGCCAGTTCCCGGTAGCTGAGGCGGCCGGTTCCGTCGAGCACCAGCGCGGGCCGGTCGCCTTCGGTCGCCGCGATCGCGCTGATCAGGTCGGGGAGCACGTCGGCCATCGCATCGGACCCCTCACTCTGCGACCCCCCACGTCATGCTACCGAGAAGGACAGGATTGAAACGAGGACGGGAACTCGCGAACCCGGATCGGACAGAGCAAGGCGTGGAGCTGAGTCAGCGCGCCCGCGTGCGCGCCGGAGACCATGACGAGTTCGGCGTGCTCTTCGAGCAGCACGCCCGCGCGGTCTACAACCACGCGTTCCGGCTGACGGGCAACTGGTCGACCGCGGAAGAGGTGGTCTCGCTCACGTTCCTCGAGGCCTGGCGGCTGCGCGGCAGGGTGCGGCCGGAGGGTGATTCGCTGCTGCCCTGGCTGCTCGGCATCGCCCTCAACGTGGCCCGCAACGTCTCCCGGGCAGCGCGCCGGCAGCGGGCGGCGATGAGCAGGCTGCCGGAAGCGCCCGACGTGCCGGATTTCGCCGACGAGCTGGCCGGCCGCCTCGACGACGCCGCCCGGCTGGAGCACATCCACGCGGCGCTGGGCCGCCTGCGGCGCGGTGAGCGGGACGTGCTCGCCCTGTGCGTGTGGTCCGGGCTGAACTACGCCGAGGCCGCGGAGGCGCTCGGGGTGCCGGTGGGCACGGTCCGCTCGCGGCTGTCCCGGGCTCGGCGCAAGCTGCAAATCCAAGGGGAACCCGGCTCGGCGGGCGAACAGGTAACAGGTGACCGCGTAGGAGGAACCCGATGAACCAGGACCAACTGGCCCGGCTGCTGCCGGTGCCGGGTGAGCGGGACCTGCCTGCGGCCAGGAAGCAGATCCTCAAGGAGCACCTGATGACCGAACTCCGCCAGGCCGACACGCCCGTCAGGACCAGGCGTCCTCGCCGCCGCACGGTCCTCGTCGCGGGGGCCGTCCTCACGGCGGTGGCCGTGGCCGCCACCGCCGTGGGGACGAGGGCCGCGCACACAAAGCCAGCCGCACAGCCCAGCGCCAAAGCAAGCGCCACCCCGGTCACCACCGCCGGACTGCTCGCCAAGATCGCCAACACGGCGGCGAGCCAGCCCAGCCCAGTCGTGCGCGACAGCGAGTTCGTGTACATCCGCAGCGAGGTCGCCTACACGGACAACACCATCGTTGACGGCCACGAGACTTCGACCATGGAGAAACTGCACGAGCGGCAGATCTGGCGGCCGGTGGCGAACCTCTGCGTTACCGGGCTGCTCATCGAGAACGGCCGGCGCGACCTGCTGTCGCCATTCCCCCTGGTGAACGGCAAGGTCGATACCTCGCCGCCGCCTGGGACGCCACGCCCGAACTTCACCTGCCCGAGTGAGGGTCACCTCGGCGATGCCACCTACCGGCTGCTACAGTCCCTGCCGACCGAACCGGCCGCCCTGCTGAACTACCTCAAGGCCGGGAAGAAATGGACGAATGACGAACCAATCACCGAGATCGGCGACCTGATCGGGGAGGCGATCATTCCGCCCGCCGTGGCCGCGGCGCTGTACCGGGTGGCGGCGCTCCTCCCCGGCGCGACGCTGGTCACCGACGCGGTGAACGCGGTCGGCCGGCACGGGATTGGGATCGCCTGGAACAGCAGGTCGGCCAGGCAGTCGTACCGGAACGAGTGGATCTTCGACAAGACCACCCTGCAGTACATCGGCGAACGGGACTACGACCCCACGACGGGCCAGCTGAGCGGCGAGAGCGCCATCCTCCAGCAGGCCTTCACCGCGAAGGCGGGCCAGTTGCCGTAGCGGTCCGCCGATTTTCATCCCGAACGGATGGCGGACCACCCCGGCTCACCTACCGCACCTGCTGCCGCAGGGCGGGGATGGTCTCGCTGGTGACGAGCCCGCGTTCGCTGGTGAGCTCGTCGATGACGGAGTACGCCGCGGCGATGCGGTCCGGGGTGTCGATGACGATGGTGACGGCGGGCACGTGGCGGCCGAGCTGCAGGAGGCGGTCGCCGTGGGGGGCGTGGTCGCCGTGGAAGCCCCAGATGCCGCGCTGGGTCGTGGCGCCGCTGATCCCGGCCGAGCGGAGCCGCCGGATGATGGCGCGGTGGACCGGCTGGCCGTGGTGCTGGACGGCCTCGGAGGTGTAGACCATGAGCTTCTGCCACAGGGCCATGCCGTGCTCGTCGGTGCCGTGCTTGTCAGTACTGGGCTGCGGCTGGGGGGTGGCGAGGCGCTGGCCGTCGCGTTTGCAGACGCGGACACGCTCGAGGGTGAGCAGCGGACGGTCAAGCAGCGCGCCGAGTTCGGGCAGGACCCGGCCGATCTGCTCGCCCGGGCCGACGGCGATGACCATCATCGGTACTTCGGCGTTCCGGCTGAAGAAGGCGGCCCGCTCGCGGCGGCCGTGCGCGGTGCCGTCGACACCGAGCAGCGCGGTGGCGCCGTCGACGCCGCGGCGGTGCAGCAGGTCGCAGACCGCGACGAAGGCGGGCACGCGGTAGGCCCGCTCCTGGCGGCCCAGGTAGACGGTCAGCTTGGCTGTGCCGACCAAAGGGGGGTCGGTCGGGGGGACCGGTCCGGTGGTGTCGGTCAGCAGCCGGGCCCGCTCCAGGGTGACCAGGCCGGTGCGGTTGAGCTGGATGGTCTGGGCGAGAACCGCCTCGATGCGGGGGCGGGTGTCGACCGCGACCGCGATCAGCGGCAGGTCCTCGGACAGGGTCAGGGAGCGGTCGGTGCGCAAGTGGTGCTTGAGCCCGAACCCCTCGGTGCCGCGCAGCAAGATGCTGGCCGCGATCTCGTGCCGCCCGTACAGTTCGAGCAGGGCGTCCGCGGCGAACACGCCCCCGCTTCGGTGGCGTTCGCCGAAGTAGCTGGTCAGCTTCAGGCAGTCGGCGGTCACAGGTGCATCCCGATCAGGCGGCCGAGCGCGGCGGCGGCGAGGCCGGCCGCCAGGCTGGCGATCACGTTGACCGCGGCCTCGCGGTGCTGGCGTTCCTCCGTCAGCCGTTGGGTTTCCAGCATCCACGTCGAGAACGTCGTGTAGGAGCCGACCGCGGCGGTGTCGGCCAGCAGCGCCTCGTCGTGGCCGAGGGCCAGTCCGGTGATCAGGCCGAGGATCACCGCGCCTGATACGTTGACGGCCAGGGTGCCGAGAGGAAAATCACGGCCGGCCGCGGCGGCCACCACGCCGTCGGCCAGGAAACGGATCACCGAGCCCGCGCCGCCGATCAGCACGACCCCCGCCCAGATCAGCACGCTCACCCGCGAACCCGCACCCGCCGGACCATCGCGGTGGCCAGGTGGATCGCCGCGTAGCCGGCCGCCACGCTGGCCGCCGTATAACCGGCCGCCAGGCCCCAGGCCCGGGCGTCCAGCATGATGAGGATCTCCACCTGCATGGTGGAGAACGTGGACAGCCCTCCGCACAGGCCGGTGCCGAGCAGCGGCCGCCGGTAGCTGGACAGCGGCAGGCGTTCGGTCAGCCGGGTGACGAAGTAGCCGAGCAGGAAGGCGGCCGCGATGTTGACGCCGAACGTGGGCCACGGCCACGCCGTCGCCGGATGCGGGAACGCCTCGGCCAGCACGGCGCGCGCCAGCGTGCCCAGCGCGCCGCCGGCGAAGATCGCCGCGATTTCCCGCCGGTCGACCCGGGGCAGCATGCGCCGGGCCAGCGCCTGCCCGGTCAGCGCCTGCCCGGTCAGCGCCTGCCCGGTCAGCTCTCCAGACGGCTCCTGCACCCGGGAAGCATAGCCGCCGCCTAGGGTGATGCCGTGACGAGCGAAACGTACGAGGTACTGGCGGTCCGCGCGGGCTCCGACGACGTGATCCGGGTTTCCCCATGACGAACGGAGAGCCATCGCCATGCGGCGCCAGGTCCTCGGCGATGCGCACGTCGACCGCGCTCAACCGGATCCACGAGTTCGGCGTGCACGTGCGCGGCAATGAGTGAGATCAGGTCCGGGGCGGCGGTCGGCTTTGTCGGTCTTGGCCAGATGGGCGCTCCGATGGCGACCCGGCTGGCTGAGGCCGGCTACCAGGTACAGGGGTACGACGTCAGCGAGGACGCGGCCAGGTCTTGGGCCGAACGGTCCGGGGTCGCGAGCCCGGCCGCCACCCTCGCCGCCTCGGCCGCGGGGGCCGCCGCGATCATCCTCATGCTGCCCGACTCGGCGGTGGTGCGCCGCGTCCTGGCCGCCCTGCTGCCCGGCATCGCCCCGGGCACGGTGATCGTCGACATGAGCTCCTCGGAGCCCCTCGTGACCAGGGAACTGGCGGCCGAAGCCGGCCGGCACGGGGCCACGCTGGTGGACGCGCCGGTCTCCGGCGGCGTCGCCGGGGCGGTCAGCGGCCGCCTGACCATCATGGCCGGCGGCGCGCCCGGCGACGTGCAGCGCGTCCGCGGGCTGCTCGACGTGCTCGGCGCGCGGGTCGTGCACGTCGGCGGCGTGGGCGCAGGGCACGCGGTCAAGGCGCTGAACAACCTGCTGTCCGCCACCCACCTGCTCGCGACGTCGGAGGCGATGGCGGCGGCGGCGGAGTTCGGCCTCGACGTGCCCACCGTCCTCGGCGCCATCAACACCTCCAGCGGTCGCAGCGGGTCGACCGAGAACAAGTGGCCGAACTTCATCGTCCCGCGGACCTTCGACTCCGGGTTCTCGCTGCGGCTGATGCTCAAGGACATGCGGATCGCGCTCGGCCTGGCCGAGGCGGCCGGCACCCCGGCCCGGCTGTCGGCCGCGGCCACCGGGCTGTGGGCCGATGCAGCCGAGGCCCTGCCCGCCGACGCCGACCACACCGAGATCGCCCGCTGGCTCAGTTCAGCATGACCCGGATGTCGAAATGCTTCTTGAGCAGGCCGAACTGCTGCATCACGTCCGCCACCCGCTGCAGCCGGGTCGCGTCGACGCCCAGCGGGTAGGTGTTCAGCGCCATCATCGCCGCGGTGATCTTGTCCACCTGGCCCTGTCCCGGCTTCAGCGATTCGACCGCCGCCTCGACCGCCGCCCGTTCGGTGTCGGCGATCTGCTGCCCGGCCTGAAGCGCGGCCAGGAACGCCTTGAGCGTGTTCGGGTTGGCCTTGGCCCAGGCCTTGGTCACCGCGTAACCCTCAATCGGGAATTGCTGGGTGGCGCCCTGGTTCAGATCGGCGATGACGACCGCGCCGTACTTTTCTTCCATCTGGCTGGCCTGCGGCTCGGATATGATCGCCGCTGCGAGCTGGCCGGACACCAGCGCCTGTCCCCTCTCGGTAAAGGGGATGTCCGTTTTGGGGAACATGACGGCGTTCGCGGAGGTCTTGGTGCTCATGGTGATCCCGTTCTCGGTGAGCACCGATGCGACCAGCAGGTAGCCGACGTTGGCGTCCGCGTTCACCCCGAGCACATGGGCCTTGAGCCGTGCCAGCGTCGTGATCGGCGAGTTCGGCATGGTCATGACCACCTGGTCGCCCTGCTCCAGCAGCGATCCCTCGGCGATGATCCGCAGGTCCGCTTGGTGGTGGAATTGCGCCTCGATGTAAGAGACGTAGTTGTTGCCGGTGATGTCGTACTGGCCCTTCACCTGACCCGCGATGACCTCGCTGCCAGGCGCGGGCGAGTAGTTGACGGTCAGGCCCTCTTGGGCGAACAGCCCTTGGTGCAGCGCGACGAAGAACCCGGCCGAGTCCACATCAGGCAGGACCGCCACGTTGAGGGTTGTCTTCTCCAGGTGCCCGGCCTTCGCCAGGACGGCGCCGGTCGCGCCCGTCGCTCCGGTCGTGCCGGAGCCACTGCCGCCGCATCCTGCGCCGAGGAATGTCAATGACGCCGCGAGAGTGAGCGCCGGGATGTGCAGCTTGCTATTCGCCATGGTGAATCCCCGCTCGCGGCCAACGTGTAAATTCTTGATTTCTACTCCGTTGCGGCTTTCACGGGGCGAAGCCTTAGGCTTCGGCATCTGCACGCTGATCGAGGACGGCGGCGGGCTATCTGATGAAGGGCTGCCATAGGGTGGGTTGCTCGCCCGCCGGGGTGGCGCTGAAGCCCACGCCGGTCAGCGTGTGGCCGGACCCGGCGAGGCCAGTTATCGCCTGGACGCCCGGGGAGGCCAGGCCCGCGCCGGCCGGCGTGGCCGCCTTCCAGGTCGTCCCGTCCGCGGTAGTCCAGACCACCACGTCCCTGTTGCCGGGCGTGGCGCCGAACATGCCGGTCCAGCTGTGGGCGGAGGTCGTCCCGGTCGACATCACTGGTTCGCAGTACGTCATCCTGTGCGCCCTGGCCGTGCACGGTGACCTCGATCAGGCCAGCGTAGGTCGTCTCACGTCACTCGACCGGTCGAGCATCGCCGAACTCGCCAGCCGCATGGCCCGGCGCGGCCTGATCCAGCGTCGCCGGGACGAGCGGGACGGCCGCAAACGAGTGCTCCGCATCACCGAGGAGGGATCAAGAACCGTAGCGGACGCGGCGCCCTATGTGCTCCGCCTGAGCCAGCGAGTCCTGGCCCAGTTCGACGAGGGAGAGCGAGCGCGGTTCATGGATTACCTCGGGCGCGTGGGCGACCTGGCCGACCGCGGGTGACCGGGCGGTGGCCGGCGCCCCGGTACACCCAGTTCGCGGCCGGACGGCATTCTCGCGGACGTCCGCACCGATACCCCGCACCCGGCGCGTACCTATGACTACTGGCACGTTCGCCCTGCTCGGCGTGTGCGCCCCGATCCGGCGTTCGGGGCCATCTCGTTGGACGAGTCGAGGCACAATCGGTGGCATGCGTCTCGGCATCGCCCATCACCTCGGCTGGGCCGTGGCCGTCGCGGCCGCGGCGGATCATAAGGTCGTGGACCGTCGAAGGATCGAGCTGATCGAGCCCGGTGTGCCGACGGCGCCGATCCACCACGAGGGCGGCCCACACCTCCTCCACCGACTGACGGAGCCCTTCGACGACAACGCTCTCGCGGCCTTGGTGGCGGACGTGCGAGCGTCCGTGGTCCAGGCAACGTCGGCGGCTCTGGACGAGATCGCGACCGCGTTGCCCGAACCGGTCGTCTCGATGTCGCTCCGAGCCTGGCCCGCCGACTTCCCTGAGGACATCGCCGTCCAGCGTCACGTGCCATACGAGAGCCGCGCCGACTCCGTCATGTACCGCCAAGTGCTGGCCGAGCTCGCACGCGACCTAGGCTGGGACGTCCACCTCTACAACGCCAAGGACGTCGAGGCCGAAGCGGTTCGCATCCTGGGTGAGCGGGCGGACGAGGTGCTTCACGGCCCGCAGGCAACGTTGGGACCACCGTGGTCGAAGGACCATCGGATGGCGCTCGCTGCAACGATCGTGGTCACCTGACCCCGAGACTGCTGTGCTCAACTCGTCGTGGCCACCCCCAGCGGTCCACCGACGCGCCACCAAAGTGCCGCGCCGACCGCTCGGTCACGGCGATTGGGGCGGATCCGTCTGCTAGTCCCGCTCGACCCTTCGTAGTCCTTGCTCAGGCGTCCAGGACTCAACGACGAGTTTGGTGGCTTCGGCGTTGAGTCCGGTGATGACGACCTCGGTGATGTCGGCGACGAACATCTGCCCGTCAGGTTGCTCGTTCGCCTCGTCCGTGGCCACCGGGCCGGCGGGGATGGCTCGTCCAGCGATCTTCGCCTCGCCCGGCCAGTCGCGCTCCTTGCCCTCCTCAGGGTGGAAGGTTGGGCCGTGCAGTGCGAAGCGGGGATCCCGCTTGAGGTCCGCCCCCTTGCGTGCGCCGGTCATCGAACCGAAGCGGAGATCGCCGTCCGTGAACTCGCACTCGATGCCCGAGACGCGTGGCGAGCCGTCGGCGCGCAGAGTCGCGATTGTCTTATGGCGACCGGCGTCGAACAGCTGCCGCACCCGCCCGGCGAACTCTGGTTCCGCCTGCTCGATCGCCTTCCACGCCGGCACGGCCGCAGCGTACTCGGATGTCCAACCGGTGTAAAGCGAACAACCAGGAGGGCATCCCTCATAGTCCCGATCGAGGACAGGGCAAGGTTGGTTGACGCGGCACTAGCTCAGCGCGCGTAGCACTGTGGCAATGGGTCGGTAGATTCTGCGGCGTCCGCGATCATGTCGGCCAGCTCGACCTCAGGATTCTCATGTTCGGAGATCTGCCGGGCAATAGCGCCGAGGCTGTCGCCATGAGCACTAAGGTGCCAGCGGGCACCACGATGTGAAGCACTCCGATCGTCACCAGGTCGTAGTCCGGGTACAGGGCACGGAAGATTACCGAGGTCAGGTTATCCGGGTAAGTAGAGGTCACTGCCTGCTTTACGGTCCCTGCCGTATCCGGGAGCGCTGTTCCTGCTCGGCCAGGACTTCATCGAGCTTGCGGCGCAGGTCAGCCTGTACTGGTGCGTCGGGAGAGATGCCCTTTGACCGCGCGTTCCAGCTCACGCCTGAACCGGGACAATTCGCTCGTGGTCAATGCGTACACGGGGTGCTTGCCGAGCACTGCTTGAGCTGGTGCCGGAGATGCTGGACTACGCGCGCGGCAACCGCCAGTTGGCCGGCGACCGAGGGACTCGTATTAGGCCAGGCGAGCACCGCGCGTTTTGACGGTAAGGCAATACTGACCTGCGGGGAAGGTCTTAATGCCAGTAAGTGATCATGTTTCGTGATAGTATTCGAATATCAGGGAAGTTTCTTCCCGCTCGACTTTCGCGATCAGGCCGCTGCCTGGGCCCAGGCCAGGCGGACGGCGTGGATTTCTTCGGGGGTGGGCTGGCGGGGCACCCCCGGGTGAAATTGCGCGGCGATGAGGATCCGTCGCAGCTTCGTGATCATGTCGA
>WNGP01001390.1_pt1 | contig 20861 bp, 20 predicted proteins | sample 5407671 | NCBI WGS metagenome assembly WNGP01 (sample SAMN13153381, study PRJNA577476) | soil metagenome | isolation source: 40 cm soil or saprolite under Garry oak tree replicate 2 | place: USA:California | collected 2016-06-15 | reverse complement strand
TAGACGGGATCAGCAGACAGTGACCATGACTAGCTCAGACATGCAGGACACCCCGGCCGGGCGCCGGGCGGCCCGGGCGGACGGCCCGCGGTCGTCCCAGCCGAAACGGCGCACCTTCACCGCCGCGTACAAACTGGCGATGATCGGGAAGTACGACGCCGCGACCGAACCGGGCGCGAAAGGCGCGCTGCTGCGCGGCGAGGGCCTGTATGATTCGCATATCAGCTACTGGCGCAAGGCGCGGGATTCCGGGACGCTGAAATCGCCGTCCGCTGCCCCAGGTGCTGTTCCCGCGGTGGCGCATAAGGGCCGCCCGGCCGCAGAGGCGGAGAATGAGCGGCTGCGGAAGCGGCTGGCGAAGGCGGAGGTGAAACTCGGCCAGACCCGCGCTGCGCTGGATATCATGGGAAAAGCGTTTGCGCTTTTGGAGATGCTCTCCGAGAGCGCGGATTCACCGCCGCCGTCCGCCAGGTAAGTGAGGATACCTTCGATCTGCTGGAACCGGTAACCGGGGTGAAGAAGGCCTGCGAGCTCACCGGGAAATCACGTGCCACGGTTTACCGCAGGCGCAATGGCACGCGATCGGGGTGCCGGGAGCGGCGGCCGGCCGCGCCGAACGCGCTGTCCGCCGGTGAGCGGGACGAGCTGCTTGCCGTCCTGGACAGTCCCCGGTTCGCCGACAAGGCCCCGCGCCAGGTCTGGGCCCTGCTCATCGACGAGGGCACCTACCTGGCCTCGGTCTCCACCATGTACCGGCTGCTCCGCGGAGCGGGGCAGGTCCGCGAGCGCCGCGCGCAGGCCGCCCATCCGGCCCGCACGAAACCGGAGCTGATCGCTGCCGGGCCGGACGAAGTGTGGTCCTGGGACATTACCAAGCTGGCGGGCCCGCAGCGCGGCGTGTATTACCACCTGTACGTGATGCTCGATATTTTCTCCCGGTGCGCTGTGCATTTCGAGGTGCACGCCACGGAGCTGGGCGAACTGGCGAAAGACTTCATGACCGAGGCGGTCCGCCTTAACGGCGGTATCGCGCCGCTGGCCATTCACGCGGACCGGGGGACGTCGATGACGTCTAAGACGGTGTCGGCGCTGCTGTCGGACCTGGCGATCCTTAAATCGCATTCCCGGCCGAAGGTCAGCAATGACAACCCGTACAGCGAGGCGCAGTTCAAAACACTTAAGTACTGCCCGGCTTTTCCTGGCACGTTCGGGTCACTGCAGGACGCCCGCGCGTTCTGCGGCGTGTTCTTCGCTTATTACAACCACGAGCACCGGCATTCCGGGATAGGGCTGCATACCCCGTACTCGGTGCATATCGGCACCGCGGCCGCGATCCAGGACAAGCGCCAGGCCGTGCTGAACGCCGCCTGCGCCGCGAACCCGCGGCGCTTCACCCGCCGCCCCAGGGCGCCCAAGATGCCCGGCACGGCCTGGATCAACAAGCCGGTCACCGGCAGTGACATAACGCAGTATCCGCCCCTGGAGGCAGCTTAGGAAACAGCAGAAACCTGTGTCTCATTTGACTTGACACGTACCGAGGCGCCCAGACTTACCTGCCGTGTACGCCGTGATAAACGTACCCTCAAACGAACCAAGCGGGATGTCTGCTGTCAGTCCGCTCTCACGCACGCCTTCTCCCGATCAATCTGGTATACCTGCAAGCGGATAGTAGCGGATAGTAGCGGATATAGCACCTGAAGTGCCGACAACCTTCCGGATGGCGCTAAGCCTCTCGATCTGCGGGATACAAGATGCCACAGTTCAGGTTCGACCTGAAGATTTCAGTAACGCCCAGGATCTCCTCTCGCAAAGAAACGCCTCACTGCCCGATGAGCGGACCGTCGCATTGGTCGCCAGTGCGATCAACACCGAGCGGCGATCGCGCATCGGTGGCGACGTCACTGACGAGGAACTTCGTACAGCACATGATCATCTGGGCAATAACGAGATGCGGCATCGCGGCGGCCTCCGCAGCGTGCTCGAATCCCTGGCCAGCGCGATGCTCGCCCGGGGTCTTGTGCCGGACACCGCGGTTACGCCGCAAACCTCGAACAACTCCTTGACCCGCTGGCGTGGGCTGGCTGGGAACTACCAGAGTCCTACGACACCGACTATGACACCGAAGATGGTGCCTACCTGTTCGGGGAACTGTTCCGGACCGGCATGATCATCGAAGTGCAATACCAGCCAGCCAAGGGCGAACTGCTACTGCTCCCTTCCGAAGACGAGGACTTCTCGCGCCTGAGCATGCTGGATGACACGGTGGAGATCACGGTCGGCCGCGACATTGGCCGGGGCGCTGAGCTGGTCGCCGAGCAGGCCGGTGAACTCGGCCTACTGGACGCCACACGCATAACCGCCGGGTCCGATTGCGATGTCAGCACAGACGAACTGATCAGCGACCGTATCGCCGAGTGGATCCTGAATCCCGCCGCGGAGTACAGGGGGATGCAGCCTGAGGAACTCATCGGTCAATTGATGGGAGACGAGGAGTTCTCTACTCGTTTTAAAGTCTTCTTGGACTTCTTCGCCAAGCACGTTCTTCCCCGACGCCATCCCGGATGCGGCCACCGTCGGGATCGCCGCCTGGTGCTGGCGCAATGATACCGACGTGGAGAATTGGCACCTACCCAGTGATGCGCTCATGGCCAAAGTGAGCATCGCAGTGACGAAGGCCATTCGGCCGCATGTCGATCCCGTGGAAGGCGTAAACTGGCAGGGAGTCGAAGATAGCCTGACCGATGCTTCATGGCAACTTACCGATGGTCGTGTGGTCTCACAGCTATTCGCCGATGGCTGGGCGGACGTTGAGCGCACGGTCGGCCGCCAGATCCGGATGTGGCGCCGCTTCGATGAGGACCTGATCGGCCCCGATGTGACCCTCAGCCTACTCACCATCGCCGGTTCGACTTCCTACACACGTCACTGGTGGGGCCAGGGCCGCTGGCCCGCCATCTGCCGTGCGATAGTGAGAGACGCCACTAATGCAGGTGTAACGCTCCCCGCTCCCTATGAGAAAAAGGCGTCGAGGCCTTTCTCGGCGACCTCCAAGAGCCGGATTCGCTTAGCGATGATGTCCTGGCCTGGATGATCGACATCCCCGGTGCCGACATCGACGGCCCACAAGGACTCCGTTCCCATCCCTCAACTCATCCAATCACACGCGAATTCATGCTCTACTTCCTTGGCAGTGAGGAGCATGAATGAATCGGGAACGAAGCGTTAAAGGTGAGAATTCCCTGGATCCGAGAATTTATTGGTCCGGGTAGCGGTCAGGCTGCCTCGGTGCCGGGCTCGGTGAAGGCGGGTCTTTCGTCGCCGAAGTCGGCGATGATCTCCAGTCGGCCGCCGAGGGCCTCGAAGGACAGTGCAGGCGATGAGTTGGGTCAGCGCCGGGGCTGTCTCAAGGTCACTTCACGTGTCCATGCCTTGTACTTGCCTATACCGCGTTCCGGGCAGGCCTTGTTGTAGCAGTGCCAGTACCAGTTGCCGCTGCTGCCCGCGCGGCGGAGGTCGACTTGCTGTCCGTTGCAGGCTCCGCAGCGGGGCGGTTTGCTGAACTCCTCGGCGTGGAGGTGACTGAGCAGCTTTCGGGCCCAGTGGTAGCCGCGCATGGTGATCATCACTTCTCGGCTCCGCTGCTGGGACAGGGCGTTGAGGCTGCCCATCATGACGGTGTGCTCGTCGATGACGACGACCTTCTCGTGGGTGACGTTCACCTCTATCACGTCGGGGACGACGGCGCGCAATGCGGCGAGGGCTTCGGCGAAGTGCTCCTTCTGCTGGAGCGGGTCGCTCGGGTCGCGGACGAATACCGTGACCCTGACGCCGCGGCCGACCGCCGCCTGGAGCAGTGGCAGGAGGGTACGGACGCGGGATGCGACCCAGGCCGACCACAGCCAGATCGAGCTCTGGGCCTCGGAAATCAAATGCGCGAACTGCTCGTAGAACGAGAGTTCGTCGTGGATATCGGCGATCGTGACATGCCGGGCGAGCACCTCCGCCAAGCGCATGCCTTCCGGACCGAGGTTCGAGGGTTCCCATTCAGGCGGCGTGATCAGGCTTGTTGCGGGGACGCTGCGTACCTGCTTGTCGCGCAGCAGTGCGCCGAGATGTCCTAATGCCGTGCCGGGCTTGGCGTTCCGGACGCGCTCGCGGCTCACGATCACATACAGGCGATGCTGAACCCGGGTGGTGGCCACGTTGAACAGGCGCACGCCGCTCTGCTGCCATGCGCTGCTGCCGGGCCGCCGGGAGGCCTGCCCCATCCACAGGCCGCCGTCGTGCCAGGGCTCGACCGTATCGAAGACCACGACGGGGAACTCCCGGCCCTGGAAACGGTGCGCGGTGCCGACCTCAGCCAGCGGGCGTCCGCCCGGCTCCATATCACGTAGCGCCTCCAGGGTGGCATCGGCTTGGACAGAATGGGGCGTGACCACCCCCGTGGTCTCGCCGTACTCGTGGTGCAGTTCCACTAGCGCCCGTGCCAGCAGAAGGCCCGCGGCCCACCAGCCCGCGTTGCGGCTCACCCTCCGGACCTCAGCCAGTTCGTGCAGGCCGTCGGTGTCGACGAGGACGATCTCGGGGTCATCGTCGCCGTGACTGCGGACCGCGCGCCCGGCCTTGAGGAGCCCGTCGTACGCGACGAGATTGGCCAGCCGCATGACCTGCGGCCCGAAACGGTGCTGTGTGTCGAGCACCAGGCAGGCTGAGTGGCTCGTCGCCTCGGCCAGAGTGGTGATGCCGCAATGCCGGAACGGATCGGCGACCAGCCATGGCCGGTTCAGCGTGGCGAACTGGGCCTGCTCGAGTTCGCGCACCCGTATCTCGGCCTGCGCGGCCGCGGTATCGCGGCGCTTGATCTCGTCCCGGCTGAGCGGGGCTGACGCTGAGAGATCCGCTATCGCGGCCTCGGTGTCCCGGCGGAAGGCACTGGCTATTCGGCGCGCCTCGACCGCGGCGGCGAGCAACTGCTCATACCCGGGCCGCGACGTATCGAGGCGGCTCTGGGCCTCCTTGAGGGCGCCGCGGTCACGCCAGCGGACCTTACCGTCCGGCTGGCGCAGTGCGGCGATCTCACTTTCCGCGGTGTCACAAGCCCCCTTCGCCACAAGTGCCCGGGCTTCCGACTGCCGGGCCGCCTTCTCCACCTTGGCCAGTTCGGCTTCCACAGTTTCTATCTCGGCCCACAGCGACCGGACAGGGTCTGCTTCGGCGGCAGCTCCGGTCGCCGCCTCGAATTCCCCGCAGGCGTCCTCGATCTCCAGCAGGCCGTTCTCCGCCTGCAGCTCACATTGGGTCAGGGCGCTGCCCGTCTCGGCCGTCGAGCGCCCGGGCTCAGCCAGCAAATTCACTGCCGCGTCGTACGCGCCGGGTTCGAACCCCGGCCAGCCGGGCCTCCAGATCCTGCAGGCGTTCCCGACGGCGGTTCATCTCCAGCAGGTCCACCGCCACCGCGTGGCGCTGCTCTTCCACCTCTGCTAGCCGCGCTCGCACCATCAGAGGAAGGCAGACCTGGGGATCATCAGCGATCTCGCGGAGCTGCGGCGGACCCACCCGGACGACATCGCCTGGCTGGTGACGGCGCTCCCTGACGACGCCGAGCAGCGCGTTGTCCACGGCGATGTTGGTCCCGGAAACAAGCAGGATCCGCTTCCCGGCTGCCATCAGATCGCCGACGGCGGACCGGAGCACCCGGGTTTTCCCCGTGCCCGGCGGGCCCCACACCAGCCACAACCCCCTGCCCAGGCAGGCCCGGTAAGCGTCCTCCTGCGCGGGCAGCAGCCCGGGAGGCGGGGTGACCGCCCCTGGCACGCCTCTCACCTCGCCACGTGCCAGCAGGCTGGCGAGCCCGGCGTCGGCCAGCGACGAGAGTCCTTCGCGCAGCGCGGTAACCAAGAAGGTGGGTTCCTGCCGGAGCCGCCACAAGTAAGGCTCGGCGGGGGCGGCGAACTCGGCTACGCGCAGGCGCATGAGCTCCCCGTCGATCGTTGCCTCCATAACGGGGAACCCGTCCCGGACACCCCGTTCATCCGGCCCGGCCAGTCGCAGGTTGTCGGCCTGATCCGCGGTCAGATCCGAGGACCGGATGTCCACGACATAGACCCCGGCTTCTCCGGTCGGCTGTGCGCGACCTACCCGCCGCCAGGGTTGCCTGCCCTGCTCCCCGCGGAGCGCGGCTATCCACTCCTGCAGCACGATGTCGATCTCGTCCCGCCAGCTCAACGATTCCTCCGAACTGGTGTCGCTTCCGCGTCCGGCTGAAGCCGAATGAGGCATACCCGAGACAAGGCCCAATCATTACCACAAGGTCATATGAGTGATGGGAATCGCTCAGCTGCTCGGATACGGCAGCTGTAGTTCGTTGTGATCATGGTGTTGTCTCGGCGTAGGTGTTCCAGCGTTGGTGGGCTTGGCGGGCGCGGTGCTGGTGGCGGCGGCGCCAGGCCGACCAGCGCAGCCGGTGCGCCCGGTCTCGCCGGGGCGGCGGGATGACGACGTCACGCAGGAGCCGCAGCAGCTCCGGGACGGTGACCGGGATGAGCCCGGAGTCCGGGCCTGAGCTGGCCTCTTGCTGGCGCTGCACCGCGACCGCGACGGCAAGGTAGAGGTAGGCGAGCAGGCAGACCACGGTCCAGCGGTGCCAGGATCTCCAGCGGATCACCTGTCCGGCGTCAAGGCCGGCCACCTGCTTGCTGAGCTGGTGATCCTCTTCAATCCGCCACCTGGCCACCCCGATGGCGATCAGCTTGGACAGCGGGACCGGCCCGGGTGTCCAGCACCGGTAGAACGACAGCTGGCCGGTATAGCGGTGCCGACGGGCCAGCAGGACGCTGTGCCCGGCGTCGTGGCCGTCGGGAGTGTCGTCGCTGGTCACCTCCAGCATCGCCCAGTCGTAGTGCCGGGTGCCCTTGGTCCCTGACCCGGTGCGCATCCGCTGCCAGGCGCGGGCGGGAATCAGGCCGGCCGCCGCGGCGGCGGTCACGGTACGGCCTGAGCCGGTGCTGACGGTGTGGTTCGCGCGGACCGCCATCACATAGCCCATCCCGCGCTGGCGGATGCCGCGGCGCAGCTCACGGCCGCCATACACCTCATCGCCCGCCACGAAGGCGGCGCGGATTCCCAGGGACTGCGCGCGGTCCAGCAGGGCGCCGGCCAGCTGCGGTTTGGTGGCGAACAGTACCTCCTCCGGCACTCCGGCCAGCTCGCGGTGCTCCTCATCCGCGGCGCACCCCTCGGGCAGGTACAAAGCCCGGCCGATCAGCGCGTGCCCGCGGCCGGTGGCATAGGTCAAGGTCACCGCCACCTGGCACAGCGCGACGCCGCCCAGGGTGCCGCTGTACTGGCGGGCCGCGCCGGCGCAGTCGGCGGAGGACTTCTCATCGGCCGTCTCATCCACGATCAGCACCGCGTCCCCGTCATCGAGATGACCGGCCGCCCACGCCGCCGCGATGTCCGCCACCTGCTGGTCGTCCCAGACCGCACGGGACAGCAGGTGCTGCAGCCGGTGCGGCCCGCGATGCCCGATCGCCTCGGCGATCGTCCAGCAGTTGTGATCGTCCAGCTCCATCAGCAGGCCGCTGACCATCTGGCCGCAGCACTGCCGGGTCTCCCGGCGGGGAAAGCACCCGGCTACCTGTCCCAGCAGGTCCGCCAGCAGCGCGGACCGGGCATCATCGGCTACCGTGGCAGCAGCGACTGCCGCGTCTTGGTTGTGTCTCACAAACCCATCATGATCGCGGCAGCCGCATCTCTACGCAGTCTCCTGACCTGCGCACCTCACCCCACGGTCACGAACTACTGCTGCCGTATCGGAGGAGAGTCCAACCCCGCAGCGGGTTTCCGGTCATCATGATCCTCTATATTCGAGGGCCGGGCACGGCAAAATATAATGTGCTGGCCGCTGTGTTCTGCTCTATGTAGTCATTTTCCGGTGATGGAATTCATCGAGTGATAGACCGCGGCGATCAGACCGAACATGATGGAGAATACCGCGGATCACCTGGCGAGCCTTCGGTCCGGGCCTTGACTAAGTGGTTCCTGGTTAGCCGCGGAACTTCCCCAATGGCGATAGAGGACCGCGGGCAGGACGCTACGGTCGGACGGGCGGTGGTCGCGCCACTGTCAGGTTTATGAGCTGAGGTCCCTGAGTGTCGGCCGCCCATTTTCCCGGCCATTGCCTCCCGGTCCCGCCGCCCGCTGTTCTGCGCGGGCACCGAAGAGGTTGCCGCGTTCGCCGCGGACCACCCCGGGGCAGCGGACTTTGGTGATCCCGGAACCGGCAGAGCGTACGCAACGCCGGCGTGCGCTCGGTCGTCATAGGAATATGAGGTTGGTCAGGAAGGCCCGCCGGGGCACAGCGGCCGCCCTGGCCATGGCGGTCGCCGCGCTGGCGGCCGGGTGCGCGGGCGGCACGCTGGCCTCCGGGCCGGCCCCCGCCCATCCGGTCGCCGCGACCCCGAGCAGGGAAGCCGGAACAGCCAGCACGGTTCCGCTGGTGTTCGCGGCGTCGTTCGCGCCGGCGACGGCCGGCAGTGCCGGCGACCGGCTGGCCCTGCTGTCCTCCCGGACTGGCGATCTGCTGCGCTGGCTGACCCCGCAGCCGCAGGGAGCTACCGACGGGGTGCTGAGCGTGCGCGACGGTTGGGTCTATTTCGTCAGGTACCCGATCGGTCTCAGGTCCCCGTCCGGTTCACGCAGCCCGGCGATCTGGCGGGTGCGGGTCACCGGGGGCCGGGCCCAGCTGGTCCAGGCCGGGGCCAGCGACTACGCCGTCAGCCCGGACGGCCAGGCCGTCGCCTACGTGACCGGCACCGATCACGGGGACGTCGTCGAGCTCGTGGCGCGGAACCTGGTCACCGGGAGGTGGAACACGATCATCCTGGCAACCAGGCCGGACCCCGGCGCCCGCAACTGGCCGCCGGGGGTCTTCGGCCTGACCTGGGCTCCCGATGACATGCACCTGGCTGTGCAGTTTGAGCTGACCGCGGCAATCAGCAGCGTCCTGGTGCTCGACGCGTTCACGGCCACCACCATCCGCGATGGCCGCACCGCGCCGGCGCCATGCACGGCTGCCTATAACTACCAGTGCGAGGGGTTCGATCCTGCGTACCTGGCCAGCGGCGCGCTCACCTACGTCATCCAGCGGCTGTCCCGCAGCGGCGCCGCCAGGGCCAGCCTGGTCGCCTGGCAGGCAGGCCGCCGCACCACCCTGCTCTCCTTTCCCGCCGGGATGCAGACCCAGTTCTATGACATGACCGCGCAGGGACAGGCGATCTGGGCCAGCGGCCCGGCCCGGCCGAAGGGGCCATGGATGATCTGGCGCTGGTCCGGCGGCGCCCCGGCAGAGATCATCGCCCTCCCGCCGCTGGGCGCGTCGCCGTACTACGGGATCGGGGCGATCGCCTGGTGAGTGCCGCGCCGCACCCGGCCCCAGCACCGCAGCGACACCGAACCGGGTCAATCTGCGCGTCCCCAAGCCACCAGCAGGCCGACACCCGCCCCGGCGAATATCCGGCCGACCGCACCTCGACTTGGAACCGGATCACTCCCTGTGACTTGGGCTGGTCCGTGGCCAGTATCCGCTGGCGTTCAGCAGGCGACGCGCCCAGATCGGCATGATCTGGGCGCGTTCGCGGACGGTCGGCTCCTCGGCATCCCGCGGAAAGCCGGCCGTGCGCGGCGACCGCACATCCGGCAGCAGCTTAGCTCGCGCGGGGGCAGCCCGGCCTGGCCCCAGGCCGCGCCGTTGACGGAAACTAGAACACGTTCTACCGTCGCCTGGTATGCCGTTCCTTCTCGTGGCCAAGCCCAGGCCGCATGTCACGCTGGTCACGCTGAACCGCCCGGAGCGGATGAACGCGATGTCGTTCGACGTAATGATCCCGTTCCGGCAGGCACTAGAGGAGATCAGCCGCGACAACGACACCCGCGTGGTCGTGGTCACCGGCGCCGGGGCCGGCTTCTGCTCCGGGGCGGACCTGGTCGATTCCGGCCGCATACCGGACACCGACGGACTGACCCTGCCGGGCATCTCGCTGCGGGCCATGGAACTGCTCGACGACGTCATCCTCACCCTCAGGAAGATGCACCAGCCGGTGATCGGGGCCATCAACGGCCCCGCGATCGGCGGCGGCCTGTGCCTGTCGCTCGCCCTCGACATCCGGATCGCCGCGGACAGCGCCTTGTTCCGCGCGGCGGGCATCAGCAACGGTCTGTCCTCTGCCGAGCTCGGCCTCAGCTACCTGCTGCCCCGCGCCATCGGCGCCTCCCGCGCCTTCGAGATCATGCTCACCGGCCGTGACGTGGACGCCGCCGAGGCCGAACGCATCGGGCTGGTGTCACAGGTCACCGCCGGCGACAAGCTGCTCGGAACCTGCTACGACATCGAGGCGCGGATCACCGGCTGGAGCCGGATAGGCGTGGAACTGGCCAAGCGGCTGCTGTGGTCGGGCCTGGACGCCGCCAGCCTGGAAGCGCACATGCGGCACGAGGGCGTAGCCCAGCTATACGTGCGGAACCTGACCGGCAACTTCGAGGAGATGATCAGGGCGCGCCAGGACCGCCGCACCCCGGTATACCTAGACGACAGCAGGCAGAAAGACACCTGAATCCGCCGGCCACGACACCCGGTGCCCGCCAGACGGCACCCGGCACCGCAAGCCACCGGCGGCAGGATAACCCATCGGCCTGCCCGGTCGTTCCCGCATGGCTAGGCTCACGGTGCTGGTTCTACGAGTATCTGGCCCATCGCGAGTCAAGGCTCGTCCCAGCCAGGCCCACTGCGATGTCCTGTGGGGGGCACCACCTCGCGCATATGCGGGTTGAACGCCTGGGGCGGTTCGCCGGCCTCGCATCGCCAGAGCATCTCGGCCAGGTCGTCGAATCTGCTCAGCCAGCCATCCCAGCACGTGCTGTCGGCCTTGAGGTCCTCGAATCCGCCGTCGCGCGTGAGCCGGGCGTGCGCGCCGCGGATCGCCGCGCGTAGCACCGGGCGGAACTGCGGCGCTATCTCTCGCAGATCTACCGAGATCAAACCCATTCCGACGAACTCGCTCTGCTGCCTGAGCAGCCAATCCCGGAGCACGGCGTCCCCGATCTCACGGCCAATGGCCCGCAGCGTCGCATCAGTGGCCCAGTTCGCCGCCGCGTACGCCCGGCCGTCCTCGAGAATGATGGAGCCTCCCACGGCGCCAATCCTGCCGCCGTACAGGCCGCCCGCCGAATCCGGATACCCGGATCCGTGCGCACGGATTCCGCAGATCCGGGCGGTGCTCCGGTCATGGGAGACCCGATACGACGCCCGCCCGCTGCGGATCGGCAAGGACGCCACACTCCTGGTCCTGGCCGAGCGGCCGCCGCGACCCAAAGATGCCGCCCAGCGGGTCGCCGCCGAGTAACCCGCTTTCGCCGATGAATGCAACAGCCTGAGCGGGTACTCGGCGGCCGGGCTGAGTACCGCCCTGATCGATGCGCCGATCTGGAGTCTCTGGCGGGACTGCCCCTGGAGGCTGACAAGGGTCGGCTGGGCGGTGGCGGGCGTTGGTGATCACGGCGTGCTCGTGGGGTCGCTGGGTGTACGGGTCCAGCGCTCGAACACTGCGCGCTTCGCGCGCGCTTGGCGGGCGAGGGAGCGTAGCGTCTTGAGCTGGCTGAGGGTGGACGGGCTGGCGGGGGCGAGCGAGCCGGCGCGCCGCTCGAGGCGGAACACGCCGTCGCTGACCGTGCCGTGCAGCGCGAGCTGGCGTAGATCGGCCATCTGGTTGTCCTCCTGGTGGAATAGGACGCAGGCCGGTCCCTCGACGCCGGCGGGCACCGGGAATTCGCCGGCCAGGGCGTCGGCGGACGGGTCGAGGGGCAGGATGCCCGGCAGACCGTCGCCGATGACCGTGAGCGTGACGCGGTCGGTGCCCTCCACGATGGCCCAGTCGGCGAGCGGGAGCCGGATGGACGCTCTGCCGACGTACCACCACAGCAGCCGCCGGTGGCCGGGGATGGCCAGGAGCCGGCGGGCCGGCGGGTACTTGCGCAGCTCCTGGGCGCGCACGCGCTCGTCGAACGTCTTGCTCGTCATGTCGATGTCGACGCTCGCGCGGGCGCGGATCAGGCAGCCGCCGGCCAGCAGGGCGACCCTGGGATCGGCGCGTACCGCCGCCACCTTCGCGGTGAACGCGAGGGTCGACGAGACGACCGCCTCGCCGGCGTCGACGTACGGCGTGACCGGGCACGCTCGCGGTCGGCCGTCGGCGCCGATGAAGGCGAACACGCCGACGGCGGCGGCGTGGAGCGCGGCGACCGCCTCCGCTGTTGCGCAACGCATGTTACGCATCATGCAGTACCGCCGCCGGATGCGCAACACCTGTTCTGCAACACGGTATGCTTGCGCCATGCCGAAGGTGGTCGACCACGAACAGCGGCGCGCCGAGTTCGTCGCCGCCGCCTGGACCGTGATCGCGAACGAGGGCATCGAGGCCGCCACGATCCGGCGCATCGCCGAGGTCGCCGGCTGTACGACCGGACGGGTCACCCACTACTTCGACGCCAAAGACGAGATCCTGGTCGCGGCCCTTCGCCGGGTCCACTACGCAGCCGGCGCGCGAATGCTGGACCACCTCCGGACCAAGCAAGGTGCCGACGCGCTCCGGGCCGTCCTGCTGGACGCCCTGCCCCTCGACCGCCAGCGCACCCTGGAATGGCGAGTCTGGCTCGCCTTCTGGGGACGAGCGTCAACCGACGACACCCTCATCGAAGAGCAGCAACACCGCTACGCCGAATGGCGGCGGCTCCTCCAAGCCCCCATCGCCGCCACCGCCAGGAAACCGGCCACATCACACCAGGTACGGCTCCTCGTCGACCTCGTAGCCGGCGCAATCGACGGCCTGGGCATCCAGGCAGTACTCGAACCATCCCGCTTCCCCGCCCAGCATCTGGCCGCCGCCGTGGATGCGCTCGTCGCCATCGTCGCCCACTCCGGTAACCGGGATTCCCGCCCAGGGCAGCCAAGCGCGCCGGCGACCCGGACCTTACCCGCAGCCATGCGACGCCTCGAGCATTATGGCCTGGCGCAAGGAGTCTTCACCGCGCGATTCGCACTCGATCATGCTGACTCGCTCGCGCAGTCCGCCCTCCGCCGGAAGCCTGATAAACAGAATTGGCGATTCTGCACCGCGCAGTGGTTGAATTCTCAGCCGCTGTCGACAGCTCGTAATCGGCGATATTGAGCGTTTGATAGCGAGATCTGCTACTCGGTCGGGTTACGCAAGGTTAGCGCCTCGGGAGATTTCGGTTCACCAGGTGGCGGCTTTGCTGTTCGCATGGCCAGTGCGCTAACGGCCGGCAGCCTTGTGATGGCGGTGCGGTAGTGCGGGTGACCCCGGCGGTGCGGTTGGAGACCTGCAGCCGACTGTAAATGTTCTCAAGGTGGATGCGCACCGTTCCCTCGGACAGGCCCAGGCGGCGGGCGATCTGGGCGTTGGTGTGCCCGGCAGCGAGCAGGTGCAGCAGGTGCAGGTGCGGGCACAGCAGCGTGAGCAGCGCGCGGTCGCGCTCAGAGAAGTCCGGGGCCGGGCCCGCGGACGAAGTACGCCGCACGGTCTGCGCCCGGTCCAGGTCTTCCGCCCGGGAATGTCGATAAGCGGGGCTTCCTGCCCGAACCAGTACGCCTGCCGACCGCTGTCGAAGCCGGCGAACCACACTCAATCGCAGCGGATCTGGCTCATCAGCGACGGCGGCAGCCCTTCCGCTGGGAGGTCGGCCGGGTGGTCGCTGATGATCCCGGCCAGGGTGCGCAGGTCCCGTTCGCTGGCGTCACCGGCTGTCATCAGGTCCCCTCGCCCACGGTACTCCGGTCGCGGCGGTCTGGGTATTCGCAGAACGTCGGATGGCGGCGATGGCGCGGGCCTGCGCACACTGGCACCTGATCGGCAGCGACCTAAGTATGCTCAGGCCGCCGCGACCTGATTAGCGTCGGACCCACTTGAGTCCGAACCGGACAAGCGGGGAGAACGTCTATCACCAGGCTGGACGCCTCGATGAGGCCAGGGCCGCCTGCGGGAAAGCGCTGGTGATCTTCGAGTCTGCTTATGGTCCGGATCATTTCGAGGTGGCCATGACGTGCGCAAACCTGGCTGTGCTGGCCAGCGACGAGGATAACAATGCGGAGGCCGAAACCCTCGGCCTCCGTTCGCTTGGGATCCTCCAAGCGGCGCTCGGTCCCGACGACGCGGAGGTCGGCCTGACCCTGCATAACCTCGGTGTCGCCGTCGCCGCGCAGGGCCGGACCCGAGAAGCGGCCGGCGTGTTCGAGCGAGCCAACCGGAACCTCGCCGCTGCCCTTCCCGAAGGCCATCCGCACCTGGCCTCGACCCGGGAATCCCAACAGCAGCTGTTGAGTCCTGATTGACCGCGACTGCCGCCCCGCGCGCCGCGGCTGGCCTGGTCCCGCGTCTGCCGCGGCTGGCATGGCTAGTACTCGGCGGCGACGCCCTATCGGCGGCCGGCAGTGGCCTGACGCTGCCCTTTCTCCTGGTCTACCTGCACCAGGTGAGGGGCATCACCTACGGACTGGCAGGTCTGGCGGTGTCCACCTTGGCGTTCGCGGCAATATTCGGCAACCTCCTCGGTGGCGCCCTGACCGACCGCTTCGGTGCCCGGCAGGCACTAACAGGCGGGCTCGTAGTCTCCGCCGCCGGGCCGTCGGCCATGGCGTACGCGCAGTCCCCGTGGGAGGCATTTGCAGCAGCAGCACTGATCGGCTTCGGCGCAGGCGTCATCTGGCCGTCCCAGGACGCCCTCCTTGCCCAGCTGCTACGGGCTGACCAGCGCTCGGCGGGGTTCTCGGTCCGCCACGCCACAATGAACGCCGGCCTCGGCCTTGGGGCGCTCGCGGCGGCGGCGATAATCAAGGTCGGTCATCCCGGCACCTTTCAAGCCATCTACCTGCTCGACGCCCTCTCGTTTCTGCTCTACGCGCCCCTTCTGCTCGTCATACCGGCCCGGCCGGATGCCGCACACGCCCGGGACCCGGAACGAAGGATGACCTACCGTGAAGTCCTCCGCGACAGGAACTTTCTTTGGCTATGGGCATTGAGTGCGCTGGTCGTCGCAGTCAGCTACGGCATGGACAGCGCTGCCTTTCCCGCTTTCGCCACCCGGCCGGGCGGGATCTTACCCGCCAGCCTGGGCCTGGCCGCTGCCGTCAACACGCTGACCGTCGTGGGCGCGCAACTACTCGTGCTCCGGCTCCTCCGCGGCCGACGGCGCACCAAGGCGGTAGCGCTAGCTGCCTGCATCTGGGCGTTGACATGGGCGCTCGTGCTAGCAGCGGGCCGCCTCGGCGGCGGTGCTGCCGCAGCGACTGGGTTCGCCGTCGCCATGGCCGCCTTCGCCATTGGCGAATGTCTCCTTTCACCGACCCTGTCGGCGATTGTCAATGACATGGCACCACCCCAGGCCCAGGGTAGTTACAACGGGCTGGCCGCGCTTGCATGGACCACCGGTTTCATAGTCGGCCCGGCCATCTCGGGAGCCGCGCTCAGCAAGGGCTGGGGAACGGGATTGTTCACTGCCCTCATCCCAGTGTGCGGACTTGCAGCCCTCCTTGCCCTGCGGCTTGGTCACCGACTGCCGGCAACCATCGACACGATCCCATCCGCCGGGTGATCGCTCGCAAGGACGACAAATCCTCCCGCAGCCACGGCGCCTGACTGCCCCCTTGCCGACGGGGCATGACGATCGAACTCGAGCCAGTGGTCTCCAGGCGGCCGAACGCACCGGACCGGCGCCTAGCTCAGTACGTGACCTGGCTCATCGCTCGCTTGACGAGCTGGCCCGGGCAGAGCTGGGCCGGGTAGCGGAGTGCCTCAGTCCAGGGCGACGGGCACGTCTGCCCGGCGACACGTCGTAGCCCGGGATCTGCGACCACGCCAGCCCGGCGGCGGCAACCAATTACACAGCAATCTGATTTAGCAGTATTAACTACTTGATTTAGAAGCTAGTTCGCGCTAGCGTCGGTGGGGTGACGCAACGTAGCTATGGCCAGTTCTGCGCGGCGGCGAAGGCCCTCGACGTGGTCGGTGAGCGCTGGACGCTGCTGGTGATCCGCGAGCTTCTCCTGGGGCCCCGCCGGTTCACCGACCTGCTGGCGGCGCTGCCCGGCCTGGGCACCAGCCTGCTCACCAGCCGGCTCAAGCAGCTCGAGGCCGCCGGAGTAATCCGCCGGGAGCAGCTACCGCCCCCGGCAGGTTCCCGGGTGTACCAGATCACCGACACCGGCCTGGGGGTCGGCCTGGTAGTGAAAGCGCTCGCCGACTGGGGCGCCCAGCTGCTGGACACGCCCGGTCCTGAGGAGGCCGTCCGCGCCGAATGGCTCGCGCTGCATCTGGCGGTTTCCGCGCCGTCCGAGGCGGTGGCTGGCGCGCGCGAGACATACCAGGTCCACGTCGGCGACGAGGTGCTGCACGTCGTGCTCACCGGCAGCGGCGCCCAGGCGCGGTCCGGGCCGGCTCCCTACGCTCCCGACCTGGTCATCCGCACCGATCAGGCCGCCTTCATCGAGCTCAGCCTGGGCCGCGCCGACCTGACAGCCCTGGTGGCAGCAGACCGCGCCCACGTCACCGGCGATCAGGGCAGCGTTGCCCGCGCCGCCCGGCTGTTTTCCTCCGCTGGCCAGCATCCCACGCTGGCGGCTGACCCCGGCAGAGCTCGGGCGGCCCAGAAGGAGCAGCATGCCTGACACCGCGGCCAGGGCCAGCAAGCAGCGATGCGGCGCCGGCCCTTCACCCTCAGCCCATGAAGCGGCGCTGCGACCCCCGACCAGAAGCTCGCGGCCACCAGGAAAGCCCGGTAACGCCCACGGCGGCCGCGTCCGGCCCACGAACAGGAGTACACGCACATGGTGAATCAGAGGTCGCGCACCGCGCTGGTGACTGGATGTTCTTCGGGTATCGGGCGGCAGACCGCGCTTCAGCTGCATCGTGCGGGACTGGTGGTGTACGCGACGGCCCGCCGGCCGGGCACCCTCACAGGGCTGGCCGAGAAGGGGATTCAGGTGCTGGCGCTGGACGTCACCGACGAGGCGTCGATGGTCGCGGCCGTCGAGACGATCGCGGCCAGCCGCAGCCAGGTCGACGTCCTGGTCAACTGCGCGGGATTCGAGCTGGCGGGCACGGTCGAGGAGACCCCTCCGGCCGAGGCGCGCCGCCTGTTCGACACCAACGTGTTCGGGCTGGCCCGGCTGACCCAGCTGGTCGTGCCCGGGATGCGCGCCCAGCGGTACGGCCGGATCGTCAACATCTCCTCGGTGTTCGGCCGGTTCGCCGTGCCCGGCGGGGCGTACTACGCCGCCTCCAAGCATGCCGTGACCGCCTTCAGCGAGGCGCTGCGGCTTGAACTGGCCGGCTTCGGCGTCCGGGTCGTGCTGGTCGAGCCGACCGCGGCCCGCACCCGGCTGAACGCCAGCACCGTCTGGGCAGGCGACGACGCTCACGGCCCCTACGCCGGGTTCCACCAGGACCTGGCCCGCTGGCACGCCCAGACCTACGCCGGGCCGCCGCACAATATCGCCGGGCGGCTCGCGGTGTCCGCTGATCACGTGGCCCGGGTGATCACGCGGGCCGCCATCAGCCGCCGGCCCCGCGCGCGCTATCCCGTCGGCGTCCTGGCCCGCGGCCTGTTCCTGATGCGCCGTTGGCTGCCCCCGGCCGCGTTCGACGCGTTCGTCCGCACCCAATTCCCGTTCCCTCATCCGCAAGCAGGCCCCGACCCGTCCCGTCCGCAAGGAGCACGTACGTGAGCACGCCGCCCGTAAGCCCGAAAGGCACGCAAGCGCATCACGCTGCTCGCGCCTGCCTGGCGGCGTTCATCATCAGCCTGGATAGCAACTAGACAGGCTCACAGTAGATAACCGCTGGTCAACGCTCGCAGAAAGGAAATCACCGTGACCGGACCAATTTCCCGCAATCGCTCGCTCGGATCGCTGATGGAGGCGGCCAGCTGGCCGGGGGCAGACCGGAACACGGTAATGACCCTGGCCACCGCGCTGGTAGCGGCACGCGCCGACGCGGTGGGGAGTCGCTACTTCCAGGACCTGTCCGAGCGGAACCCCGCCGATGCCACGGCGCAAGCTCTAGCCGGCTTCTTCCAGGTCCGCGCAGGCCATGACGTGGCTGCGGCGATAGCCAAGCTGGACAGGGCCGCGACCATGGACCTCGGCCTGCCACAGTACTTCCGCGGCCTGGCCCTGGCGGAGCTGCTGCCCGGCGGAGGCCCGTCCGAGGCGGGGCTTGCTGCCGCGGATACCGGGCGGGCGGACCAGGTGGTCGCCGACCTGGAGTTTGTCCTCGCGGTGCGTGACCAGCTCCCGGTAGGCATGCTGCGCGCCGCGTACCAGGGTCTCGCCCGTGCCTACCTGGTGCTCGGGCGGCAGGAGCAGGCGGCGGAGGCGCTGCGACGGTCAGGCCTCGGCCCGGCCGCGGCGGTCCGGCCGCCGATGTTCACGAATTTCTCCGTGACTGCGCGCGACGGGCTGCGGATGTCCGCGCCCAGCATGCTCAGCCCTGCGCCGGACGTGCACGTCGCCCGCTGCTACGACTTCGGCGACTTCGCGTTCATCCAGACAAGCGCGGGAGTCGTCGCCATCGACGCGGGCACGAGCCCGGACCGGGTGCTGGCCGCAATGGCCGATCTTGGCCTGAAGGACCATGCGCCTGTCAGTCATCTCATCCTCACGCACGCTCACTTCGACCACATCGGCGGGACCGGGGCCCTGCGCGGGCCGCGCACCCAGGTCATCGCCTCCGCAGGGTTTCCCGCCGAGGCGGAACGGCAGCGCCGCTGGAGTATCCCGTTCCGCAACTTCACCGGCACCGGCGCCAGCCCGGCCACTGACGTTGAGCCGAACCGGTTGATCAGCGAGCAGACGTCTCTTGTCATCGGCGGCATCGAGTTCGTACTGATTCCGATCAGGGGCGGCGAGACGCCGGGCGCGCTGATGGTGTACCTGCCCGCCACCGGGCTGCTGTTTACCGGCGACGTCATGATGCCCTACCTCGGCGCGCCGTTTACTGCCGAGGGTTCGCCGGAGGGGCTGCTGGAAACCCTGCGGTACATCCGCGAGCTGGCTCCCCGGCAGCTCATACAGGGTCACACCACGCTGACAGAGAACTTCACCATCGAGGCCCTGGCCGGCCTGGAGCCGGCTCTCACCGAGCTGCACGAGTTCGCGCTGGCCAGGATCGGCGAGAACATGACGCTACCGCACATCCTGGACCTCGGTTACCTGCCAGCTTTGCTGCGGGATCACCCCGCCGCGGTCGTGCCGTACCTGGTCTGCCGTGATCACTTCGTCGCCAGGCTCTATCACCAGCGCACCGGATACTGGCAGCCAGACGGACAGGGTCTTGACCCGCGGAGCCCGGAAGAAACGGCGGCCGCCCTCGACCTGCTGGCCGGAGGCAAGGCGGACGCGTTCGTGACCGCAGCTGCCACCCTGGCCGGCCAAGGCGACCTGGCGCTCGCGCTGGAAATCCTCACTCCGGGCCTGCTCCGCCATCCGGAAAGCGGCGAGCTTGCCGAGCTCCGGCAGGAGGTTCTGGTCCGGCTGATGGAACAGCATCAGCTGTCAGATCCGTTCGGATTCCTGGTTTACGCGGAGCTTGCCGCAGCCGAGGTCAGCCCGGTCGGATAGCGGCGGCACATTGACCAGCTCGACAGACAACAAACGGCCGCCACCCGCACGCGTCGATGGCGCCGCTGTTCGAGCATTATGGGGTCGCGCTGTGGATGCCGGAGACCGGCGGCCGGCCGGCGGGGAGGAGCAGGAGCAGCTGATGCTGGCGCTGGTGGGCCTGGCCTCCAAGCGGGAGATCACCCGGACCAGGATCCGGGTCCGCACCGCGATGGCCACCCAGACCGCGAGCAGGGCCGGTACCTGGGCGGCCGCCCGCCGTACGGGTACCGGCTCGCTGATGCGGGACCGCACCCGAACAAGGCGCACGCCGCATGGGGACGGCACGCGCACCGCCTCGAACCCGACCCGGACACCGCGCCGGTCGTCCGGTGGACGTTCTCCCGGCGGCTGGCCGGGCACAGCGCCGCCAGGATCACCCGCGCCTTGAACGACGCCGGTATCCCGTGCCCGTCCGCCGCCGACCCCGGGCGGAACCCGCACCGCACGGGTGCGGCGTGGACGCTGCGGACGGTGGCGGCGATCCTGGCCACCCCCCGGTACACGGGCCGTCAGGTGTGGAACCGGCAGCGCACCGATTTCGACCTGGTCGACCCGGCCAGCACCGGGCTGGAGAAATCCCTGAATCAGGGATTTCATGCGACCACTACCGGGCGATGGCCGGCTCGTGTCAAGCATGACGGCCCGGGCGGCCGGACCTGAGCGACCGGTGATACACGGAGCCGCCATAGCCTGGGGTGGTGACCCGGCGTTGCTTGCGGGCGATGACCGGGGCCAGGTCTTTCCTGCCGGCTCGTGTCCCCGCCCTGACCGTCCTCTTCTGCCGAGAATAGTGAACTTCGTTCGCAGTGCAGCAAAGGCCAGCATCGTGGATATTTAAGGGAATGCCGCTATCCAACCAGCGGTAACTATGATCGGTTCAGCACACGTGTGATTCCGGCGATCGCTGCGGTTGCTAGTAGCCATCCAGTGCCTACAAGCGCATATGCAAACCATCGCTCTGCACCCACGGGGTTCCATTGGTTGGGCTGGATGAACGTAAGTATTCGGAAGTCCCGTGAGCAGGTATGCCAATAGCCGGCGTGGCCGCGGGTTCGCGGGCCACGCCGTTGTCTGCTTCGGGGCTGGGTTAGCCGGGCTGCGGGGGTGGCTGTGCCCAGGTTCGGAGGTGTTCGGG
>WNGP01001231.1_pt2 | contig 20862 bp, 20 predicted proteins | sample 5407671 | NCBI WGS metagenome assembly WNGP01 (sample SAMN13153381, study PRJNA577476) | soil metagenome | isolation source: 40 cm soil or saprolite under Garry oak tree replicate 2 | place: USA:California | collected 2016-06-15 | reverse complement strand
TGGTATATACCACTATAGACCGACTTCTATTCTATGACAGTCTATCACAAAGGGGTTGATATGGGTAGCATTCTGGCGACAGCGGTCCCTTGCAACCTCATCGGAAGATTATTCAGTCAAGGTAGAGGCAGGATTAGAAAGGACATGTCAGGATGATAGAGAACCCCAGCGAGATCGCCCGACTCAGAGAACGGATAGAATTAGAGGGGCAAGCTATCCATCTGGCCCTTACAGGCTACGCCATCACTTCCCCGCATGACATGATTATCGCCCGCATGGAGCGAGGAGCGGAGTATATTTTGCATTTGATCGAGCAGGGCAGGCATGAGGAGGCGCAGGTGCTGATGAATACCGAGCACTGGGGAGTCAACGAGCCGGGACGTGTCGATGAGCAAGCGAATCAGGGAAGTAGAGAGAAGCCATGAACGAGCATACCATGCGAGATGTGCCAAAGCTGCTGGTGGGGTTCAACGACCTGATTGCGCTCAGGAACATTATTCGCGGCTACCTGGCGTACATGAGGAGATCGAGGTTGCCAGTGCAGGAGAAATATCGCCAGGTACAATTGCTGGAAGGGATCTATACACGATTGGTAGGAATACCGGCACATGCCCTGGAAGTCATCATTCCCCTGACGGCAGAGGAAATGGACGCGCTCAATAGTGCGATGCTGGGGTTCGCGGCTTTCGTGCGGCAAAAAGTTTCGCCCTCGAGCGAGCGGAATAAGACCTTGCAGTCGTTAGAAGGATTACGCCAACATCTTTTGGAGATGCTGGCTCCCAGGCTCTGAGCGAGGAGGATATCACATCCTCCTCAAAATCTCTCTTCTCCCGGCGTCGCGCCAGCGACTTGTCTCCGCACCGTTCTCGCCAACTGGTATGCGGCGCAGTTTCTCTTCTTCGACTTGCTGGTTCATCAATAGAGCGCCTACCAGCGCGGCGATTTGAGAGGGAGGGATGGCATCATTCGTTGTGTCGACAGAGTTGGGCGCAATGAATTGGGCGTTGCGGGTGTCCCATTCTTCAGCGATAAAATCGGTGGAGAGGTCCCCGGCAAGGAAACGGGGGTTGGTCATGAGCCAGTGCGCGAAAGGCAAGGTCGTGCGGACGCCGAGCACCTGGTAATCGGCGATGGCGCGGCGCATACGCGCGATGGCGTGCGCGCGATCTTTGCCCCAGACGATGAGTTTTGAGAGGAGCGGGTCGTAGAAGAGCGGCACCTGTAAACCCTCGTACAGGCCGCTATCAACGCGCACACCGGGGCCGGATGGCTCCTGCAAGGCCTGGACGGTGCCGGTAGCGGGCAGGAAGCGGTTTTCCGGGTCTTCGGCTGAGATACGGGCTTCGATGGCCGCGCCGCGCAGCTCGATCTGCTCCTGCGTAAAGGAGAGCGGCAGGCCAGCCGCGACGCAGAACTGCTCCTGCACAAGATCGATACCGGTACACCACTCGGTGACAGGGTGCTCCACCTGGATACGCGCATTGACTTCCAGGAAGTAGAAGCTGCGGTCGGGGCCGAGTAAAAATTCCGCCGTGCCTGCATTGACGTAGTTGATGGTGCGTATGAGGTTGACGGCGGCGCCGGTGATGCGCTGGCGCAATGCCTCATCTAACACGGGAGAAGGAGCCTCTTCGATCAATTTCTGGTGACGGCGCTGGATGCTGCATTCACGCTCACCAAGATGGACGACGTTGCCATGCGTATCGGCGATGAACTGCACCTCGATGTGGCGCGCGGGAGAGATGGCTTTCTCTAAGTAGACACGGTCATCGCCGAAGGCACTTTTCGCTTCGCTGCGGGCCGTGCGTAGAGAAGCGACCAGGTCTTTGGGATCGCGCACAAAGCGAATACCTTTACCACCGCCGCCAGCCGCAGCTTTGAGCAAGAGGGGATAGCCAATTTTTTCGGCAAGCCCGGCAACACCGGCATCATTCAGGTTATCGAGCATGGCACCTGGCACAATGGGGACATTGGCGTCGCGGGCGGTTTCGCGAGCCGCGGTTTTCTCGCCTACTGCACGCTGCACGCTGGCGGGCGGGCCAACAAAAATCAACCCTGCTTCCGTACAGGCTTCGACAAAAGCGGCATTCTCGGAGAGGAAACCGTAGCCAGGGTGAACAGCCTGCGCGCCTGATCGTTTTGCCACTTCGATGATCGCCGGGATGTGTAAATAGCTCTTCGATGCCTGAGAAGGGCCAATATGATAGGCTTCGTCGGCCATGCGCACATGTAAGGCGCTGCGGTCAGCGTCGCTGTAGACGGCAACGCTGGTTAGCCCAAGCTCGCGGCAGGCGCGAATGATACGCACAGCAATTTCACCGCGATTGGGGATGAGTACCTTGTGAAAAGGCCAGCCGACTACGGAGGATGTTTGCATAGGAAGGCTCCTTTATGTGCAATTTCTGTCGGTAATGATTGTAGGGGCGCGATAAATCGCGCCCTCGACGCGCAGCAAGGGAACCATCGTCAAGGCCGCGCCCACGTTATGGTTGTAGGGGCGTGATTTATCGCGCCCTCGCATTCGTTTGGGCAACCAGGGTGGGCGCGATAAATCGCGCTCCTACAGTATGGTTTGTTGAAAGTATAGCACGCGTTGTAGTTCCTGGACTAGGAAAATCAGGTGAGTTACTCATCCAAAAGTGTCAATTTGGGACAAAATAGGGTAAAGTAGATTTGCAGCATTTTTCGGGGTGTTCTTTCCGCCATATTGATATAGATCAATGTATTTCAGATTGCCCAGGTAGCACTACATCACTTCGAAGTTCGAAGTGAGAAGGAGGAGAAAAGACATGTTCAAGGCATCCACAGTAAGAAGGAGAACATGGCTGTCCATCGTTTCCAGCCTGATAATGATATTTGCGGGATTGAGCGCATGCGCGCAGAGCCAGAACTCTGGACCTACCACGAATACTACTACTCTTAACACCCAGAATCCGGTTGTCATCGGGATTTCGCTCTCTTTAACAAAAAACAATGACAATGACTTCTCAAGTGACGGCCAGTTGATGAAGCAGGGGTACCAGCTCTGGGCGGATAACGTCAATAGCAATGGAGGGCTACTTGGCCGCGAGGTAATGTTGAAAATCCTTGACGATAACAGCAACCCTGACCTGACTACAAAGAACTACGAAACATTGATCAATGATAAGGTTGACCTGTTACTTGGACCATTCTCCTCTTTGTTGACGAAAGCTGCGGAGAAGGCAGAGGGCATCGACAAATTTGCATTCGTTGAAGGTGCAGGTGGCGCTCCCTCGGTCTTCGCCAATGGATGGAACAATCTTTTCGCCGTTTCCCTCCCTGTTGAATCCAACCTGGACACTTTTTCGTACGATATCCTCTCATTGCCGCTTTCGCAACGACAATCCTTAACAGCAGCATATCTGAGTTCGGACGACCCATTTACATTTCCGCAGGTCGTCAGGGCAGAGAAATTGCTGAAGCAGGGAGGCATCAAGACCGTCTACACTGTCAACCCGGACCAGCAATATCCCGAAGGCGACCCCAAAGCCCCTACTGCCGATGCGGCAAAAATTGTCCGGTCCAAAGCAGATATAGTTGTTCTCGGCACGCTTCTACCTGACATCCAGGCGGAAATAGCGGTCTTCAAACAAATGCACTATCATCCCAAGGCGATTATTGCAACGGCGGGGCCGGACCTGGGGCAGGACTTCATCAAAGCCATTGGAGGCGTTCAATATACGGAAGGGATGTTCGTTCCCAACGGCTGGTATCCACAGGCTGACAACTTCCAGAACGCCGCGATGGTGCAGGCATATATCGCCAGGTACGGCGGCACAGCAGACCAGGTCAATGCTGACGTGGCCGAGGCGTACTCAGCGGGTCAGGTACTACAGCAGGCCGTGGCAAAAACCCGCAGTATCGATAATGGCGCACTGATAACCGAACTTCATTCCCAGGATGTGTTCAACACGGTACAGGGAACAGCAAAATTTGCCCCGGATGGGCAAAATGAGCAGGCCCTGGCGTACCTGTTCCAATGGCAGGCGGGTCAGCTTACTCTGGTATATCCCTTATCTGTGGCAGCGGAAAATCCGGAATATGCGAAGTACGCTTTTTAGAAGTAGATAGGATATTCAGGTGAGTCCCTTATCCAAAAGTTTCATTTCTTGGTAAGGTGATGTACACTACAGTGGGGTTGTTCTGCACAGGATGGATTGCGCATCATCTCAGTAGGCAGCTCGCAGATAGTGATTGCTTGCTGCATGAGAAGGGATTAAGCTGACATGGTTAGATTCATTAGCAATATGCCTATTTTCCGCCGCCTCTTCATCGCATTTGCGATAGCGGCGCTCATTCCAGGTATCGTGATTGTACTGCTGGGTAATTATTACGTCAGCTCGCTGACAACGCGAGGCCAGGCAGTACGAATCAGCTTTGATGCCCAGAGCGCAGCATCGCAAGAGGAGACAAATTTGCAGCGCATGAATGCAGTGCTGCAAGCTTTTCATAACCAGATATTCGGAAGTCTGGGCAGTGTTATCCAGGATGCATCCTTCTACGCATCAGGCGCCCAGGATGGTCAAGAAGTGCGCCACAACGAGGCAGAGTTCGACCAGGCCATAGCGAACTATCAAAGCAACTACGAGATACAGACCTCCCCAAATATGAGCGCCATTCACGATATGTTATTGAGCAGCGATCCTGCAAATAGCTCGATCATCAGCTCTCAGAAGAGCGCGCTCGATAAAGTCAATGCTTTATGGGGCAAGTATAAAACATACCAGGATGCAGAGTTAAGAGACCTCGAGTCTTTGCAGGGCAAAATATTAAGCGGCGCCGTACTGACCAAATCGCAGATCAACACGGCCTACAATCAAGACTACGAAACGGTAGCTCGTGCGAGGGATACCTTTACCGATCTCAAGAATAGCTGGCAGCAGGTAGTAGATGCCGCAGTCTCAATGGGTAAAGCTATTACCACAGTTGGGTCTTCTCAAACGCAGCCAATTTTGATCGCCACGTTGGCAGCTTTTATCCTGACCATCCTGATAGTTATCGCAACCGGTTGGGTCATGAACCTTACGATCACGCAGCCTCTACGGCATTTAGACGTACTCACCAAGCGCATCGCGAAAGGCAATACGAACGCACGCGCCAGGATCTCCAGCCGGGACGAAATTGCGAAGGTTGCCACCGCTATGAATAATATGCTGGACAACATCGTGCATCTTATTCAAGAGGCGCAGGCCCAACGTGACTCGCTGCAAGCGCAGGTGGAGAAGTTAGTGAGCGAGGTAAGCGGCGTCGGTGAAGGTGATCTGCGCGTGCAGGCGGAAGTGACGGCTGACGCGTTGGGAGTGCTGGCCGACTCCTTCAACTACATGGTTGAAGAACTGGGAAGCCTGGTGGTGCGTGTGAAAATGGTGGCACATGAAGTCGAAAACTCCACTACCATGACCTTTGAGCGTATGACACAACTGGTCGAAAGCGCGGACACGCAAATCCAGCAAATTGGGGAGGCGGGCCTCGTGATCGAGCATATGGCGGATTCGAGCCGGCAGGTAGCTGAACGGGCGCAGACGCTGTACACGATTGCGCGTGAAGCACGGCAAACGGCGCAAAACGGACGCGAGTCGGTGCAGCAGACGGTCGAGGGTATGGGGCGCATCAATGTATATGTGCAGGAAACAGCAACAAAAGTGCAGGCGCTTGGTGATAGCTCACGCGAAATCGATAATATCGTAGCGGTGATCTCCAACATCGCGCACCAGACCAATCGCCTGGCGCTGGACGCAGCAATCCAGGCAGCAATGGCCGGTGAAAACGGAAAAGGCTTCGGCGCTGTGGCAGCCGACATTCGCCGCCTGGCGGAACGCGCCAAGGACCAGGCCAGCATGATCGCGCGTATAGTTCGCAGCGTTCGCGAAGATATCGGCGCGGCAACCGTTTCGATGCAAGATACGGAACGTGAAACGTCAGCGGGCGCGCACCTGGCGCAGGAGGCAGGTTCGGCACTCGAGTCGATCTACTCCGTTGTTGAACGCCAGGGGCGTGAAATTGAAAACATCAACCAGATGGCAACGCAGCAGTTGCAGTCCTCAAACACGGTCGTGCAAATCATGCAAGGGGTTTCCAATTCCACTCAACACAGCAGCATGAGTACACGCGAGGCCGCGCAAAATATGGAGCGACTGGCACGCCTGGCCGAACAACTGCTGGCGTCCGTAGAAGCGTTCAAGTTGCGTGATAACTTGAACTATTACACTCCGGCCAATATTACGATCACCCCGGAGAGCGAGCGCGAAGGCTATTTGAGCGTTAGCGGCGTTTTCCGTACTGTCACAGCTACGGCGCAGTCTTCAGATATGAATCGATATGTCAATAACAATGCGCTTCCGCCGGGACCGTCCTCGGCGGCTGTACCTGCCTTCGCTCCAGCACAGTACCAACAGTACCCGCAGTACCCGCAGTACCAACAGCAGTATCAGCAGCAGTATCAGCAAGGGAATGGGTTCAATGGCACACAGGCTCAAGGAAGACCTCAGTATCCTCCGCCTGAGTGGCAGTAATCGCAAGTAGCAATACGACCGTCTTGTTTATGCCAGACGGTCGTATTTTTTGCTCTTTTTAGCTAGTATAAGCAAACGGTTATAGATAGCATCCATAACGCCTATGCAAATTCATGGACTTTTGTGGGCGGCGGCGGTTAGACTTAAAAGAGAAAGACGAAGCTTATGTGGCTGTTTTCATATAAGCTAGCCGCTATCATAGCATAGAGGAGATTTCCCATGATTGCACAGAGAATAATGAACAATAGTGTTGTAACAAGCGATGATGCGACAGCGCGGACTGTGCAGGCGGCAGTAACATTACTCTCGCGGCGTCCTACTCCCATTTCCTATCGCTGGGTTTGTGAAACGTGCGGCATGATATATAGAGGTTCCGCGCCGACCTCGTGCGAGAGCTGCGGTAAAGAGGTATCTCCGGTACACCAACCTGATTTTCATCGTGAGATGTGCAGTCGCTGGTAATACAATAAGATCAACAACAGAATTTTTCAGACATATCAGATACATGAGAGGACGACTTTGTGGTCGTCCTCTTTTCACGAGTGAGAACGCGACTGGCGCAGCGCTTCATAGAGGATGATGCCGGTTGCCATAGCTGCATTCAGGGATTCTACGTTGTTCGCCAGGGGAATGGCGATAGAAGCAGTGGCGATGTTGCGAGCTTCTGGTGATGGCCCGTGGGCTTCATTGCCAATAATGAGCGCAAAAGGGGAGTGCAAATCTTGTTCGTAGTACCAGCGCGAGCTGCCCGCTTCGGCCAGCAAGACGCGCTGGTCTCCCTGGCAATGCGCCTGGACGCGGGCAGTGATGGCGGCCCACGATTGATTGACGGCGATAGGTAAGGCAACATGCGCGCCTGCCGCGGCCCGCACTACTTTCGGGCTAAAGCAGTCTACACATTTGGGTGTTAACAGGACTTCCTCTACATCAGCAGCCAGGGCGGTACGCAGGATGGTTCCCATATTGCCCGGGTCGGCCAGCCCATCCAGGATGAGCAGCGCGGGACGAGGAGGAGGAAGATGAGAGGCAGGACGACGCGCGCGCGTCTGCTCAGGCATGAATGCGCTCAGGGGCAAGACGCTCACCACTCCTTGTGATGTCTGCGTCTCACCGAGGCTCTCAATGACTCGTTCGTTTACCTCGATCAATCGATCACGAGGGAAGGAGGAAGTATGCAGGAGGCGGTGCAGTAGAGACTGACCATGGGCGGTGCGCGCAAGTAACGCGGGTGAATAGTAGATTTCTAGCGGCAGGATAGCGTTACCGAGCAAGACATCCAGCAGGTGCGGGCCTTCCATCAAAAAAAGACCCTGCTTTTTGCGGCCCCTTGGCGTATGCAGGTCCTGTACTTTGCCGATACGTGGGTTTGAAGGGCTGGTGATCAGTGTCATAGTTTTTCTAAAACATGCTGCATGGAGAAGCAGGCGGCTGCGCCGCCTGCTTCTCCATGCAGCATGTTTTCTTTATTGGATGGTTGCGAGCGCGGCCTGGACGAGGTCGGTGAAAGCTGCTTCGTCGTGAACGGCCATTTCGGCGAGAATCTTGCGATCTACATCGATATTGGCTGTATGGATGGCATGCATGAGTTTGCTGTAGCTAACGCCGTGCATACGAGCGGCGGCATTGATGCGCGTGATCCAGAGGCGGCGCATGTCGCGCTTGCGATTGCGGCGGTCACGATACATGTAAGCCATAGAGCGCATGACAGATTCATGCGCGGGACGAAACAGGCGTTTGCGTGTGCCACGATGGCCTTCCGCCATCTGTAACAGCTTTTTATGTTTCTTGTGGGCTGGTACTCCACGTTTTACCCGAGGCATAATAGTTCCTTTCTGTTAGAGGGCGACCGCCAGGGTCGCCCTTACCATGACATCCCTAAAAGGAGTAGGGAAGTAGACGTTTCAAGCGACGAGTATCGCTGGTGGCCAACGGAACGTATTTGTCCGCCGAGCGGACTGACTCGGGTGATTTGTTGCGGCGCAAGTGGCTGATGGCGACTTTGCGGCGCAGGACCTTGCCGGAGCCGGTCACTTTGACGCGCTTCGACATGGCCTTGTGTGTTTTCAGTTTCTGCTTCATAACTCTTCTTTCTGTTCCTGCGGGGCAAAGTAACGTGTTCAATAAAAAACTGCGATTCTCGCTGTGTGAGCGTGAGGCGCACAAAGGAGAGGCAGTGTAGGGGGCGATTGAGCATATTGAGTTTCAATCCACCACAACAGGGCGCGATAATTAGAGCCCCTACTCCGTTGAAGGCGCAGAGTAGCCTATTTCGGGAGCGAACCCCGCATGTGAGGTGAGTATAGCATACTCGACGGAATTGCGCAATAGTTTTAGCGGCGCCGCGCCGGAGGCAAGGATGGGCGGGAGAGCCAGGGTGGGCGGGAGAAGCGAGGCGATGGTTTGACGGCTGGGACCTGCTCTGAGTTTTGGGCGTGCGTCATGCGCCAGGTTGAGGTAAAGAACAGTGTCCAGCCCCAGATCAATAAGGGCAGGCCGATGTTGATGAGGGCCTGGCTGACCCATGGCTGGGGCCAGAGCCAGAAGTAGTAGGATAACAGCGCACCCGCCGCCAGCAAGAGAGCCAGTAGCGTTGTACGTGTACTTGCGTTGCAAATAGCCAGGGTCAATGGTAGGAGGATGAACCAGGGTTGGTACAGTGGAGAGAGCACAAGCGCCGCCAGGTATATCCAACTTCCAAATAACAGAGCGAGTTCCAGGTTCTCAACCAGCCAGAGGCCCAGGAGCAGCAGGATGGCGATGACGACAGTCGCGATAATGCTCCAGGAAAGTGGCGAGGCAACCCAGGCTATAGCGGCAGGAGTAGCGGCAGGAGAGCCGATAGACCAGACACGCAGGTGCATTACGGCGCCATCCAGCGAATTGAGGGCCATATCCGGCACAAAAGCCGAGCGTATCTGCTTTTCAACACCGGCGAGGCCCCAGCCGGGCCAGTAAGGAGAATAGGCCAACACCACAATCACCGCGGAGATGCCGAGGAGGGCTGCCCACCACAGGAAGCGTCGCCCTCCCGGCATGGCGCGCGATTCTTTCCAGAGCGCGCGCATGAAGAGCAGCAGCAGCAGGAGAACCAGGGCATTCATGAGTGTTGCCAGCAGCAGACAGACCCAACCGAGCAGGAACGCCTTGCGCTGATAGAAGAAAGCGGCCAGCAAAATGAAGAGGATCACGACCAGGTCATAGTGCATCTCCGCAATGCCCAGGAGCAGCACAACGGGATTCCAGGCGTACAGGAGGGTGCCGGCAATACGCGCTTCTGGCCGCAGACGAGCGAGGATATGCCAGATCAAGAGGGCATTGGCCAGATGGGCAGCGAGAGCAAGCAGGCGAAAGTCGATCAGGATATTTGCCACACTATCGCGGGCAGAGATGACGACTGCCAGCGTGGTATCAATCCATAGGGGACCATACGAAGCGGGTCCAACCGACTGGGGAACCAGGTTATGCAGCAGATTTGCGGGCAAGGTTCCCGGAACCGTCACATAAGGATTGACGTGATAGACCGTCACCATGCGTCCATAGAGCGCGTAGAGGAACGCGTCCTGCGATATGACCGCCGGGGCAAACAGGAAGATGAGTGAGAAGAGAGCAGCCAGGAGCAGAATAATGCAGAAGAGCAGTCGCATCTCTCCCGGTGAGATACGCTCGCGAGCCACGCGGCTACCGACGCGCGCGGCAATGAGTAAGATGCCGAAGGCGATGGCCAGGAAGACCAGTAACAGATTGGCGTAGGCAGTGCCGGAGTTAAACAGGGCGATATCGTTCAGGCCTCTCGCGACAGGCATCCATGCTGTCCAGGAGAAGTGGGAAAGCCAGGGGAATGCATCCATCAAGAGCGGTCTAGCGTAGGCGTGATTAAGCGCCACGCTCGCGAAGAGAGGATAGAGCGCGAGGTAGAGCAGCGCAAGCAGCAGTCCCAGGAGAAGCAACCGCCACTGAGCGCGCCGCACAGGGCGCTTTTTGATGGTTGGCTGTGGCAGGTCTGTACGTTGGGACAACCGGGCCTGCATCATTATGGGAGTTGTAGGCGACGTTATCCCAGGAAGCGCAGGTTGGGTCCTGCGGGCGCGCAATGAGCGCGATGAGCTGTCGCCAGGATACTGATTCATACTTTCCCTATTCAGCTTATTCCCACTGCCTGACTCCCAGACTGTGTCCTTATTCCGACTGCCAGACTGCCAACGAACGATTACCTCTCCCCCGGAGAGGGTGGTTCTACGCTGCGCGTCAGGCAGTCGGGAAGGCATGAACTGCGTTCAGGCAGTCGAAAAGGAAGTATTCAGCGATGGATGTGGTTGACGGTGGGCTCGATAAATCGAGCCCCTACAACAGTATGCGCTACTCATCTATAACTGTCAATAAACCGAACGAAACACGAAACAAGACCACCCCTCGTTACAAAGAACGTTGCAAACTTTCCGCTTTTCCGATTTTTGTGGGTATAAAAAGAGTAAGAGATTAGGAGTCTAATCTGATGTGGCTTGAAGGCCCGAAAGCCTGAAAAGCCATATTGCCAGATGGAGTGAACAATGCTATAATAGCGAGGTGCTTTCACCCACTTGCCTCCAGAAGGATGTTGAGTGTGTTGAGAGGGCATCTCCTTAAAAGGAGAGCAAACATATGTAATAAATGGAAAGGCCGCAAGAGCGTTTGCGGCATAGGCATTATGCATCGAGACACTATCGATGCTCCACCTGCTCTGGCAGTTGCTCAGCAAGCTCGCGAGCAATTGACCGGAAGCATGCCCAAAGGAAGGAGGTGGCTTCGTGAGGCGTGATTATGAACTGGGCTTCATTGTCAACCCCGAAGTCAGCGAAGAGCAGACAGGCGCTCTTTTGGAGCGCATTGAACAGATCGTCACCAACCATGACGGTCAGGTCGTTCGAGTAAATCAATGGGGGCGCCGCCGAATGGCTTATCCCATTGAGCATCATCGCGACGGTTTCTACATATTCATTGATATGATTCTTACTCCTGAGACCGTTTTTGAACTGGATCGTACTCTCAAGGTGACAGAGGAAGTACTCAGGCACATGATTATCAGGCGTGACCCCAAGGCTGTGCAGAAGGAACGCGAGGAGCGTGAAGAGCGTGAGGCGCGCGCCGCTGCTCAGGCCGCAACCGCAGCGCAGGCAGAAGTCCCTGCAGGGGTTGCTGTAGCAAGTGCGGAGGAAGTCCCTCTTAACAGCGAAGTCGAGGTACCTGCCGCGCTCTCCCCAGAGGAGGTCGAGTACGTTCCACCCGCTATTGAAGAAGAAGAGACTATTGAAGCATAGTGGGAAAGCGTCCGGTAAGTTCAGGCAGTTTCAGTGAGGGAGTTGTCATAACGTCCATTGTGTTGAAAGGATATTGACAGACATGCTCAACAAAATTATGCTAATCGGAAATCTGGGAAGAGATCCCGAATTGCAAGTCACATCAGATGGCACTCCCGTTACGAGGTTTTCGCTAGCAGTGAGCCGTTCATACAAGTCAAGAGCTGGCGAGGCAAAAGAGGAAACCGAGTGGTTCAACATTGTCGCATGGCGAAATCTCGCAGAAATATGCGAGAAGTACCTGCACAAAGGCTCCAAAGTCTACATCGAAGGCCGAGTTTCGCAGCGCAAGTATACCGATAGAGAAGGTGCCCAGCGCACCTCGGTTGATGTTACTGTGACTGATATGGAGATGCTTACTCCCAAGTCTGCATCCGGCGGATCAGAGGGCTATTCGACAGGTACGAGCGACAACAACGATCCCTTTCTTCCTGACTTCCCGGACGACCTTTCCTGAGGACCCTGAAGAGATTGTTTTCTAATCTCTGGCAGGGATATTAGGAGGAGAACAGTCTGTGCAAAGACGATCTGAATCATCAGGCCCGCGTCGCGAGCGACCAGGGCGAGGCGAGCGACCAACTCGCCGTAAAATCTGTCAGTTTTGTCACGATCACGTGCGTGAAATTGATTACAAGGACGCCAGCCGTTTCATGAAACGCTACATTTCTGATCGTGGGAAGATTGAACCCCGCCGTAAGACGGGGACTTGCGCGAAACACCAGCGCCGTCTCACCGTCGCGCTTAAACAGGCGCGGCACATGGCGCTGCTGCCCTATACTGCAGAACACATTCGCGGCATGTAGAGGCAGGCGCATATGCAGAACACAGCAAGGATGAAGGCGAACAAGTGCCAGGGCGATCGCAAGGGCCGGAAGAATGCGCCCTGGCAGATGTTACCGTTTGAATTGCTGTGTTTCTGTGTTGTGTGCAAATGGGCATGTGAGCACGAGCAAACGTGGGCGAACATGTAAGAACGTGCGAATGCCGGCGCGGGCGCGATAATGTACTTTAATTTGTTAATCTGCACAATCGGGCCCCTACGCAGGAAGGGAATACAATGAAAAGTCAGACAGAGCGGCCCACGGGAACGCGACGGCCTAATCAGCGGTCAACGCGATCTACTAAGGTGAAGCGATATGCTAAGCAGACGGCTCGCGGGGTAGAGGCGAAGCGTGATGGCAAGCCGCTTATTTTTGGCTGGGGAAAACATCTCTCCCACAGCGAAAAAATCAAGGTGCAGCGACGCGCAACATGGGCATTCACGGGGCTTATCGTGTTGGTGCTGGTTGGAGTGATCCTGGGGACGTGGATCAATAATAATATTATCATTCCGGGATTGCCTATCACCACCGTCAATGGTCATCAAATCCCACAGTCAGAATACCGTAAGATGGTCGCGCTGAAAACGCTGCTTGAAAATAATAAGATTTATGGGCGGGGTGGACTGACAGACCAGAGGAGTAACCTGGAACAACAAGATGCCGCGCAGAAGAAGATCATAACCGACAGTACCAATACGGTTGATAGCGTGACCAAAAAAATCAAGGCGCTACCTGCCGGTCCCAGTCAAATGCGCACTGATCTGAATAACCAACTGAAAGCGGCGCAAAAACAGTTGGCCGATGCTCAAACTAAGGATCAGTCCCTCAGCACCCAGATCACCACATTGACGCAGACCACTATACCACTGGAACAGCAGATTTTCACCGTCTCGCAGATCTCTACTGACAGCGCAACCTGGCTGCAGGACGACGAACTGATCCGTGAGTGGGAAGCCAACCAGAGTACAAACGTGCAAAACCGCATCGAGCCGAGTTCCAGCGCGATTAACAAGGCCCTGAACGCATTGAAGGCCAGCGCTCCGGCGAATTCCAGCTACAGCAGCCTGCTGAGCCAGATGAGCGTTTCGGATGATGATATGCACGCGATGATGACGATTAAGGTGCGCAGGGATAACATGCAGAACTACCTGTCATCGCTGGTTGTCTCACCCACCTACCAGGTGCTGGCACGCTCCATGACGATTGATACGCAGGTCAATGCCAATAAGATTCTGAAGCAGCTTCAGTCTGGAAGCGACTTTGGGAAACTTGCCGCGAAAAATTCTCAGGACGCAAACACCAAGGTCAGCGGAGGTAACCTGGGCTGGTTGGTGCGCGGGCAGTACGCATCGAGCGAGGGAACAGGCGTTGTAGATAACTGGCTCTTCGATCCGGCGCGCAGACTCAACCAGATCAGCCCGGTATTGAAAGAGAACGGCGCGTTCCATATTGTGCAAATCCTGGGCTTCGACCCGGCGCGTACAGTAGATGCAAAGACGCTGCAATCCTTAAAGGACAACGCTTTATCGAACTGGTTACTGGAGATCAAGGCGCAGTCAAACACGTCGATAACACCGCCTGATTCAAATAAGCAGCTCGATCCGAACAACCTGCCACCTTCATCGATACTGCCATCCAGCCCGCCCGGACAGGGGACAAATGGAGGTACTGGCTTACCGACAATACCGTAGTGTGTTTATCCGTGAGCGATGTGGGATGAGGGCGACCGCAAGGGTCGCTCTTTCTCCCTGACACATTTTCTGAGCGGGGACCGGATGCCCACAAGGGGCACATTTTCGATGAGCAGGGACCGGATGCCCACAAGGGGCATCCCTACATCTGAGAAAGCCCCTCACCTCTCCCCACATCAGCCCCTCGCCCGGCGGGGAAGGGGTAGAGGGGTTAGGCGAGATGTAGTGACGCCCCTTGTGGGCGTCAGGTTTGGGCTTCAAAAAGTGTGGGGAGAGAGGGTAACCTGGTGGTTCTCGTGATCCCAACCGGGGGCGATGCAAGCGACCTGCACCCCTACAGAATATTCCCGAGAAAGACTCAGGCATGACAACAATAGCACCCGAACGTTATTCACAACACTGCTCAGATATTCGACAGCTTCTAGAAACTGCCTCTCTCTACCTGCACATCCCGTTTTGTCATACGCGCTGCTATTATTGCGATTTCAATACATACGCGGGTATGCTGCCGTTGCGAGAGCCGTATGTGCGCGCTTTGCTCACAGAAATAGCGTTAGCGGGCGAGCTGGCACAGCATGCTGATGGCGGAGTGCGCCGCTCGCGCACCCTCTTTTTCGGCGGAGGCACCCCCAGCTTGTTGACTGTTGAGCAGGTAACGCGCCTGCTTCATGCCTGTCGCGAAGCATTCGCTGTGGATGAAGATGCTGAAATCACGCTGGAGGCCAACCCCGGCACACTGAATCGAGAGCAACTGGCGGGCTTGCGCGCAGCCGGGATCAATCGACTGAGCCTTGGCTCACAGAGCTTTGACGCTGAACTGCTCAAGACGCTGGGGCGCATTCATACGCCCGAAGAGATTACGCAGGCACTGCACCACGCACGGGCAGCAGGCTTTACCTCGATCAATCTTGATTTTATGTTTGGTCTGCCCGGCCAAACGATGCGCCACTGGCAAGAGACGCTTGACCAGGCATTGGCACTGCACCCGGAGCATTTCTCGCTCTACTCGCTGATCATAGAGGAGGGCACGCCTTTCTACACCTGGGCAGAGGAAGGACGGATTATCCCTGGCGATGAAGACCTGTGCGCCGACATGTACGAGTATGCCGATGAACGCCTGCAGGGCGAGGGGTACATCAACTACGAAATCTCTAACTGGGCTTTGCCGGGCCATGCAAGCCGCCATAACCTGACCTACTGGCAAAATTTACCCTATCTCGGCCTGGGAGCGGGAGCGCACTCTTTCTTCGCAGACAAACGTTTCTCGAACGAACGCGATCCACAGGTATATATTCAGACGCTGAAAAAGCGACAACTGCCCATCGTGGAGAGCGAGACGATTGAACGACTACAGCAAATGTCGGAGACCGCTTTTCTCGCGTTGCGCATGGCGCAGGGTCTGCACTTACCAACGTTTGAAGAACGATTCGCTGAATCGTTCGCCAGCTTTGTGGGTAATCGCCTGCGCATCGTGGAGGAAGCTGGATTGTTGGAAAAGGCCGATGGCTGGCTGAGATTGAGCAAGCGGGGTCGGTTGCTGGGAAACGAAGTCTTTATGCGGCTGCTGCCCGACTGAGGATGTGACTTGTAGGGGCGCGATTTATCACGCCCTCGCCCCTATCTAAAATGGGCGCGATAATGAACCTTCAAAAATGAAGAGGGTATGTAGGGAACTACCTGACCAGGCATAACCGGTTGCAGCGTGCCGAGGTGGACGCGATAAATCGCGTCCCTACATTTTGATCCCTGATTCATTTGTTCATGTTCATAATCGCGCCCCTACGAAATGGGTAGCGCGTAGAGGCCCAATTTATCGCGCCTTAAAGGGAATAACTATGGAGCAATTGCCTTCTCTATCTGCATCATCGTGGAGCGTGCATACACCGCTTACTAAAACACAGTTTGAGGAATTTCGCGCGGCGGGAATAGCGCCCCTGCACGCTCAATTGCTCTTTAACCGAGGAATAACCACGCCCGAAGCTATGCGGCGTTTCCTGGCGGCAAGTTTTGATGAGATACCTGATCCACTTACACTGATCGATATGGAGCGGGCGGTGGAGCGTATTTCACGAGCGTTAGACAACCACGAACATATCACGATCTATGGCGACTTCGATGCTGATGGCGTCACCTCCGCCGCGCTGCTTACGCGCGCGCTGCGTAAACTCAAACACGCAGATGCGCCGCTCGATTATTTTATTCCGCATCGCATAGAGGATACGCGCGGCGTGAGCAGGGAGTCACTGGAGAAGATTCGTCCCAGGGGAACCTCGCTGCTTATCACCACCGATTGCGGCAGTTCTGATGTAGCGGAGATGGAGTATGCCAGGACGCTGGGCATCGATGTGATCATTACTGATCATCACCATCCGCCGGAGCAATTGCCGCAGGCCTATGCCATGATTAACCCCTGGCGACCAGATTGCACCTACAGCGAGCGTTACCTCTGCGGCGTTGGTATCGCCTTCAAGTTGGCGCAGGCGCTCCTACGGGCGTATGGACGCGAAGAGGAGGTATTGGAACTGCTCGACCTGGTCGCGATTGGCACCATTGGTGACGTGGCGCAATTGTTGGGCGAAAATCATACGCTGGTGAAGCTCGGTTTGAAGCAACTCGACGCGACGACGAACGCGGGCTTAAAGGCGTTGATGCAGCTTGCCAATTTACAGCCGGGCAGACGGCGCGAGCGCGATATCTCCTACGCCCTGGGACCGCGCATCAACGCCGCCGGGCGTATGAAGCATGCCGGTATCGCTTTCGAGCTGCTGACAACGGATGACGAGGCAGAAGCGCAGGCGAAGGCCAGGGAGCTGGAGGAACTCAACCAGGCGCGCCAGCTGATCACCGAGGAGCTGATGAAGCGCGTGCGCGAGCAGGCGCAGGGGCAGGAGGGCAACACGGTGGTGCTGGTGTACGGCGATAAGCTCGAGTGGCCGGAAGGCATCATCGGGCTGGTAGCGGGCAAGCTTTCGGAGGAGATCAAACGCCCGGTCTTCGTGCTCAGCCAGGACAGCGAGACCAGTCGTGGTTCCGCGCGCAGTTCTGGGGATTTCAACCTCATCGAGGCGCTGCGTGACCGCGCCGACCTGTTTGAGCGTCACGGCGGACATGCGCAGGCAGCGGGTTTCACAATTGTCAATACCAATATTGAGGCCCTGCACCAGCACCTCCTGTCCTGGCAGGGCAATGGCAGGAATGGAAATGATGGGGGTGATGGGACGGAGCCGACGGTAGAAGCAGTAGTTCCACCCGATCTCACCGGGGTGGTAACCGAACAGGAAATCTTTCTTCCAACCTACACACGCAAGGTTGATCGCGTGATTACAAAGCCAGAAACGCAGTTGACTTATGATGCCTATACGAAGATCAGCCAGCTAGCGCCCTTTGGCGCGGGCAATCCCGAACCCATTTTCCGGCTGGACGGCTTGCGCATTACACGGCGCTGGGTAAGCGGCCCCGAAGGGCGGCATTTACGTCTGCGCCTGCGCATCAACGGTACGCAATTTCACGGCACCTATTTCCGCGCCGGGTCCCAGATAGAGTCTTTTTCAGAGGGTGCGCTGGTGAATGTGATCTTCTGCCTGGAACCCGCCTGGAATCCGCCCGAGGGCGAGGGACGAAAGGATGTGTGGCTGAAGATTATGGACATAGAGGTAGTGGGGTAATTCAAAATTGAATATCGGTATGCCAGGGCCAAAGTGCTGAAACAATATACCTCCTCACCTCGTGTTTGCCTCAGTAAGAGGAATTCCTATTTCTCTGATAAAAAACCAAAGACGATGGGCCATCATTGTCTGGTGAGGTGATACTATGCATGGGAAACGCGCAAGTCTAATCGTGAACCTGCGCTCAGGACGGACTGTCGTCAAAGTGCCTGAGATGGTTGCTGTCCTGACCGCCGCGGGCTGGAAAACTGACATCTGCCTGAAAGAATATAGCGGGGAAACATTAACACTGGCCAGGCAGGCCGCAAAAGACAGTCATGACCTGGTGATCGGCTATGGAGGAGATGGGACCCTCAACGCTGTCGTCAATGGAGTGCTGTATGCAAGGGGCAAGAGCATCATCGGTGATCTTCCTGGGGGAACCTTCAATGAATGGGCAGGCGAGACCACCATCCCGCGCGACCCGGTACAGGCGACCCTTGCGCTTGTCGATAGCGTTATGTGCCCAGTGGATCTCGGCTTCTTCCAGGTCGAGGGCCTGACTGTCCCTGCCACTGTCGTGCATGCCATGCACCGTGAACACTCAGAGGGCGAGGAAAGCGAAGAGGCAGAGCAAAAAGAGCAGACAGAGGGGAGAGAGGAGGCAGGAGCAACCGCAGAGATATACGAAAAGCCCAAAAAGGCGGGGAAACACCGGCAATACTTCCTGCTGCACGCCGGGTTGGGCGTCGATGCCGCCATCATGGCGCACATCAATAAACCGCTCAAATACGAAGTTGGCAAGATCGCCTTTGATTTGGCCGGACTGAAGGAATTGCCGCGGCAGCACCCATTTCCGGTCGAAATCGGCTCTCTCAACGCTTCTGGGAAACGCGACCCGCTCTGGCAAGGGGAGGCCTGGCAGATTGTCGTCAACAATACGCGTCGCTACGCCGGTACCATCGATCTCTCGCCCCACGCCTACATCGATGACGGCGTGCTGGATGTCACTGTGATTCCTGCCGGTGGTCCGCTCACCACACTGGAAGAAGCCGTATCGTTCCTGCTCCTACATACCGTCGATACTAAGGTGACGCAGCACTTTCGCGGACCGCATCTCTCCATCAGCGTCCCGGCTTCCATCGAGTTAGAACTGGACGGCAGCGTCGTCCAATTAAAAGACTTCCTGCGTAAAAAGGAGCGCAGAGCATTTGAGCACGCGGGAGATGCCGACAAAGTCATGGTCCACTATCGCTTCGATGCTGTTCCTGCTGCCGCTCGCATAGCTTTCCCCAGCACCTACGACGGTTCGATGTTTGAAAAACCGGATCACAAAAAGCCTTTCGAGCTGGCCGCACAGCAGCGAAAGCAGAGAGAGGAGCAACTTGCCGCGCAGCAACAAGAGCATCAGCAGGATAGACAGGCCAGGCAGGAATTTTCCAAAGCGGTCGAGGAACTACGACAACACGAACGCAAGATCACCGTGGTTGGCGTTGCCCTTCACCCTCACCATGCCGAGACGTATATCATCGCGGGTACCTACCGGGCAAAGAATGATGGGAATATCGAACCTGCCGCCGTCCGCGTCGATGAGCACACACTCGTGCTCAATTGTCAGGGCGAGCAGGTCATCTCCCTGATGGTCGAAAATCTGCACGAGGGCGAGCAGATTACCGTTGAGGGCAAGAAAAGCAAACGCGGCGTCATCGACGCCGATCGCGTCATGATGTTGTAGGAGATACTGAACGGGTGGTAACATAAAACAAGAGAAGAGGATACACAAAATCTCCTGGGAAAAACTAACATGACAGACCTCCAGATGCTCTTCGATATACGAGGCTCGACCGCCGTCATTACGGGCGGAAGTGGGGGGCTTGGCAGCGTGATGGCTCTTGCCCTGGCGGCAGAGGTCATGACAACTGATCTGTTTAGTGATCCCGGCTTTCTTCACATACTTATCAACGATTTTTCTCACTCCGCGATTAGATAATCCCTCACCTTTGTAGTTTAAGAAGAAATGCGGATGGACGCTTTCCGGTCTGTGGTAGTCTCGGTATAAATGCAGTGCCTGCAGCGGCTTTTTCTCAAGCGGTATCTCTCGCTCTTTTTTGCTTTTCCCATGAATAACTAACAGTTTGCGCATGAGGTCAATGCCTGAAAGTTGTATGGCGACTAATACTGTATCACCAAGGAAAAGATATGATAGCGCGAGAAGATTGGCCTGCCTATTGGCGCTACCGGTTGGCGTAATAACATATCATCTTCATCATGAAACAGTATAACTCGCTCTCGCGAATGCCGGTATGGAGAAACACCTGCAAAGAAATAAGCTTTCGCGCTCTGTTTGTGCCGGTTTGCCCTTTGTCTGCCAGGTACGCGAGATAGTCATCTATGTGGCCTCTGTGAATACATGCAACACCGGTTACGGTATAGTCTGTTTCGGTGAGCCAGATGAAAAACTGAGTGAGGTCGCTTCGGTAGACTGGCACGGTCAAGCTGCTCTTTGTCCCAGCAAGGCTCTTGATAAGCTGCTCTAACGAAAGGGCCAGGGGAGTATGGGTTAGTGGTTGGGTTGCTGTCTGTGTCATGGGGTAAATAATGCCGGTCTTCGTGCGAAAAGGCAAACAAGAAATTTGACAACTTCCGGTTCCTATAACACGACAAACTAGCAGTTATATCGTACCAGAAAACTGAGGTGTTAAGTGTGATCTTGTGGAGCCTGGGGCCGATAATTCACAGTTATGGGAACTGAAGCAAGACGAAACCTTATAGAATCTACCTATGTTATATTCTTAGATACTTTGGGCCAATCATCTCACGCTTGAGAATATCGCTAATAG
>WNGP01001230.1_pt1 | contig 20865 bp, 21 predicted proteins | sample 5407671 | NCBI WGS metagenome assembly WNGP01 (sample SAMN13153381, study PRJNA577476) | soil metagenome | isolation source: 40 cm soil or saprolite under Garry oak tree replicate 2 | place: USA:California | collected 2016-06-15 | reverse complement strand
GCGATGACACCGCGGCCTTCGGTCACGCGGCCGGACCGCAGAGCTGGAAGCGGTTCCTGCACCCGCCGCGGGAGCGGCTGTGGTCGGCCGCGCGCACCGCGGCAGGCTTCGAGGTGGCCGAGGACGGTGACGAGCCGCCCCGGTACGCGTTCCTCGGCGTCCGGCCGTGCGACCTGCGGGCGATCGAGATCCAGGACCGGGTGCTCGGCCAGCCGGGCTCACGGTACGCGCAGCGCCGTTCCGGCGCGTTCATCATCGCGGTGAACTGCACCGAACCCGGCGAGACATGCTTCTGCGCCTCCATGAGCGCCGGACCGGGAACCGACGGGTCCGGCTTCGACCTGGCGCTCACCGAACTGCCCGGCGAAACCGGGCACCGCTTCCTGGTGGATACCGGCTCGCAGCGCGGCGCCGACGTCCTCGGCCGGGTGCCCAGCGAGCCCGCTGACGACGCCACCCTGCGGGAGGCGCGGGCCGGGGTTGAGGCGGCGGCGGACCAGATGGGCCGTCAGATGGAAGCCGACGGACTGCGGGAGCTGATGGCCGCCAGCCACAGCGCCGCACGCTGGGATGACGTGGCCTCACGCTGCCTGACCTGCGGAAATTGCACGATGGCCTGCCCGACGTGCTTCTGCACCTCGATCGAGGACACCACCGACCTGACCGGCGAGCACGCCGAGCGCTGGGAGCGCTGGGATTCGTGCTTCGACCTGGACTTCTCCTACCTGCACGGCGGCAGCGTGCGGCCGTCGGCGAAGAGCAGGTACCGGCAGTGGCTCACCCACAAGCTCGGCACCTGGCACGACCAATTCGGCTCGTCGGGCTGCGTCGGCTGCGGGCGGTGCATCGTCTGGTGCCCGGTCGGCATCGACCTCACCGAGGAAGTGAAGGCCCTGCGCGAAGAGCTGGGCGCACCGGAGGAAGAGTCATGACCGCGATCAAGGAGCGCGTGACGGCGGCGGCTCCGGCGCCGGCCCGGGGACCGATGCGGCCGACCGGTTACCTGCTGGCGGCGCGCAAAGAAGAAACCAGCGATACCGTGACGCTGCTGCTGCGCCCGGCGGGAACGCCGATCCCGGCGCCGCGGCCCGGCCAGTTCACCATGCTGTATGCCTACGGCGTGGGCGAGGTCCCGGTCTCGGTCAGCGGCATCGGCGACCGGCCCGGCCAGGTGCTCGTGCAGACGATCCGCGCGGTTGGGGCGGTGACCCGCGCCCTGTGTGCCGCGGCTCCCGGCGACATGATCGGAGTACGCGGCCCGTTCGGCACCGACTGGCGGGTGAGCGGCGGCGCAGGCCGGGACCTGCTGATCGTGGCGGGCGGCATCGGGCTCGCGCCGCTGCGGCCGGTGCTGCTGGCCGCGCTGGCGGAGCGGGCCAGGTATGACCGGGTGGTGCTGCTGGCCGGCGCGCGGTCACCCGGGGACCTGATCTTCACCCGCGAGCTCGAGGTCTGGCGCAGGCGCGGCGCCGACGTGCGGATCACGGTGGACCACGGCGGCGCCGGCTGGGACGGCCGCGTGGGCCTGGTGACCGGGCTCATCAAGGACGCGATCGGCGACCCCGCGAAGACGGCGGCGTTCGTGTGCGGCCCTGAAATCATGACGCGGCTGACGGCCCAGGCGCTGGCGGACGCCGGCGTCCCGGCCCGGGACATCCGGGTCTCGCTGGAGCGGAACATGCGGTGCGGCGTGGCGCTTTGCGGCCATTGCCAGCTCGGGCCGCTCCTGGTCTGCCGCGACGGCCCGGTGGTCAGCTACGCCGAGGCCGCGCCCCTGCTCGCGATCAAGGAGCTGTGATGAGCGAAGTCAGTAGGCCCAAGCTGGCCGTGTGGAAGCTGGCGTCTTGCGACGGCTGCCAGCTCACCATGCTCGACTGCGAGGATGAACTGCTCGCCCTGGCCGGCGCGGTCGAGATCGCGCACTTCACCGAGGCGTCCAGCGCGGACGTCGCCGGGCCATACGACGTGTCCCTGGTCGAGGGTTCGGTCACCACCGAGCGGGACGCCCGCCGGATCGCCGAGATCCGTGCGGCTTCCCGGGTGCTGGTCTCGATCGGCGCCTGCGCCACCTCGGGCGGGATCCAGGCCCTGCGTAACTTCGCCGACGTGGCGGAGTTCACCTCGGTCGTGTATGCGCGCCCGGAGTTCATCTCGGCCCTGGCCACCTCGACGCCGGTGGCCGATCACGTCAAGCTCGACTTCGAGCTGCGCGGCTGCCCGATCGACAAGGGCCAACTGCTCGAGCTGCTGACCGCGCTGCTAGCCGGCCGCAAACCCCAGATTCCCGCGCACAGCGTCTGCCATGACTGCAAGCTGCGCGGCACGTCGTGCGTCATGGTGGCGCATGGCACGCCCTGCCTGGGGCCGATCACGCAGGCCGGCTGCGGCGCCATCTGCCCCGCCTTCAACCGGGGCTGCTACGGCTGTTTCGGCCCGGTCGCCACGCCGAACCTCTCCGCCCTCACCGCTCAGCTCAGGCGCCTCGGCATGACCGAAGCCGAACTGGACCGCGTGCTGGCCACGTTCAACGTCGCATCGCCCGCTCTCGCTTCGGCCCGGCGGGCGAAGAGGTGAGCGATGAAGGGCGGCGCCGCCCGGCCGCCGGCTTCGGCCGGCCGGCCTGGTGACCTTCGACCCTGCCGGCGCTCGCACCCGGCACGGCACGATGGACGGAAAGGCGACAAGAGTTAGGGGTGACGATCATGCGGGCTGTGGTTGTCTATGAGTCCATGTACGGCAACACGCACCTGGTTGCCGACGCCATCGGAGCCGGGCTCAGTACTGGCTACGATGTCCGTGTTGTCCCGGTGTCACAAATGAGCCAGGCGACTCTGGCCGATGCCGACCTGGTCGTGGTCGGCGGGCCGACGCATGCTCATGGCATGACCCGGGCCGTCACTCGCAAGGCGGCTGTCGAGGCCGCGGACAAGCCGGTGGGCGGCCTGACGGTCGAGCCGGACGCGCTGGGCCCGGGGCTGCGCGAGTGGTTCGGCTCCCTCGGCCAATACCCGGTCAAGGCGGCTGCCTTCGATACCCGGGTACACGGGCCCGCGGCGCTGACCGGCCGGGCATCGAAGGGGGTGGCCCGGTTGCTGCGCGCACACGGTTTCGATGTGGCCGCGGAGCCGGAGAGCTTCCTGGTGACCAAGCAGGACCGGCTCGAGCCCCACGAGACCAACCGGGCCCGGGAGTGGGGAACCAAGCTGGCCACGCGCCTCACGCCGAGCTGAGGAAGGCCGGGTCAGATGCCGGCGGCTGCGATCAGCGTGCCGATGCCATAGGTCACGCCCATGGCGATCGCGCCCGGGATGGGCCAGTTGTTCCGGGTCGATGCCCAGCTCGGCCTCGGCGTGGGCCGCCAGCGGGTCGCTGGCGGTCAGCCGTTCGGCGACATGCCTGGCCAGGCCGGGCTGCAGGCCTTTCGACACATAGATCCGGGCCAGCTCCGCCACCTCTGCCTGCGGCGACTCGGCGAGCTCGCGTCGCTCCAGCGCGAGCATCGACCGCTCGGAGTCACGCTGGCTGCTCACCGACACATGCTCCCCTGACGCCATCGCCAGCGCCCCGGCGAACAGGCCCGCCAGGCCCGCGGTCAGGATCGCCGTCCGGGACGACGTCGCCCCGGCCACCCCGACCACCAGGCCGGCCGTCGAAACTATCCCGTCGTTGGCGCCCAGCACAGCGGCGCGCAGCCAGTTGAGCCGGGTCGCCATGCCGCCGCCATGTGGTTCGGCGTGCGCGGCTTGCCTGGCGCTGGCCTGGCTCATCCCATCACTCCCTAACCTGCTTACTCCCCGGCGATCCCGGTCACGGCCTGCCCGGCCGGGCCCTGCCCGGCCATCGACCCGCGGAAAAGCGCAGGTGCGAAGGTCGGTTTCCGGCGGGACCTTCAGCCGCAGGTCGTCCTTCTCCCGGAGTCACCGCCGACTCGCGTCGCCACCTCCGGTCCCGGCCGGGCTACGGTCGGCACCGCCGTCGAGCACCTCGTGTAGCCGCCGGTATTCCTCGATGTCGATCTCGCCGCGAGCCAGCCGCTCATCCAGGATGCGGCGTGCATCGGGTCGCTGCTGGCCGCCGCGCTCCGCATTACCCGCACGCCGGGTCGTGCTGGTGATCAAGGCATACACCGCCCAGATCAACAGGACCCAGAACGCGATCATGGCAACCCACATCAGGCCGGCCTGCCACCAGACCCAGCCGCCGCCGTTCCAGAACATCATGGTGGTCATCTCCTCCGGGTCCCGGTGTTTCCAGGGCCGCCACCAGTTAACCTGCGCTCATATACCCCGCGGGTAGTGACCTCCGTCCCGCGGCAGCGGGCCGGAGATCACTACCCTTCCGTGCTCCGGCGAGTTCGATGCTGACGTCCGGTTGCTGGCGCAGGGTGTGTGCACCGTACAGTGCGAGGCCACGGCGATCAGCGCGGGCGTACGGACGGTGATCCCGTAATCCACATGTCCTCCGTGCTCAGGCTAGGGTGAGGAACAGTTTTTCCATCTGCTCCTCGGTCATCCCAGGCTCGCCGTCGCCGGACAGGCATTGCCGCATGCCGCTGGCCACGATCTTGAAACCGGCCCGGTCCAGGGCCCGGGACACGGCAGCCAGTTGCGTCACCACCTCCGCGCAGTCACGGCCGTTCTCGACCATCGTTATGACCCCGGCCAGCTGGCCGTGCGCCCGGCGGAGCCGGTTGAGCACCGCATCTATAGCCTGCTCGTCCACCTTCATTCAGCCAGTCCTCTCGCTCGGTGACATAATACCCGCTGGGGTATGTAGGCCAGGTCAGACACCAGCGGGTGAGGAGTGTCAGGTGAGGCCGGGCAGGCTGCGGCTCAGCGTGTACCCGGCGACGGCGATGATCAGGATGGTGAACGCGGCGGCGAGGCGCTTCGGGCTGACCCGGCCGGCCAGCCCGCTGCCGGCCCGCACGCCCGTGATGGCCGCGGCGGTGAACGCGCCGGTGATCATCCAGTCCAGGGCCAGGCCGCCGTGGCTGGCCCTGGACGCCAGCGCGGCGGCGCTGTTGATGGCGATCACGACCAGGGAAGTGCCGACTGCGGCGGGCATGTCAAATCCCAGGATCAGCACAAGCGCCGGGATGACCACGAAGCCGCCGCCCACGCCGAAAAACCCGGTGAGCAGGCCGACGCCGGTCGCTGCCGCGGCGACCAGCAGCGGGTGCCGGCCACCGGAGGATGGCCGCCCGCCGGCGGGCCTGCCCGGCTCGGGCTGGCCGGGCACGTCACCGTCCCGGTCAGGATCGGGGGACGGCGCGTGCGTCCCGGCCCGGCGGCGGGTGATCATCGCGGCCGCGACGGCGAGCATCAGGACGCCGACCCCGGCCAGCAGCACCTCGGCAGGGACCGCGGCGCTGGCGCGTGACCCTAGGAACGAGCCCGCGATCCCGAGGGTCCCGAAGACCGCGCCTTCCTTCAGCCGGACTCGTCCGGCCCTTGCGTGGGCGATCGCGCCTGCGACCGCGGCGATGCCCACCACCAGCAAGGACGCAGCGGTCGCCTGGTGCGGGGACTGACCGAGCAGGTAGACAAGCACCGGGACGGCGAGGATGGAGCCGCCGCCGCCCAACGCGCCCAGGCTGAGCCCGATGAGCAACCCGGCGGCGACGGCCAGCAGGACGGTCATGCCGCGGGCTGCGCGTGCCCGGCGCGCTCCAGCGGCAGGCCGGCGTCCGCCGCGTGCTCATAGCCGTCGTCCACGGCCACGACCCTCCGGCCCGTGGCATCGAGGATGGAGGCCGCGATCGAGGCGCGGTGCCCGCTGCGGCAGTGCACCCAGATCTCGCCGGCCGGGATGCCGGGCAGCCGCGCGGGCAGCTCATGCAGCGGCACGTGCACCGCGCCCTGGATGTGCGACTCGGCCCATTCCAGCGGCAACCGCACGTCCACGAGCACGACCTGGCGGTGCTGCTGCCGGGCTGCGGCCAGATCGGCGAAGCGCGCGGTCCGGTAGCTCCGCAGCGGACCGTCGCCGGCCCACTCCCGCGGCTGCCCGGCCGCGCACGCCGCGGGCCGGTCGATGCCGATCCGGGTCAGCTCGCGCTGCGCCTGCGCGACCTGTCCGGGCGTCTCGCCGAGCAGCGTCAGCGGAGTATGCCAGGGGATGAGCCAGCCCAGGTAGGTGGCGATGCCGTCATCGAGAGCGAAGCTCAGCGTGCCCGCCACGTGCCCAGCCGCGAACGCGGTCCGGTTCCGTAGGTCTACCACCCATTCGCCGGCCCGGATCCGGCGGCGCAGCTCGGCGGCATCGGCCGGACGCGGCGGCGACAGGTCCGGGCCCGCAGGCCCGGCGGCATTGGCCGGCCCCATGTGCGCGTAATAGGCAGGGTAGGCGTCCAGGCTGGCCAGCAGCTGGCTGACGTACGGCTCCTCGCCGACGGTCAGCGCCGGGTTGATCTGCTTCTCCCATCCGATCGTCGATGAGATGCCCTTCACCTGGGTGGCCGAGCAGAAACTGCCGAACCCGTGCGTGGGGTAGACCGCGGCCGTATCGGGCAGCTCGGTCGCCAGGCGCCGGGCCGAGGCGTACTGGGCGCGGGCGAGCTCGCTGGCGTGCCCGGCGCCGAGCAGGTCCGGCCGGCCGGTCGAGCCGTACAGCAGCGACCCGCCGGTGAACACCGCAACCTGCTCGCCGGCCGATTCCAGCACATAGGACAGATGCGTGAACGTGTGCCCAGGGGTGGCGATGACCCGCGCGCGCATCGCCGGGCTCACCTCGACCACGTCGCCGTTCCGGACACCGGCCCGGTCGAAGGCCACCTCATCGACGGCATTCACGTGATAGGAGGCGCCGACGGCGCGGGCCAGTGCGAGCCCGCCAGTGACATAATCGTTATGCAGGTGCGTCTCGAACACATGCGTGATCATGACGCCCAGCCCGTCCGCCACCGCCTGGACCCGGTCGATGTCGCGCTGCGGGTCGACCACGAACGCGACGCTGCCGTCATGCACCAGGTAGCTGCGGTCACCCAGCGCCTTAGTGTCCACGGCAACGACTTGCGCCTTTAGTTCAGTGGTGTCGCTCATCGGGTGTGCTCCCTCCGCGTCGAAGCGCCTGTGGTGTCACAATACCCCCTGGGGTATAGTGAAGCTTGTACCAGAGAAGGAGGCCGCGATGGGAGCCTCTGAGCAGCACGCCGAGGGCGCGTTCGGCATGGTGGACATGGACACAGGCCTCGCGGCGCCGGACACGGCGGCCTGGCCGGGAACCCCGGCGTCTCCCGGGGTGCTGACGTCACCGCTGCTGGAGCGGATCCGGCGGGGGGTCATCGGCGAGGGAGAGCTGATGGACGGCCCGTTCGGGCCGCGCCGCGTCATCTACGCCGACTACACCGCGTCGGGCAGGTCGCTGGACTTCATCGAGGACTTCATCCGGGACGCGGTCCTCCCCCGATACGCCAACACCCATACCGAAAGCTCCGGCACGGGCCTGCAGACCACCCGGCTGCGCGAGGAGGCCCGGCAGATTATCCGCGACGCGGTCGGCGGCACCGCCGATGATCTGGTCATCTTCTGCGGGTCGGGCGCGACCGCCGCGGTGAACAAGCTCATCGGCATCATGGAGCTGCGTGTCCCGGCCGGGCTCGACCAGCGGTACAAGCTCGCCGAGCGCATCCCGGACGCCGAACGGCCCGTGGTGTTCGTCGGCCCGTACGAGCATCACTCCAACGAGTTGCCCTGGCGCGAGTCCATCGCTGATGTCGTGGTCATCGGCGAGGACGCTGATGGCCACATCGACCTGGCCGACCTGCGAAGCCAGCTGATCCGGTACGCGCGGCGGCCGCTGGTGATCGGCAGCTTCTCCGCCGCCTCCAACGTGACCGGCATCCTGACCGACACCCGCGCGGTTGCCGCGCTGCTGCACAGCCACGGCGCGCTGTCGTTCTGGGACTACGCCGCCGCCGGGCCGTATGTGCCGATCCGGGTCGCCGCATCCCGCCCGGGCGCCGGCGATCACAAGGACGCGATATTCCTTTCCCCGCACAAGTTTCCCGGCGGCCCGCAGACCCCCGGCATCCTCATCGTCCGCCGCGAACTGGTCCGCAACTCCGTGCCGACGGCACCGGGCGGGGGGACCGTGGCATTCGTCGACCCGATCGGCCACCGTTATCTCGACGACCCGGTCGCGCGCGAGGAGGGCGGCACCCCCGCCATCGTCGAGTCCATCCGCGCCGGGCTGGTCTTCGCCCTCAAACAGGCGGTCGGCACCGACCTGATCGCCGCCCGCGAGGAACAGCTCTGGCGGCACGTGCTGCGCCGCTGGGCCGACTGCCCTGGCATCGAGGTACTCGGTAGTCACCAGGCCGCACGGCTGTCCATCGTCTCGTTTCGTATCCGCCACGGCGCGCAGTACCTGCACCACAACTTCGTCGTCGCGGTGCTTAACGACCTGTTCGGCATCCAGGCCCGCGGCGGCTGCTCCTGCGCCGGCCCGTACGGGCACCGGCTGCTGGCCATTGGCCCGGCCCGCTCGCACGCGCTGCGAGAGGAGATCGGGCACGGCTGTGACGGGGTCAAGCCCGGCTGGACCAGGGTGAACCTCAACTACTTCATCTCTGCGGCCACAGCCGGCTACATCGCCGCCGCGGTCGAGCTGATCGCAGCCGACGGCTACCGCCTGCTCCCGTACTACCGGTTCGACCCGCGCACCGGCCTGTGGCGGCACGTCGCCGGGCCGCCCCGGCCGCAGATCACGCTGTCCGACATCAGCTACGGCCCGGACGGCGAGATGGACTACCCCCGGCAGCGTGGCCGCGTCGGCGAGGAGACCTTCCCTGGCTACCTGCGGCAGGCCCGCGCGGTCCTGGCAGCGCTGCCGCCGCATCTCGATGACGGCCCCACAGGGCTGTCACCCGAATTCGAGGCGCTGCGCTGGTTCCCGCTGCCGCCCGCCTGCCTCGCCGGGCCAATGTGAGCGGACGTCGTCGAGGATGGCGCTGACCCCTTCACAAGCCGGGCCCAGCCCGGCCGCACCCACCGGACCGACGAAGCGGTCGCGCACGGCATCAAGACCAGCGCCGGGGTGGTCACCGCCGCCGCGGTCGTCATGGTCTTCGTCTTCCTCACCTTCGTCACCTTGTCGATGGTGCAGCTCAAAGAGATGGGCATCGGCCTGGCCGTGGCCGTGCTGCTCGACGCTACCGTCGTCCGCGCGCTCCTGCTGCCCGCCACGATGAAGCTGCTCGGCGGGTACCTGCCCCGCTGGCTCGGGTGGCTGCCGCAGGCCTCCTCGTCAACGCCGAGAGACCATCGGCCAAGCAACCGCCCAAGCAGCCGGTCACCGCGGCCAGGCGGCAGTAAGCGGCAGCCCGAGCTGCGCGGCCTTTCCCAGTGGCCGGTTTCGTCCGTCAAGACGGGAAGCCATACCGCTCGAGGTAGCCGATGTACAGCGGGCGCAGCGCCGCCGCGTTCTCGACTTCGCCGATGCCGAGCGCGTCGTGGATGCGGTCGGCCAGGACGATCATCTCGACCTTCAGCAGGTCTTGCTGCTCACCCCGGCCAGCGTCCGCAGCTGGCATGGCGCGGAGCAGATCCCAGAGGAACCTGAGATCCTCGAGCTCGATGGCCCGGTCCAAGGCCAGGTCATGCAGCTCATGCACCGACAGGTCCGCCAGCTCGCACCCATCCGTGTGTGTTGTCATGGCCGTTCAGCTCCTCGTGGTTTCCACGATTTGTCCGTTGCAGCACGATGTGTGCGAGTGGAGGGATCCCCATAGGGACGAAGGCCATTTTCTGCGAAGGCAGACGGCCCGAAGGTCGGTTCCCCAGTCTGCCTCCGGATTTCGGCCAGTCACCGCGGCGGTGCATCAGCCTTGCAGTCCGGGGCCGTCAGCCTGGTTCCGCAGGGACGCGAGCGCGTCCTGCAGCCGTGCCGCCGCCTCCGCGGCGGCACGGGCCGAGCTCGTCCCTGCCGGTCACGCTGACCATCACCTCGGGGTCGAGAGTCTCGACGATGGCCTGGGCACCCTCGCCGCGCACCACGACGTTGCATGGCAGCAGCAGCCCGATCCGCCGGTCCGGCTGCAGCGCCCGGTGTGCCAGCGGCGGGTTACGGGCGCCGAGGATGAGGTAGTCCTCCCGTCGGACAAAGGATCTCGAACAGCACACATAAAGCTCCCGGGCGGAGGATGCGGAGGTACTCGGCGTCGCCAAGCAACTCCAGACGCCGCCACAGCACTGGGTTGGCGGCCGACTGACTGTGGTGGCATGCGATCGCCAGCCGCTGCGGTTGCCTGTCCACTGCCAGCCTAAGCGCCATGCTGGGATCAGCGTGCCCGGTGAACGCGGTCCCGAACTCGGCGTTTAGCTGCCGCGCCACCCGCTGGGGCAGTGTCCAGCCGAGGACGGGAAAACCCAGGTCCGCCGCGGCTGCCAGCGCTGCCTCGGTCGCGCGGGCGTGATCGGGATGACCAGTCACGCCGTCGGCGTCGAACGCGAGCAGATGGGTCGCGCCGACCTGCCCGGCCGCTTGGCGGGCCAGGCCGGCTAGCTCGTCCAGCGGCACCCGCCCCAGCCCGGCGTCGGGGTAGGACAGCAACTCGGCACCGGAAAGGCCGAGTACCCGCGCGGCCGCCGCGAACTCCGCCGACCGCACGGCGGCTAGGTCGGCTGCGCTAGTCTCGCCCGCGCCGCGCAGCGTGGATGCCTCGCCGCGGGTGAAGCAGAGCACCGCGCACGGGGTGCCCGTGGCCGTCAGGTAGCTGAGTACTGCGCCCAGCCCGAATGACTCGTCATCAGGATGGGCCACCACCGCCAGCACAGAGCGCGCGCCCGCCAGCAGGCCGGGCCGCCCGCCGTGGCGGTGCTGTCCGGTCGTGCGGCGCGTCTCGCTGGTGTTCACTTACTGATCCCAATACCCTATGGGGTATAGTAGCCGATCCCCTGTCGGCAGGATTCCTGGACCGGCGACTTCCAAGCGGACAAGACTGCCACCACGGTCCGTTCGGCATAAATGGGTCTTGCCGGAATGTTTGCGCGCTGAGGATTGTCAATACCCCTAGGGGTATCAATCCGATGCCCGTCCCGGTAAGGAGGCGGATCATGGCAACGGTCGAGCTGACCGCGGAGAACTTCGACTCGACGGTAGGCGACGGGCTCGTCCTAGTCGACTTCTGGGCGGCCTGGTGCGGCCCGTGCCGGATGTTCGGGCCGGTGTTCGAGCGCGTCTCGGGAAGGCATGGCGACGCGGTGTTCGGCAAGGTGGACACGGAGGCGCAGCCCGAGCTGGCCGCGGCGTTCGGGGTCTCATCGATCCCGACGCTGATGGTGATCCGTGACAACGTGGTGGTGTACGCCCAGCCCGGCGCGCTGCCGGAGCAGGCGGTTGAACAGCTGATCACCAAGGCGCGCGAGATCGACATGGACGAGGTGCGCAAGAGCCTCGCCACCCCAGCCGGATCGTGACCGGGGGTGCGTCATGAGGCCAGGCGTCACCGGGGACGCGCGGAGCGCGCGGGAGTACGAGCACGTCCGCACGTCGTGCGGGCGTGAACTGACGGTCGGAAGGCTCGCGCTGGGCAACCCCGGCCGTCCCGCAGCGCGCGTGTCCGTCAACCTCGGGGACTGCGCTGACTGCGAGGGCATCAGCTGGGCCGGGCTGACCGTGGCCGAGGCACGGCAGCTCGCATCGGCCTTGCTCTCCCAGGCCGCCGCGGCCGAACGGGACTGCCGCGACGGACAGGACCTGCCCGGCAAGGTGACGGTCCGCCATGTAGACGGCGACGCATACGCCATCACCGCGCGAGGGCACAGCGTGCTTACCGACCAGGCCGTCGTCGACGGTGGCCGGGATGCAGCCGCTACGCCCACCGAGCTGCTGATTGCCTCACTGGCCTCGTGCGTCGCCTTCTATGCCGGGCGTTACCTGCTCCGGCACGGCCTAGACCGCACCGGGCTCGCCGTCACCGCCGAGTTCGCCATGGCGGCCGACCGGCCAGCCCGGGTCAGTGCGGTCAGGCTGCAGATCACCGTGCCGGGCGGCTTCCCGCCGCCGCGCACCGGCGCGCTGCTGGCCGTGGCGTCGCACTGCACCGTACACAACACCCTGCGCCAGCAACCCGACGTCAGCATCGAACTCGCCTTAGCCGGGCAGACCGGGACGTTCGCGCCTCGTCGCGTTCCCTGCCTGCGCCGCAAGTTGATCAGGTGTGCCAGGCAGCGCGCCTGGTGATCCTGTATTTCGTCGGCGACAGTCATGGCAGGTGAGAGTCCTTCACGTGTGCGACGGCCTTCAGTTCATGGCGGCCGTCGGCCGCAGGGGGTCCTGGCTGACATTGGTCCCGGCGATTAGGGCCGTAGGCTCCTGGTCCGTTTGCCACCCGACTGGCTGTGCTGGAAGGCGAGCTACTAAGGATGTGATCAGCATGCGGGCACTGGTGGTTTACGAATCGATGTACGGCAACACCCATATCATCGCCGGCAACATCGCGAACGGCCTGCGCGCTACTCACGAGGTGACCCTCGTCCCCGTGGCTGGGACTACCGAGGACCTCGTCGACGAGGCCGATCTCCTGGTCGGCCAGCAGAACACGCTGCTCGACGGCGAGACGTCGCGAGCCCGCCGATGGGGCATGACGCTCGGCGCCGCAAGCAGTACCTACTCTCCCGCGCGCACCTGAGCGTGCCGCACGTTGTCCACACGTAGGAAGTGGTGAGCCTGGTGGATGACTTCTTCAGGATTGTCGCGGCCGGTCCGGCGTTCTTCGTCAGCGCGTGGCTGCTGATGATCTTCGCGGGAATTACCGGATCCGAAACCAGGATCCGGCCGTTCGGCTATGTCACGTCCATGGTCGTGACGATCGGGCTCTGGCTGACGCTGGCTCCAGCCGTCGGCGCGATCGCCCGCAGCGGCAAGAGCAAGAAGAGCTGACCTGCCCGGCGACGCCCTGTCCGCAGGCCGGGAACTGGCAAGAGGAGCAGATGGTCCCTTCGCCTGGTGACCACAGACCCTGCCGCGATCAGCCGGCGCCGATTGATCGTGATCGCAGAGCTCTGTATTCGCACACGCACAAGATGGGGTGATCGTCATGGGGAACAAGCGGGTACTCGTGATCGGGGGGAACTTCGGCGGGCTCACCGCGGCTCTGGAGGTCAAGGCCGAGCTGGGCGGCGACGTCGAGGTCACGGTGGTGTCGGCGGCTGAGCGTTTCCTGTTCAACCCGTCGCTGATCTGGCTACCGTTCGGCAAGCGCCGCGCGGGCGACATCACCTTCCCGCTGGAGCCGGTCTTCGACGCGCACGGGATCGGCTTCGTGCACGCCGAGGCGACGGCCATCGCCCCGGCGACCCGCACGGTAACCACCACCGCCGGCCGGTACGAATACGACTACCTGGTGATCGCCACCGGGTACCGCAACAAGTTCGACGTGATACCCGGGCTCGGCCCGGACGGCTACGCGCAGTCGATCACGACTCTGGCCGACGCCGAGCGGGCCGGCGTGGCCTGGGCCAAGTTTCTGGATGATCCCGGCCCCGTGGTGATCGGCGCCAGCCAGGGCGCGAGCTGCTTCGGCGCGGCGTATGAGTTCTTGTTCAACACCTCCCACCAGCTGCGCAAGGCCAAGCTGCACGGCAAGGTGCCGCTGACCTTTGTCACGGCCGAGCCCTTCCTCGGCCACTTCGGCATCGGCGGCCTGCCCGGCGGCGAAAAGCTGCTGAAGATGTTCCTGCGCAAGGAGGGCATCACCGCAATCACCGGCGTGGCGATGGAGGAGGTCACCGGCGATCAGGTGAAGCTGACCGACGGCGGCCGGTTCCCGTTCAGGTACGCCATGGTGGTGCCGCCGTTCGTCGGGCAGGAGGTCATCCGGGCAACCCCCGGCCTGTCCGACGACAAGGGCTACGTGCCGGTCGAGGACACCTACCAGTCCAAGGCGTACCCGCAGATCTACGCCGTCGGCATCGCCGCGCAGGTGCCCGTGCCCTGGCAGACGGCCATACCGATCGGCATCCCGAAGACCGGGTTCCCGGTCGAGTCGATGGCCAAGGTCGCCGCCCGCAACATCGCTGCCGCGATCAGGGGTGAGCCGCTGAGCAGCCACAAGGAGTTCGGCGAGATGGCGGCGGTCTGCATGATGGACGCCGGCAACAACGGTGTGATGATCCTGGCCGACCACATGCTCCCGCCGCGCAAGGCGGGCGTGATGATCCCCGGGCCGCAGGTGCACGCGATGAAGGTCGCGTTCGAGAAGTACTACCTGTGGAAGAGCCGCCACGGCTACGTCCGGCTGCCCTGATACGCCTGCCGCGAGGAGGAAGAGATGGAAATCATGGAGGAGGTGCTCGGCGGCCATCCGTTCTTCGCCGGGCTCGAGGCCGGCGCGGTGCGGCTCATGGCGGGGTGTGCATCCAACGTGCATTTCGCGGCGGGGGAGTACATCTTCGGCGAGGGAGAAGCTGCGAGCCGCTTCTACGTGATCCGGCACGGAAGGGTGGCGCTGGAGATCCACTCGCCGGCGCGGGGACCCTTGGTCATCGACACGATGGATGAAGGGGAGGTGCTCGGGTGGTCCTGGCTCATCCCGCCCTACCGGTACTTCGGTGACGCCCGGGCGGTGACGCCGGCCAGTGCGACCGCGCTGGACGGCGCCTGCCTGCGCGGCAAGTGCGAGGCCGATGCGCAGCTCGGGTATCAGCTGCTCAAGCGGGTCAGCACCGTGATGTACCAGCGCCTGGAGTCCGCGCGAGTCCGGTTGCTCGACCTGTACGGGTCCGAACCGGCGCGAGCGTAACGCTCGCATTCGGCCCGTGCCGGCGGGGCCAACGTCAGGCGAAGGTCCCCGGTGCCGGTGACCTATGTACCTGGCCGCCGTCCGGGCCGATGCCTAGCTTGATAGCGAGGAGGGACGAGCGATGGCCGGGAACCTGCTGAAAGATGCCGCGCCGCTCCCGCCAGGCCCGGCTATGGCCCGGCGCGGCTGGACACCGGGCCGTATCATCGCACTGGCCACGGGTTCGGCTCTGCTCCTGATCTCCCTCGTGCTTGTCGCCGGGAGCGGGATGCTGGCCTGGGCGGACCAGGAACAGCTGCATGCCGGCTACCTGACCACGAGTACCGCTTCCTACTCCACCGGCGGATACGCACTGGCGGGCGACCCGATCAGCCCGCACGGCAGATGGGGATGGCTTGGTCGTTTCGCCGACAAGGTCCGGATCCGGGTCACCTCCGCCGTGCCGGGCAGGCCGCTCGTCGCGGGCATCGCGGCAGCCGGTTCCGCCGAGCGATACCTCGCCGGCGTTAGCCATGCGACGGTGGTCGCCTTCGGCGACCAGGCCGTCACCGAGCATCCGGGCATCGCGGTCCCAGCGGCCCCCGCCGCGCTGCACTGGGCCGCGCGGGCACAGGGCATCGGCCACCTGACGCTTACCTGGACGGTGACCGAGGGCGACTGGATAGTGGTGGTGATGAACCCGGACGGATCCAAGAGCGTCACCATCCGAGCCGACATGGCAGTGTCCTCTGCGGTGCTGCCCGCGCTGGCGGGTGAGCTGCTGGCAGCCGGCCTGATGCTCGGCCTGGCGGCCGACGCGCTCATCATCGTGCCGGTGCGCCTGGCTATGCGGCCGAGGCAGTGATCGACATCTCCGGCGTGACGCCATGATCGTGCCGCCGGACGCCGCCGTGGCCGGCCTGAGCGATCTGGCCGTGCAGACCAGGGTCGACGCCGGGCAGGTCAACGTGGTGCCCCCGGCGCCCGGCCGCAGTCTGAGCCAGATCCTGCGCGCCAATGTGCTCACGAGGTTCAACGCCATCCTGGGCTCGCTGTTCGTCGTGGTCGTGATCATCGGGCCTCCCCAGGACGCGCTGTTCGGCGCGGTGCTCGTCGTCAATACCGGCATCGGGGTGGCGCAGGAATTGCGGGCCAAGCGGGCGCTTGACCGGCTGGCGATCCTGACCGCCGGGCGGGCCCGGGCCGTGCGGGACGGCACGGTCACCGAGATCGCACTGGACCGCATCGTGCTCGACGACGTGCTCGAGCTGGCCCGCGGGGATCAGGTCCCCGTGGACGGCACGGTGCTGAGCGACGACGGACTCGAGCTTGACGAGGCCCTGCTCACCGGGGAGGCCAAGCCGGTACGCAAGGAGCCCGGTGACACCATCATGTCCGGCAGCTTCGTGGTGGCCGGCACCGGCAGGATCCGCGCGGTCGGCGTGGGCGCGCACGCGTACGCCGCCCGGCTGCAGGCCCAGGCGCGGCGGTTCAGCCTGATCCGCTCCGAACTGCAGCAGGGCACGAACCAGATCCTGCGGCTGGTGACCTGGGTGATGGTCCCCGCCGGGCTGCTCCTTATCCTCAGCGAGTTCTTCCGCAGCCATGACCCGCTCCGTGACGCGGCGCGCGGTTCGGCCGCCGGGGTGGTGGCGATGGTGCCGGAAGGCCTGGTGCTGCTGACGTCCCTCGCGTTCGCGGCGGGCGCGCTGCGGCTGGCACGCCACCGGGTGCTGGTGCAGGAACTGGCGGCGATCGAGGGCCTGGCGAGGGCCGGCGTGCTGTGCAACGACAAGACCGGCACGCTGACCAAGCCGGGCCTGCGCCTGATCGAAACCGAGGTCGTAAGCGGCCGGCCGGGCGCGCAGATCGCTGAGGTCATCGGCGCCCTCGCCGCCGTCGATGAGGCGCCGAACGAGACTGGGCGATCCCTTGCCGCACACTACCAGGCGGCTGCGACTTGCTTGCGGGCCAGGTCCTCGGCGCGCTGCTTGATGCCGAGCAGCATCTTGCGCTCCATGATCAGGCTGCCGGGTTCCATGACGAGCATGCTGAACAGACGGGCCGGCAGCGCCCCCGGCGCGGCGATCCGGTTCCGGCTGATCAGCCTGGTCCGCCCGTCCTCCGCGAAGAGCGCGAAGATCCACACCCAGTTCCCGTCGGCGAACCGGATCGTGAACGTCCGCTCCGGGTCGAAGACCGCTACCCGCATGGCCGGCCGCCCGGGACCCAGCGGCAGCTCGTCGCCCACCTTGACGTCCTGGAACTGCGGCAGGATCCGGCGCGTGCTGTGCATGTTCAGGCCGAGCAGGTTCTCTATCCAGTCGTAGGTGTACACGCCGCCCCGCCCGCTGCCCATCTGCACCAGCCACGGCCAGACCGCGGCGGGCGGCGCATCGATCGTGATCACCCGCGTGGACACGATGCCGGCGTCGGCGAGCAGTTCGTCGCCGGGCAGCTTCCTCGACACCTCCTCGCGCCGGGCGCCCCAGGTAAGGCACCAGTTCCGGAAGAAGAGGGGGTAGGCGAGTGACCCCAGCCCGGCGGCCAGGACGGCCCCGGCGGCGGCTTGCGTGCGTTTGTTCATGGTTTGTCTCCTTGAGTGATGCTGGGCGAGACGGTTTCGGCGTCGTCGCCGAGCGACAGGTACGCCTCGTCTTCCTGGACGGTGTGCAGCCGCAAGATCGCGTACAGGCCGTACAGGGCCTCGCGGAGATCGGCGATGTCGGCCTCGTCGGGAGCCCGGTCACTGATGTCGGCGATGAGCCGGCCGAGCCGGGCGATCTGGTAGGCGATCTCGGCGTGGGCCCGGCTCATGGCGGCGGTCGGGTCAGCCCCGCCGAGCAGCCGGTTCAGGGCTGGGTACAGGTCCGCCTCCTCGGCGTTCTCATGCGGCCAGACGTCGCCGGTGAGCAGGGCGTGCGCGTGGCGGACCTGGGCCATCGCGGCAGGCACGGCGAGCGGGTCGGTGGTGAGCGCGTCGGCGGCGATCCGCAGCTGCTCGATGTCCGCGCGGATGAGCCGGTGCTCGGCCCGGAACCGCCGGGTGAGCGCGACGTCGGCGTCGGTCATCCGCCCGGCGGAGGCAATGGGCCGCAGCGCGCGCAGCGCGTTGAGGATGACGGCCACGTCGATGCCCTCTTGCAGGAGCGCGCCCCACACCGCGGGCAGCAGCCCGGCCGCGGCCACCCCCATCGCGGCCAGGGACATGCCCATCCCGGCCAGGACGCTCTGCAGCGCGATCCGCCTGGTCCGGCGGGCCAGCGCCGCCGCCTCACCGAGGCGGCCAAGGTGATCGACCGTCAGGACCGCGTCGGCGGCCTCCGACGAGGCGGTGGCCCCCCGCGCCCCCATGGCGACTCCGACGTCGGCGAGGGCCAGGGCGGGCGCGTCGTTGATCCCGTCGCCCGTCATGATGACCGCGGCCCGCCGCTGTTCCCTGCGCACCGCGCCCAGCTTGGCGGCCGGCGTCAGCTCCGCGAGCACCTCATCGACTCCGGTCAGCGCGCCGACGGCGGCCGCCGCTTCGGCGCGGTCGCCGGTCGCGAGCACGATCCGCGTGATGCCGCCACGGCGCAGCGCCCTGATCGTCTGCCGGGCGTCTGGCCGGATCCGGTCCTCGAGCAGGAGCGCGCCCGCGGGCTCGCCGTCGAAGGCGACGAACACCGTTAGTGCACCGTCCAGCCAGGCTCGCCTGCGCACGGCCCTGACCCACGGCGGCGTGCCCGTCACCGCGGCCCATTCGGCGCGCCCGAGCCTGACCCGCCGGCCCGCGACCGTTCCCTCGATGCCCTGGCCAGGCCGCTCGGTCACGTCCGCGGGCTGGTCCAGCGGGCACCCGCGCTCAGCCGCCGCGCGGACGACCGCGGTCGCCAGGACATGGCCGGAGGCCTGGTCGAGCGAGGCCGCGAGGGCCAGGATCTGTTCCGGCGGCAGGGCGCCCGCGGGCACGATGGCCGTCACGGCGGGCTGGCCTGCGGTGAGCGTCCCCGTCTTGTCCAGCAGCACCGTGGTGCACCGGGCGAGGCGCTCGAGCACTGCGCCGTTCTTCACCACGATCCCGCGGCGCGCCGCCGCCGACAGGCCGGAGACCAGGGCGACCGGTGCCGCGAGGATGAGCGGGCACGGCGTGGCGACGACCAGGACGGCCACCGCCCGTCCGGCGCCGCCCAGCGCCCACGCTGCTGCGGCCACGGCCAGGCTCAGCGGCAGGAACCACATGGCGTACCGGTCGGCGAGCCGGACGAACGGCGCCTGCGCGCTTTCCGCCTGGCTGACCAGGCGGACGATGCCCGCGTAGGTGCTGTCCGCCGCGCCGCTGCTGGCCCGCAGGTCGAACGGCCCGGCCGCGTTGAGGGTGCCGCTACGCAGCGTGTCGCCCTGGACGTGCTCGACGGGCAGGGCCTCGCCGGTGAGCGCGGATTCATCGAGGACGGCGGCGCCCGCGGCCAGCGTGCCATCCACGGGGACAACGTCGCCTGCCGCGACGAGCAGCAGGTCACCGGCCGCGATCTGATCCAGCGGCACGGTCTCGAGCGATCCGTCCCGGTAGCGCCGTCCGGTCCGCGGCGCCCGCTCTAGCAGGGCGCTCAGGTCGTGCCTGGCGCGGTAGGCTGCCCAGGCCTCCAGGGTGCGTCCGCTGGTCAGCATGACGCTGATCACCGCCGCGGCCAGCAGTTCGTCCACTGCTATCGCGCCGGCCAGCGCGAGCAGCGCGATCACGTCCACGCTGACCCTGCCGTGAACGATGCTGGCGACCGCGACCCACAGGGCGTAGCCGAGCCCGCACGTCGCCGTGGCCAGCCACGCGGCGTCGGCGGCCCCGCTGGCTCCCGCCAGCCAGGCCGCCCCGCCCGTGATCATCCCGGCCGTCGTCACGGCAAGCAACAACGGCGCGGACCGCCGGACCAGCCACGCCCGCGCGCCGCGGGCTGCGGTGATGGTCATGGTCCCAGCCTCGGCAACCGGACCGCCCGAGCACAGGGCGAGAAGGCACCAGATCAAGGGCCCTTCGGCCCGGTTCCCGCAAGCGTGCCCCCAGCTGTGGCGACCGCTCCAGAGCGGTCCGGTCGCCCGCCACTCGGCCTCCCACGTGCTCAGCCGCCGACGGTCAAGGAGTCACCGGTCCAGCGCCTGCGACCCCAGCGGCACCAGCCACGACGCAAGACAGATCAGCATCACAGCGATCCAGGTCGCCTTGCTGACAGGATCACTTCGCGATGCTTGCAGTGCTGGACGAGACAGTGATCAGATGCGCCAGCCTTGAGCCGCCCGGAGGGCCGGGCGTGGCGGAGATTGCGGTCGGGCTTTCGCCGCTGGCTCGAGCTGATCGCGGCGGACGATGGAGCAGACGCGGTCATCGCAGCGGTACTCCCGACCGCGGCAACCGGGGACCTCGATAAGGCAATCTGCGATGCCGAGGTCGGCATCCCGCTCGCTGCGGTCATGCTCGACCAGCCGGAAGCCGTTCGGCTGCTCCGGGGCGAACCAGACAACGCGGGGGGCCCTGCCCGCCGACCCGTATCCGGAGAGCGCAGCCCGCGCCCTCGGGCACGCCGCCGCCTACGGCGTCTGGCACGCCCGGACGCGAGGTGGCATCCCCCAGCTCACCGATCTCAGCCCGGAGCACGCTGAATCCGCCGGGACCACGAACAGCTGGGCAGACAGTGACCGGAATAGTCGGAGAGTAGGCAATGCCGGGTGCGCTGCGCCTTAGCCGGAGCCGTCAGCCGCGACGGCGCTCGAAGGCCCGGTCCAAGGCCAGATCATGCAGTTCGTGCACCGGCAGGTGGGGGCACAGCTGCTATCGGCACGGCTATGCACGCCCCCGGTGCATAACACCCAGCCGAATGGGGTGGTGTCACCGGGCAGCACCCGGCGTGACGGGATCCCGCAGGCCGCCTACGCGGCCGAGCCTGCCCACACCGAGCCGGACTTCCCCAGCCGCGGGGACGCCCTTGATCCGGATGGCCGCGCTCGACAGCTGGCGCCGGGCGGGTATCGGCTGCGCCGCCGCGATGACACCGCGGCCTTCGGTCACGCGGCCGGACCGCAGAGCTGGAAGCGGTTCCTGCACCCGCCGCGGGAGCGGCTGTGGTCGGCCGCGCGCACCGCGGCAGGCTTCGAGGTGGCCGAGGACG
>WNGP01003391.1_pt1 | contig 20866 bp, 20 predicted proteins | sample 5407671 | NCBI WGS metagenome assembly WNGP01 (sample SAMN13153381, study PRJNA577476) | soil metagenome | isolation source: 40 cm soil or saprolite under Garry oak tree replicate 2 | place: USA:California | collected 2016-06-15 | reverse complement strand
GTTGGGGCACATCAAGCATGAAGGCGGGCGCCTGGTTGAACGCTTCGCGGTCACCAAGCAATTGCGGCTTTGCGGATACCAGGAAATGAGTGCGTCCGGCCCCCGCCGGCCAACTAACAGTCGCAAATCCTAGCTGCGGAGCGCTTGCGCGGCTTGCCAGAGGTGCCGGCGGTTGTGCGCCGTGATGAGCACGAAAGCGGAGTAGGCGTTATACTTCATTTTCTCTGCAAAGGGTGAAACGAGCTCTACGCGATCGAGCGCGAAGCCGCGGGCAGAATTCAGTTTCTCTTCCAGAACCTTGCCGATTTCTTGGAATTCTCCCGAGGCGGCAGCAGGATCCTTCACCGCGATCGGTGGAAATGGAGCGCCGGTGGGGAGCCGCAGACGCGAAGGTGGCTCCAGCCAGTATTTCAAAAGGCGCGCATTCCAGTTCAAGTGGAAAGGACCGCTTCCTGAAACTTTTTTCTCGCGCAATTGTTCGATGGCAGAATCAAGGAGAGGAAGATAAGCGCGGTTGCTCAGATTCAAGTGCGCAATGCACTCCACCGCAGACCAGTGCCCTTGCACGGGATGGTGTGGCAGTTGGCCGGTCGTGTTGGAACCGAACATCACCTCAGCCTGCCGCGAATTCTCGTGCAGTTGTTGCAGGAGAGAATCGATTTGGCCGGCGGCTGTGGACATGGAGACTTGACGCTTCCGGTAGTCTAACAGGTTGCGCCGGCGGTTTCCGTGTGGATGCGGCAAGAGAATATTTTTCCGGAGGACATTTTGTCACATCAAGAGAAGCCATCACTTTCGGGAAAATGGTTTGGGAAATGGGCGCTGATCACCGGAGCGAGCGCCGGGATTGGCGTGGCCTTCGCGGAAGAATTGGCGTCCGGCAGAACAAAGCTCGTGCTGACGGCACGGCGAAAAGATCGCCTCGAGGAATTGGCGCGCAGACTGACCGCAACTTACAAGGTCAGCGCCGAAGTGTTCCCCGCTGATCTAGCGGATCCGAGCGCCCCGGAAAAGATTTTTGCGTTCACGAAAGAGAAAGGCATCGAAATCGATCTGCTGATCAACAACGCCGGTTTCGGTCAATACGGCGAATTCACCTCGGTTGAAAAACAACGCTTGCTCCACATGGTGCAGGTGAATTGCCACGCGGTCGTGCATCTCACTCGGCTGTATTTGCCGGAAATGGTCGCGCGCCGGCGTGGCGATGTGCTCATTCTTGCGTCAACCGCCTCCTTCCAGGCCGTTCCGTATATTTCGACCTACGCTGCCACCAAGGCCTTTGATCTGCTGTTTGCAGAAGGACTGGCCGAAGAGATGAAACCATATGGAATCCGCGTGTGCGCTCTTTGCCCAGGCTCGACGGAGTCCGAATTTCACGCTGTTTCCGAGCAGGAAAAATTCCAACGCCGTGTCGAGACAGCAGAAAAAGTCGCGCATACAGGACTGAAAGCCCTGGCTGCCGGCAAGAGTTACGTCATCTCCGGCCTCGGAAATTATCTCGGCGCTCACGGCGAACGCCTCGTCCCCCGGCGCTTCGTAACCAGGATGGCCGGGAAAATGTTCAAGCCCGCGAACAAATAAAGAGCCCCTTCCCGCTGGCGGGCTAACGATCACGAATGAATGTGACAGCTCCCCACTACCCGCAGACGATTTCTCGTCACCCTAGGGCCTTCACTCGCGTCTAACCTATTGTGAAAACAAAGACTTTCAAGCCTTCCATTCCTGTGACTGCTTCGGACGGGAACTTTTGCACCGCGCGCCGGGAATTGATACTTGAAACCGGACAGAACGTCTTATCAGGGGAGATGAGGATCGCCGAGCAAGAGAGAGACGACGTTCTGTTGCGGCGGGCCGCCAAGGGCGATGAGGAGGCATTCACGCTCCTATACCGGAGGCACCAGGCGGCCATGTATCGCTTTGCGCTGCGCATGACGGGAAACACCTGGGCCGCCGAAGAGATTGTGCAGGACGTGTTCATGACCTTGATGCGCGATCCGAAAAAGTATGACGCAACGCGCGGAGCGCTCGGGGCATTCCTTTACGGAGTGGCGCGCAACCGCGTGATGAAACACCTGGAACGATTGCCGCGGGAAATCCCCCTCGAGGAGAAGAACGAAGACGGCACGGGCGCCGGAATTGTTTTGCAGGACGCGTCCACGCCGGCGATGTGGGTGGAAAAACGCGAACGCCGGCAGCAAGTGAGGGCTGCCGTGCTGGAATTGCCCGTGGAGTTTCGCGAAGCCGTGGTGTTATGCGAGCTGGAAGAAATGAGTTATGAGGAAGCCGCGAAAATGGCCGGATGCCCGATTGGCACGATTCGTTCGCGGCTGCATCGCGGACGTGCTTTGCTGATGGCCAAACTGGAAATGTTTCGCGATGTCCCCCGGCGCGCGAGCGCGGCGCGATGAAGGATTTTTTGCCGTGCAGAGGAAGCAAGAGATGACGTGCGAAGAATTTGAAGCCATTGGATTGGACGCGGAGCGCGACGCTTCGTTGAGCGAAGTTGAGCGCGTGGCGGTGCGTGGGCACGCCGGCACGTGTTCGCGGTGTGCCGGCTTGCAGGATTCCTGGCAGGCGGCTGGGCTTGAACTCCGCGCGTTCGCGGAAGATACCGCCATGACGCAGGCGCCCGCGCGCGTGGAGATGCGTTTGCGCCAGGAGTTCCGTACGCGGCACGTGACATTGAAAGTGCGGCGCGCCGCCGTAGTTGCTGCGTGGGCGCTGGCCGCTGCGGCCGTGTTGGCCGGAGCGGTGAGCTGGCGCAATTGGCGCCACAGCCAGCATGAAGAGGCTACGAACCATCTGAATTCCGTGCCGAGTGCGACGAATTCCCCAGAGAACAATTCCGTCGCGGGAGCGAATCCTGAAACTCTTGCCGAGGTTCCAAATGGAATCCAGCAGCGGGGTTCGGCAGGAGCCGGCAGTTCCGAGACGCTTATGGCTGACAATGAACTGAGTGGCTTCACGCTCCTGCCCGAAGCCTTCGCCGCGGATGCCGATGAGGCCGCGATTCTGCGCGTGCGCATGCAACGCGGCGCGCTGGGCGCGCTGGGCCTGCCTGTTAACGAGGAGCGAGCCAGCGAATGGATTCTTGTGGATTTGCTCGTTGGCGATGATGGATTGCCGCAAGCGGTGCGGCTGCCGCAATAAGCGTTCATGGGGAACGGGGCGCTCTTGATGCGCCTCGGGGAGGGACACACCGATGGGAGTAGCGGCCTTTTGGGAGAGGTTGAAGCCGGGGGATGGGACAGACCTGAAGGGACGGGAAGGGCCGGTCGGAGCATGGATCGCGCAGTTGAAAAAGGGGCTGGCCGCGATTGCAGCAGCAAAGAGTTCGCGGCAGTTCGGGAGAGAAGAGGAGAAGGAATAATGAATCGCAGAGTATGTATGAGTATGGTTCTCGGTGGAATTTTCATGTTGAGCGCCGGATTGGCAAAAGCGCAGGATGCGGCGCCACTGCCACCGATGGCGTTGCTGCAAGTCCCGGGACCGGAAGCTGGCATGATCGGCGAACGCATCGAGTTACTGGGTTTCGAGGGAATGCATGGCGGAAAGGTCGTGACCGGCGTGCCGTTCAGCGCGGTCGCGGTTTCGGAGTCGACGCAAACTCTCGCGGACGGAAACCATATCGCGCGAAAGACCCAAACGAACCTTTTTCGGGATAGCCAGGGACGTTTCCGGAAGGAAGTGACGGTGGCTGCGATCGGGCCCTTGGCGACCTCGGGACAGCCGAAGTCGTTCGTATTCATCAATGATCCCGTGGCGGGGACCAATTTCATCTTGCACCCCGACACAAAGACGGCCGAGCAAATGGGGAGACCGTTCGCCGGAATGAAGGGGCCGTTGAAAGATGCGCTCAAGGGCAAAATGGAGTCCCGGCAACAGCAGGAGATGGCGAACGGTAACCTGAAAAAAGAAGACCTGGGCACGCAGACGATCGCCGGCGTGAGCGCACAAGGCACGCGCATCACCCATACGGTTCCGGCGGGGCAGATCGGAAACGAAAAAGCGATTACCATCGTATCCGAGCATTGGTATTCCAATGATTTGCAGACGGTGGTGATGAGCAAGCGGAGCGATCCGCGCTTTGGCGATACGACCTACACGCTGACGAATATTCAGCGCTCTGCGCCGGCTGCGTCGCTCTTCGCCGTGCCGTCGGACTACACGGTGACACAAGGAGGACCGCGCAGGCACGGAATGCGTATGCAGAAGTTCAACGGCATGACGGACGCGCCGCCACCGCCGCCCGGCATTTGAATTATTCCCCCGAACGATCTTCTCTCCTGAAGACGGCACGCCCTTTTTGCAGCAGTCCCCACCGCTGCGGGAAGGGTGCCGCCGTTTTTGGAGACGAAGAAAGGATGAAGTAAAGAAATAACGAAGTACCGGAACACAGCGTGCGTGCAGTCCGGCGTTTCGCGTTTTCATGGTCGCATGCTTCGATCGAGGAGTTCGACGACGTGGAGGACCTCCTGGTTGGTACGGTGGATGGCGGCGCCGGCACGGAGTTGCAGCAGGCAGCCGGGGTTGGCGGTGACGATGGTTTGCGCGCCGGTGGATTGGGCGTGGCGCATTTTTTCCGCGAGTAGTTCGAGGGATGTTTCTGTTTGCGTGACGTTGTAGACTCCGGCGGAGCCGCAGCAGATTTCCGAGTAAGGCAATTCCACAAAATCGAGATTGGGAATGGCGTGCAGAAGTGCACGCGGAGCTTCGCGAATTTTTTGGCCGTGAAGAAGATGGCAGGAATCCTGGTAGGTGACGCGGATTGGAAGCGGTTTCAATCTTGCGGTGAGACCGACAGCAACAAGGAATTCGGTGACGTCGCGAGTTCTTGCCGCGAACATGCGGGCCTGGGTGAATTCGGGTTCGTCTGGTGAAAAAAGATGATCGTATTCCTTGAGCGCGGAGCCGCAGCCGGCAGCGTTGGTAATGATGGCGTCGAAGTCTTTGCGAAGAAATACGGAGAGATTTTTTCGCGCGAGTTCGCGGGCGGCGTCGCGAACGCCGGCGTGCGCCGCGAGCGCGCCGCAGCAGAGCTGGCCATCGGGGACGACGACTTCGCAGCCGTTGGCGGTAAGGACGCGGATGGTGGCTTCGTTGAGCTGCGAAAAAGTGACGTTGGCGACGCAGCCGGCGAAGAAGGCGACGCGGGTGCGGCGCGGACCGGCGGCGGGAAACGCCCAGCCGAGGCGGCGGAAGAAAAAATGGTCGTCGATGCGCGGCAGGAGACGTTCGCTCTCGGCGAGACCGAGAAGTTTCAAGACGCCGATGCCGCGCGATGGCCTGCAGGCCGGAGCGTTGATAGAAACGCAGAACGCGTGCGGCGTCAATGATGCGGTGCGGATCGGGGAGCAAGTGCCGGAAAACGAAGTTGCGCGTGACGCGAGCGAGCCAGGAGCGGGGATAGTCGCGCTCGATGCGCGCGCGGGCGTGCTCGACGAGTTTTCCATATTCGACCCCGGAGGGGCAGGCGGTTTCACAGGCGCGGCAGTCGAGACATTTGTCGATGTGGTCGACGAAGGAATCCGTGATGGGTTGCTGGTCCAATTCGACATGAATCATTTGATGGATGCGGCCGCGCGGCGAATCGGCTTCGAGGTTCCACAGGCGATAGGTGGGGCAGGCATTGAGGCAGAGGCCGCAATGGATACAGCGAGCATAGTCCTCGTAGACAGGAGTCTGGCCGGGGATGGGGGACGGGAACATGGTCTGGGTTGCTCTGAAGGAAGGATGATAAGGCTCTGTCGGCTGGATAGGAAGAACTGTTGGTGCGAGGGCGAGGTCGGAGGTAGCGAGCAGGAGCAAGGCTCCCGCACTCCAAAGGGCTCCGCTTGGGAAATTATCAGGGAGCTTCGAGGAGGGTGTAGTCGAAGCCGAAGGAATGTTTGCCGTCGATGATGTTGATCGTCATTTTGCCGGCGAGACCGGCCAACTGGCCGGTGCCGGAATCCGGCACGACTGTGATGGATTGTTGGGGCGCGCCCCTCGTCAGAGTGCCACTGTGCTGGAGCACGAAGCTGCCGGTGCGGCCCTGCAGCATTCCGGTGACGCGCTCGATGGCGACGTAGCCGGCTGAGCCTTTGACGTCCGTGCCGGCGGTGAGCATCTGGCCCTTGCTGGTGGCTTCGAGATCGCCGTGGAATTGTTTGTCGATGGACATCCTAGCGAGGGTTGAGCCCTCGGCTTTGTCTTCCGGCGGCTGAGGGACCAACTTTACTTCAAACGTCCCGCTTGCATGCATCGCCATGGCTGTCCCCTTCTGGACTGGGTTTGGAACCGAGAGATGTGTGCGCGTATATGACGAGGAGCCAAAGCCAAGGGATAGGCACATGGAGGTGATGACAACGACTCCGGCGCGAGACCGCTTCTTCATACTTGCCCTTTCATGCCCGCCGTGGCTTCTGAGGCCGACACCGGGAGCACGCCTGTTCGCCAAATCGGACGGAGAGCGGGACTTTTTGGCTTGTCGTACGCTGCCAACTGGCGCTTCAATGGAGGACGTCAATGAGGCACGTAATTGTGCACGGGACTGCACAGCGGTCCATAAGGGGCTTTCCCGCATGGACTATTTCTTGGCCGAGCCAAAGGCGTTTCCAAAGAATCGGGAGGCCCTCCGCTGAAGCTTCCTCCAAAGGGTTGGAGGCCGGTAGAGGGGTAGAGGATGGCACTGCCGCAGTCATCACAAAGGACCTGTTTCATGCCCGCGATTCCGGGGGAATTTTCCTCGTCTTCGATGCCGTCAACCCACTTATCGCAACGATTACAATAAAAAGACGGTTCTACCTTCGAGGTCAGCATTTCCATCTTGAGTTTAACCTCCGGTCATCCCGACCATCCGGATCCGGCTCACCGTCCCTGCGGCCGAAGCGAAATATTTAGGCCTATTATAGTTTAGCCGAAAATAGGCGCCAGAAGCGCGGACGTTTTTTATTGATAACTGTGGGGGAACGCAAGCCTCCCCGGCAAGGGCGGGAGCAATCTCCTGCTCTCTCCACATCACGGCAGGGATCGCGCCGATTCATGAAGCGCATTCATGATTCGGGAGATTCGCCTGGAAATCGTGAATACTCAGAGTTGAGCGCCGTCAGTTCTGGTTCATGGCGGTGGCCTGGATCGTCTTTATGCGCTGTTCAGTCTTGGCCGCTTCTTCGTTGCGGCCTAGACTGCGCAGAGCTTGAGCCTCGCTGGTCAGTGTAGAGACGAGAATGGGATTGTCCGGGCCGTACTGTTTTTCCAGGATGGAGAGAATATGAGCCTGGCAGGGTGCGGCTCTGGCCGGTTTGGCCCAACGGTCGTACACGGAGCAAAGCATGGTGAGATTGATCACGGCCATGGGGCCATCGTGACCGTAGATCGTTTCGTCGATCTTGACGGCGCGCAGCAGAATCGGCTCCGCTTTGGTGAAATCATTTTGAGAGAAATACAGGCCCGCCACCATTCGGAGGCTGTTGGATACTCCCGCGCTGTTTTCGCCGTAGGTCTTCAGATTGTCGGCGCCGGCAGCACTGAGCACTGAGTTGTGAGCGGTACCCATCACCTGGTCGGAACGCCAAACTCCGCGACTCGATTTCATGGACGACGTTTTCATTGAGCGCATTGCCAGCGACCAAAGCAAGCAACTCGCTGTTAGTGAGAGGTTTGCTCTCTTCTTGAGCGCCTGCGAGTGCCGCACAACTGCAGAATGCGAGAAGGATGATCAAATGGCGATAGATGGAGGAAGCCATGAATTCTCTTTGATATTTGCAGTGCAAGTCTAGGGACAATGCACCTGGTGGAATAGGAGATGAGAAGGTAGCTGGAGCGGAAGAAACACCTGCCCAAGTGGCCAGTAGCGAAAAGTTGTGAGGTAGCTGAAGGACGGAGCGGGATTTAGATGATGCGGCGGGGGGCGAAGATGTTTTGCGGGTCGAAGGCGGATTTGAGGCGGTGCATGAGGGGTAGGTCTGAGCGCGAGGAGCACCCAACGTTGATGCCCGGTCCCGCATGATCGTCCGAGACGCAAAGAGCGCGCTTGAGTGCTGGCGAGGCGAAGAGAAGCGTGGTGTCGCCGCCGGCGGCAGAAACAGAATTGAGAATTTGGGTGCCGGCTTGGGCAAGGCGCGTTGCGGTCTCTTCGTTTGCGGATGGCGGGAGCAGGGCGAAATAGATTGTACCGCCGGCGCGGGCTACGAATGCGTGGGCAAGGGACGCATGGTTGGCAATTTCTTGCAGCTTTGCGAAAAGGGCGACGTGGTGCGAGGGAAGGACGCTCAGTTTGAAGACGGTGGCGGCGGGCGAGGATTCGAGCAGCATGGAAAGAGTTTCGCGGAGGCGGCCCCACATGGACGGACGCATGGTGTCGTCGAGGATTACGGTAGAGGTCGCGCGTGATTCGCGAGCAAAACGGGTGAGGTCGCGCGTGTAACGATCGAGGACTTCGGGAGCGCCAGCAAAGGCGGCGCAGAGCTGCCATTCGCGCGGATGAAACCAGTCGCCGATGGGAGGGAGCGTAAAGTGATTCGCGTTGGCTTCGCCGGAAAATACGGCGGCTTCGGGCGCCGCGGGAGTCTTCTCTGAAAAAATCTGCGCGAGGCAAGGACTAACGATATCGAACGTGAGGGGGGTGAGTGGGGATTGAGCGATGGTTCGGTGAAGAACGAGCGCACCTTCGGCGTTGGGGAAGGATGCGACGAAGCCACGACTGCCTGCGAGCGGAGCCGGAAACGTGCGAAAGTTGAGGCGCGTGATGACCGCGAGGGTGCCGAGCGAGCGGATGAGGAGCTTGTGGAGGTCGTAGCCGGTGACGTTTTTGACGACGCGGCCGCCGCTCTTCGTTAGGGCGCCGGAGCCGGTGACGAATTCGGCGCCGATCAGGAAGTCGCGGGGGGTGCCGTAAAACTGGCGCAGCGGGGAGTCGATGCCGGAGGCGATTGTGCCGCCGATGGTGCTGCGGGAATACCAGGGAACGAGGAGCGGCAGGAACTGATGGTGTTCGAACAGAGTGGCGTTCAATTTTGCGATGGGCGTGCCGGCGCCGGCGCTGAGAGTGAGGTCGCCGGGATCGTAGTGGACGATTTGGTTGAGAGCGGTCATATCGAGAGCGATGTCGTAGCGGGAGGGAGGCATGCCGATGCGGAGTTTGGTGCGCGCGCCGCAAGGGATAAGGGCGAGTTTTTCAAGCGCGGCGAAGCGAACGATTTCGGCGACTTGTTCAGCGGAAGCAGGTATTGCAACGGCGGAGGGGATGATTTCGTCTACGGCATAGTTGGCATGTGCGGCGGAATCGGAGAGAACATGCGAAGCGCCGAGGATGGTTTCCAGTGCGGGGGCGAGATTGGTGGATGCTTTGATCACGGGGCAGTCTTCGGCAGAGAGCAGAAAAAGATAACGCCGAGACGCAGAGCAACGCAGAGGCGCGCAGAGAAGACTAGCGCGAGAAAGATCATGCGACGCTCGGACGGGAGGAGGATTGAGGGCGGACGCGGATTTCGCCGCAGCCTTTGCTGAGGGGGAAGATTTTGCCGGGATTGAGGGAGGAATCGGGATTGAAGGCGTCGTGCACGCGGCGCATGAGATCGAAGTCGGCGTCGGAGAAGAGGAGCGACATAAGTTCGGATTTTTCCATGCCGACGCCGTGCTCGCCGGTAAGCGCGCCGCCGACTTCGACGCAATAGCGGATGATTTCGGCGGAGGCTTTGAGGGCGCGCTGGAATTGCGCCGCGTCGCGGGGATCGTAGAGCACGATGGGGTGCAGGTTGCCGTCCCCGGCGTGAAAGATGTTGCCGATTTGAAAGCCGTATTGATCGCCGATTTGCCGGATGCGGCGCAGAGCTTGCGGAAGTTTCGAACGCGGAATGACGCCGTCGAGGACGTAATTGCTGGGGGCCAGGCGGCCGAGCGCGCCGAAAGCGTTCTTGCGGCCTTTCCAGAGGAGGTCGCGCTCGGCGTTGTCGCGCGCGATGCGGACTTCGCGGGCATGATGCGCGTTGCAGACTTCGGTGATCGCGGTGGCCTGAGCGGCGACGGTTTCGGTGAGGCCTTCGACTTCAACGAGGAGAACGGCGGCGCTGTCCATGGGGAAGCCGGCGTGGATATAGTCTTCGATAGTGCGAAGCGTCCAGCCGTCGAGCATTTCGCACGCGGCGGGGGTGATGGCGCGGGCGGTAATGTCGACTACGGAGTCAGCGCCATCGTCGATGGAATCGAAAATGGCGAGAAGTGTTTTCACGGCTTCGGGCTTGCGCGAAAGCTTTACAGTGATTTCGGTGACCAGGGCGAGAGTGCCTTCCGAGCCGACGAAGAGGCCGGTGAGATCGTAACAAGGAGTGTCGCCGTGCCGGCTGCCGACGCGAACGATTTCGCCGCCGGGGAGGACGAGCTCAAGCGCGGTGACGTGATTGGTGGTGACGCCGTAGGCGAGGGTGTGCGGCCCGCCGGCGTTTTCTGCGACGTTGCCGCCGATGGTGCAGGATTTCCAACTGGAAGGGTCGGGGGCGAAATAAAGACCGTGAGGTGCGGCTGCGCGGGTGAGTTCGTAGTTGACGACGCCGGGTTGCACGATGGCGCGCTGATTTTCGACGTCGAGTTCGAGAATGCGATTCATGCGCGCGAAGACGAGCATCACGCCGCCGGTGCGTGCGAGCGCGCCGCCGGAAAGTCCCGTGCCGGCGCCGCGACCGACGACGGGGACGTTATACTTTGCCGCGAGCTTTGCGATGCGCGAAACGTCTTCGGTGGAATGGGGGAAAACGACGAGGTCAGGACGGCCTTTTTCGACGGAGCCGTCGTACTCATAAAGAAGAAGATCCTCGGGCCGGTAAAGAACGGAAGAGGGGCCGAGGAGTTCTTCGAATTCGCGAACGAGGCCAGAGTTCATAGGGCGCAGGCTTAGGCGCACCTGGAACTATAGTGAGAATTCCGGGACGCGCGCAACGCCAAGTTATGGCGGGAGCGCGGCGGTGTGTTAGTGTAATTTCCCCAAACTTGCGAAGAGGATGCGATGCCGAAACCGAGAGTGTTTGCGACCCACAGCTTGTTCGAAGCAGCCAGGCAAATTCTTCAAGAAACCTGCGAGGTGGAATACTGGGCGAAGCCGGAACGTCCGCCGCGGGAAGAAGTTTTGCCGCGCGTGAAGGACAAAGAAGGGCTGATTTGTCTGCTGACCGAGAAAATCAACGAGGAGCTGCTGAGCGTGGCGCCGAAACTGCGCATTGCCGCGAACGTGGCGGTGGGATTTGACAATATCGACGTGGCGGCGTGCACGAAGCGTGGCGTGGTGGCGACAAACACGCCGGGCGTGCTAGATGAAACGACCGCGGATTTTGCGTGGACACTGCTGATGGCGGTGGCGCGGCGGCTGAGCGAGGGCGAAGAGCTGGCGCGTTCGGGAAAATGGAAAAACTGGGACCTGGATCAATTGGTTGGGACAGACGTGTGGGGGAAAACGCTGGGCATTGTCGGGTTCGGGCGGATTGGACGAGCGGTGGCGCGGCGCGCGAGCGGTTTCCAGATGAAGGTGATTTACACGGATGCGCAACGCGCGCCCGCGGAAGTGGAGAGGGCGTTGAAGGCGGAGTTTTGGGAAATGAATGCATTGCTGGCGGAGTCTGACTTTATCAGCGTGCACGTTCCGCTGCTGCCGGAGACGCGGCGATTGTTCGACGCGCCGAAATTCAAACGGATGAAACCGACGGCGTTCTTGATCAACACATCGCGGGGGCCGGTGGTGGATGAAGCGGCACTGGTGGCGGCGCTGGAGGGCGAGCAGATTGCGGGCGCGGGGCTGGATGTTTACGAGAACGAACCTTTCATTCATCCCGGGTTGAAACGCGCGAATGTGGTGCTTGCGCCGCACATCGCATCGGCGTCATTGGAGACGCGGACGAAAATGGCGTGCATCGCGGCGGAAAACGTCGTCGCTCTTTTTAGGGGACAGCGGCCACCGAACATTTTGAATCCAGAAGTTCTGAAAGCATCGTAACGAATTTCCAAGCAGGCCTCTCATGCCGCAACTGAAGCAGCTCGCCCGGCAGATCTTCCACGAAACATTGGCGGCGATCGATATTCCCGCGACGATGCAGCGGAAGCTGCGGCGCAAGGGAACGCTGCTGGTGTGTGGTGAAACGAGAATCGATCTTCGGGATTTTGAAAAACTGCGCGTGGTGGCGATCGGGAAAGCGGCGCATGCGATGGTGGAAGGGCTGGCGTTAGTGCTGGCCCCGTTCGTGCGATTTGGGGGGGTGGTATCCGCGCCCACGGCAGCGAGAAAACCGCTGGCGGGAATGAAGTACTTCGTAGCCGGACATCCGGTGCCCAACGCCGAGAGCTGGAAGGCGGCGGAGGCGATTCTAGCGCTGCTGAAGAAGTGCGATGAGAAGACGCTGGTTTTCTTTTTACTTTCGGGAGGCGCATCGGCGCTCGTGGAGTTGCCGCTGGACCCAGCGCAGACGCTCGAGGACGTACAAAATATGCACCGGGCACTGGTGACCTGCGGTGCGCCGATCGAGGCAATCAATACCGTCCGGAAACACATCTCCGCCGTGAAAGGCGGCCGGCTTGCGGCGGCGGCGAATAGTGCAACGAAAATCACGCTGGCGGTGAGCGATGTTCCGGTGGGAAAGGAGTCGGCGCTGGCGTCAGGGCCGACTCTGCCTGATCCGACCACGGTTGCGGACGCAAAGCGCGTCTTCGCCGAGCATTCCTTGTATGGTACGTTCCCGCCCTCATTGCGACGCTGGCTTGACGAAGGGAAAATGCCTGAGACACCGAAAGCCGCTGCCTCCGCATTTCGAAACTCACATTTTTTGCTGCTGCTGGGGTTGGATGACCTGTTTCATCCGGCGCATCACGCGGCGGAAGCGAAAGGATTTATCGCCTGCTGCGACAACGCGACCGATGACTGGCCGGTGAAGAAAGCGGCGGAGTACCTGCTAGCGCAGTTGGAGGAGCTGAGGAGGACGCACGCGGGGCAACGGGTAGCGCTGATTGCGGATGGGGAGTTGAGTTCACCGGTGACCGGGGATGGAATCGGAGGGAGGAATTCAGCGTTTGTGCTGGCGTGCGTGGAGAAGATCGCGGGGAAAAAGATTGCGGTGCTGAGTGTGGGCACCGACGGAATTGACGGGAATAGTCCGGCGGCGGGCGCGGTGGCGGATGGGGAAACGCTCGAACTTGCACGCGCAATGGGTCTCGACCCAGCTGATGCGTTTCGTCGAAGCGATGCCTTCGCATTTTTTTCACGATTCGAGGACGTAATCGTTACCGGGCCGACGGGGAACAATCTGCGCGATCTGCGGATTTTGATTGCGGAACCTTAAAAAGATGAATTCGAAAAGAAAGATTTAACAGAGACCACAGAGAAGAGGGATGGCGGACTGGAGTCCGCCCCTACACGAGATTCATACACGAGGTCCCGACACGGGAGCCCTGGCCGCCTATTGCTTGGGGGGCGGGAGGTGCTTCTCCATGGATTTGAGACGCTCGCTCATTTCTTGAAGCAGGTGCTCGAGTTTTTCGAGCCGTTGTTCGGTGGTGAGCTTTTCACCGCCGCCTTCGGAGGATTCTTCGCCAGAATCTCCGGCACCGGGATTGGCGTCTGGTTTTCCATCCGCGGGTTTCTTCAGTCGCGCGATCTGCGCTTTGATCATCGGCGCCATCTCGATGCTGAGGTCGTCGCTTTTCAGCACAGCTTCCAGCGCAGGAATGGCAGTGGCATCGCCGCGCCCACCCAGGGCATAGATCGCGGCCATGCGAACGGAAAAGTGCGGTTCGGAGAGATAGGCCGCAATTTGTTTGGTGATGTCCTTGTTGTCCTTCTGCAGACGCCCGAGGCTGTTGATGGCCGCAGTGCGCGAATCGAGGGGCTTGCCGGCGGCAGACCACTGCAAGAGAAGCGGCACGGCCTTATCGTCTCCCAGCGAACCGAGCGAGCGAAGAGCGGCGTTGCGGAGGAAGCCGTCCGGCGAATCGGCGGCGACGGCGGCCTCCAGCGTCGCAAAGGCATTGGGTCCCTTAAGGCGGCCCAGTGCCTGCAAGGCAGCGGCGCGGGCGCGATAGGAATCGTCCTGCTTGGCGATGGAATTGAGCTTCGCCGCAACGGCCGTGTCGTCCTTGAAATTGCCAAGTGCGCTGACGACGCGATTGCGGACCCAGGGACCATCATGCGAATCCAGCGCAGCTAGGAGCTGCTTGGATGCGGAAGGGCCGCCCATTTGGCCGAGGGTGTCGGCGGCGGTGGCGCGAACTCCCCATGCCTTATCGCTACGCAGAGTCTCTCCGAGGGCGCCGATGACTTCTTCGTCGTTCTTCATCTTGCCAAGCGCGACAACGGCATCGGCGCGATCGGCGAGATCCGCAGCGTTCTTTAATTGATAGAGCCACTCTTTCTTTTCTTTGTGGAATTCAGCGGACTTGAGGACCTGACCGCCCTTGTCGAAGAGAACCATCAGCGGAGCAGACTCCGCAGGCAGTGGGAAAGCCTGATGGTCTTTCGAAACGGTGACGTCGTAGAGCTTGGGTCCCGACGCCGTGGTGATTTCGACTTCGGCGGGAACGCGGAAGAGGCCCACGCGGCCCTCGACTTTTTGTGTCTGTTTGACGACGAGGATCACTTGGTGTTTTTCGCCGTCGTAGGTGTAGCTCAATTCGAATTTCGGCCCGCCTGCACCGTACAGCCATTGGCTGAAGAATTGGTCGACGTTGGTGTGCGTAGCCTCTTCGATGGCTCTGGCGAGATCGGATGTGACAACGTTCTTGCCGCGATTCACCTCGAGATAATGCTTGATGCCGCGGTAAAAAACGTCTTCGCCAATCTGGTGGCGAAGCATGTAGAGGACCCAGCCTGCTTTATTGTAAGCGTTGCCGTCGAATTCGCTGGAATCATCGAAGTCGTGGCGCACGATCGGTTTTTTCCAGAGATTGCTGCTTTCGAACCACTCGCGCGCATTATTCCAGCGCTGGTAATCCGCTTGATCCTTGCCGAAGTGCGCTTCGGTCCATACCGCTTCCAAGAATGTGGCGAAGCCTTCGTTGAGCCAGATATCGCCCCAATCCTTGCAGGTGACGAGATCGCCGAACCACTGGTGACCGAGCTCGTGAGAGATCAAGTCGTCTTCGCCGGTGAGATATTCGGGAGCGAGCTTGGGATGAACGAGGGAACTGCTGGCGTTGGTGGTGGCGCTGGAATTCTCCATCCCGCCGGCGACGAATTCATCGACCATGACCTGCGCGTATTTTTCCCAGGCGTAGTCGACGCCAAATTTTTTGCTGAACAGCTCCATCATGGCCGGAGTACGGCCATAGTTGATAGGCAGGCGGTCGCCACGTCCCCTAGGCGCGTAATAGGTGAGGGGGATGCCGCGCCAGGTGTCTTTCACCTCGTCGAATTCACCGGCTACAACGGTGATCAGGTAGGTGGAGCTGGGAACGGACTCTTTCCAATACCAGGTTTTCAATCCCTTTCCGGCGTCGCTGACGCTGATGAGCTTGCCGTTCGAAACGGTGATCCAGGAAGAGGGCACGGTGAGGATCGTTTCGGTCGTGAGGCGATCGTTGGGGTAGTCGTAGGTCGGGAGGTAGTAGCGCGTGTCTTCGGATTCGCCTTGGGTCCAAATTTGTTTCGGGCGGTCCGGATAGTCCTTGTCCGGCAGGATGAAGTAGATGCCTTTGGCGGGTTTGGCTTCGTAACGGATGGCGACGTCGAATTTATCTCCCATTCTGGTGGTAGCCGGGAGAGGAATTATCAGTTTGTCAGCGGAAGTTTCGAATTTCGCGGGGGCTTTGTTGAGAGTCACACTCTGGATGTTGAGGCCGACGGAGTCGAAAGCGATTTTCGTGGAGCCGCGCAGAATCGAAAGCGAGTGCGTGACTTCGCCAAGAACTTTTTTCTGATCGAGGTCGAAGCGCAAGGCAATCTTCGAATGCTGCAAATCATAGTCGCGGCTGCGCGCGTAAGGCTCATCGGCGCGGAGTTGCGGCGCGGCGATGAAAATCGCCAGCAGCTCCGCGAACGCAAGTAACGCCGCACGACTGCGATGGCGGTTGGTGTTGCGATGGGGTTTCCTGATCATTCGGCTTTGCTCCTGCAAACGGTGTGTCCTGCGCGCTCCAGCGCGGCGATGGCAGCCGGCAAAGTTTCGGATGCGAGAAGCAGGTAATCGGTATCAAAAGTCGAAACGGCAAACAAACTTATTTTTGCATCGGCGAGCGGCGCGGCCAGTGCAGCCAGGACGCCGATTTCGGACAAAACGAAGGGCCCATGAACTTTCAGGACGCGCCAGTCGGGCTGGGACTGCACGCCCACGGGAACGCGAGAAAGTTCAGTGACAATCGAAAGCTCATCGCCGGTGCGCGTGACCGAAAAGAAGGGACCTTGCGTCCCCCAGGCAGGAATGGGCGAATCGGCGGCGAGCCGGGAAATGGCGAAGCGCTCGGGCAGCAAACTGAGTTCAAGATGACTGGTCGCGGCGGCCATTGAGGGCTAGAGCAGGCTCCTCACAAGACCACCGTCGACAGCGATGGAGGCGCCGTTTACGTAGCTGGCGCGTTCCGAGGCGAGGAAAGCGACGACTGCGGCAAATTCCCTCGGTGTGCCAAGGCGACCGGCGGGGATTTCGCGTTCCCAATGGGCGAAGACTTCTTCGGGCTTCGAGCCGCTGCTCGCAGAAATCGTGGAGGCCAGGCCATCGAGTCGAGCAGTGCGCGTATAGCCCGGGCAGACATTGTTCACCGTGATGCCATCGGCGGCGTATTCATTGGCAAGCGTGCGCGCAAGGCCGGTGACGGCGGAGCGGATCGAATTCGAAAGCAGCAGGCCATCCACGGGTTGCTTGACCGCGGACGAGGTGATGGTAATCAGGCGTCCCCACTTGTTCTTCTGCATGCGCGGCAGAGTTTCCTTGGCGAAAAAAACGGTGCTCATCAGAAGCTGGTCGACGGCGGAGCGCCAGTCTTCCGGCTTTGTGTTCTTAAACGAATTAGACGGAGGGCCGCCGGAATTGGTAACACAGATATCGACGCGGCCGAAGCGAGCTTCGACCGCGGTAACGAAGGCGGCAACTGCTGTAAAATCAGTCACATCCAGGGCCTGGTGCAGGACTTCGCGGCCCGTTGTTTTCTGAATGTGCGCGCCAGTTTCCGCGAGGGTGGTTGCCGTGCGCGCGCAGATGGCCACGTGGGCGCCTTCTCGGGCCAGTTCTTCCGCAACCGCGCGGCCAAGCCCTTTGCTGGCGGCCGCGACGATGGCTACTCGGCCTGTGAGCCCTAGTTCCATTCCGGCACCCTATTCAAAACTTCCATCGTCTCGCGAAATGGGAAGTGCGTCAACGTGAGGCAACGCAGTCGAAATTCACAACTGGTTCACCGCAAAACTCAGAACCAGCCGGATCTCTCGGCTCGATTGAAGACCCAATCACTTCGGAGTTTTGAGCGCCATCCGAATCGTTCTTATGTCGAGAAACATCCTCTGCGGCCCGTCTTCCGCGCCGCCCTCCAGTGGAGCGAAACCGTAACAACTGGGCAGCAATACGGATTTTCTTTCCGACGCCGTGGCGAGCTCAGCGGATCGCCGGGCCTCTCTCACTCTCCGGGCAAGGACGTCTGTCCCCCGGCACATGCTTTCGGTCGGAAATCTCTTTGCGCAAAGCAATCCGCAGCACTAAGATGCAGTCAATTGGCAACGTGCGGAGGTGCCTATGCGAGGGACAAGGTGGTTGAGTGGTGCTCTATTTTTGCTAGGCTGCTCGACAGTTCCTGTCTTCGGACAGCAGATCGGCAAGTTCGTTCCCATCCAGGCGGGGTCGGAGGTGGACCATGCGTTGACGGAGATCAACGCGGCCACAGATCCGGACCAGAAGCTCGCGCTCATCAACAAATTCACGGAAGGGCCCGGCAAGGAGGGCGACTATCCGCTCCTGGCGGATGGCCTCTACGTGGAACACTACATCGCGCAGAAGAATTACGACAAGGCGTTCGAATACGGAGACAAACTCTTCGCGCTGGATCCGGATAGTTTTCAGAACGCCATGAACATGATCCGTGCCGCTTCGGAAAAGGGAGATTCCGAGCGGTTAGTGAGGTACGGCGAAAAAGCGCAGGGAATCCTGAAACGTTACAAAGAAGCCCCCGCTCCAGCAGGCACACAACCGCAGGTTTGGGAAGAGCAGAAGGCCCGGACGCTGGAGAGCAACAAGGATGGCATCGCTTACATTCAGCAGGCGGTCTACAATGGGGCCCTTCAGGCGAAGGACGCGGGGAAGCGTGCGGGACTCCTGACGCGGTTCGCGCAGACTTATCCGGATTCGCCGTACGCGAATCAGGCGCTCGGCGTGGCCGCGGCGTCTTATCAGCAAGCGCAGAATGCGCCAAAGATGCTGGAAGTGGCCAACGGACTTCTGGCAAAAGATCCGAACAATCTGGGAATGTTGCTGCTGCTTTCGGATTATTATTGCGATAAGGCAGATCAACTCGCGAAAGCTGAAACGTACGCGAGAAAGGCAATTTCACAGCTGGGCGCGGCACCGAAGCCAGAAGGCGTGACAGACGAACAGTGGGCCCAGCAGAAGAGCCTGCAGAAGGGCCTGGCGCTCAGTTCGTTGGGACAGGTGAACATTGAAAAGAAGGACAACGCCCAGGCGGTGGAGAATCTGAAAGCCGCTGCGCCGCTGCTGAAGCCGGATGACGGGAGCTACGCACGGAACCAATATCGTTTGGGATTTGCACTGCTAAATATGAAAAAAAACGCCGAGGCCAAAGAGGCATTCGCACAAGCGGCTTCGGTGAATAGTCCTTATAAAGCGCTGGCGCAAGAAAAGCTAAAGGCCAGCGCGGGGGCGGCGCCCGCGCGGCGAAAAACGCCCTAGCGGCGCCGGTGAATCGCAGGCAACGGCCCGCGCATCTAAGTGCTGTGTTCGGGATGTGACAAGAGTTTGAACCAAGGGGTGATAGCTATGGCAGAGATAGCGACTTTCGGAGCGGGATGTTTCTGGGGCGTGGAGGCCGCGTTTCAGCGCGTGCCGGGAGTGATTGATACCGCCGTAGGGTACAGCGGCGGGGAGACGCCGAATCCGACTTACAAAGACGTTTGCACAGACGAAACCGGGCATGCGGAAGTGGTGCAGGTGACATTTGATCCCGCAAAAGTGAGTTACGAACAGCTGCTCGACGTTTTCTGGCAGGCTCATGACCCGACACAAGTGAACCGCCAGGGACCGGATTTCGGCACACAATACCGCACGGCGATTTTCTTCCATTCTCCGGAGCAGGAAGCGGCGGCCAAGAAGTCACGGGCAGCGCTTGATGCCATTGGGAAATTCAAGCGGCCCATCGCCACGGAGATCACGCCGGCAGGCGCCTTCTATCGCGCCGAAGAGTACCACCAAAAGTACCTGCAGAAGCGCGGCGTGGCCTCCTGCCACTTCTGATCCAGGACACGATTTCGAAACACCGAATACCGAGCAGAAATGCTCGGCCTTTTCATTCAGAAACCCGACTTGCTGCCATGGGAGAAGTGGCGGAGAGGGTGGGATACTCAATCAACCCTTTGAACTATCTTGTCATGTTTTCAGCAGTATGCGCGAAAACCGCATGGATATTGGCAATTTCTATGATCTCGCCTGTTGCAACTGTTTCTGCCCTCCCGCATGAATAGCACCAATTTCGACCTCAAACGGACACCAAAGACACCAAACTAGAATGCTCACGAATGCGAAGGAGTATTATGACCACGCACGCGGCCTACTTGGTTCTTGAGAAGTTTCAAGCCAACGCGGAAGTTCAGCGCAGCGGACTTGCAGCGTATCGGTAAGCAAAGGCAGGTCCTCTCGTATGCCCGCAGCCAGTTCATGTTCTGAATGACCAATTAGGCGGTCAACCGCGCGGCTGAGCACCTCGGTCACTCCTGGCACGTTGAGTGTTCCCTTTAAGAAGGTGACGTTTGGTTCCAACCAACGGTGCGTGTACAAGTGCCCCTCGAATCCCCACAGGCACGGCGGACCGCCTCCGCCGTTGGGAGTCCACGGAGCGAACACCGGATTCTCATTTCTGGGTATATCAGACACGAGATGTACTGCACCGCGGCAAGCGCGCGTCCAACCGTGTCCAGTGACCACCATGCGCTCCACACGCGAACAAGGTCAGGCAATAGCACTCCGTAAGTTGTTAGTGCCCCAATCCAGCGGTACGGTCGTGCCTTTGAACCTTGATAGGCGAGCCCGAGTTGATCGTCGACTTCCTCGAGAATTGTTTGCTGCATGAACTCTGAAACTGCTGCGCTCTGCTTGGAAGTCAAATGCTTGTCGAAGATCGCGCGGTCAGCCAAAACCGGATAAAGATGGTCTACAAATCCACCGTACTTGTCGCTAGTGCCGCGTAGATCCTCGCACCAAAGTTCCAGACAGAAAGGAAGCAGGTATGCGAGAAGCGAGCTTTGGATGTCGGTATAGCGGAGATCTTGCAAGTATTCCCAGAGGTCTTGCAGATCCGGTCGTTCGCCGGGCTTGATGCGCAGCAGCCAACGCAAATGGCGATCATTGTCTTGGCCACCAGGGGAGCCAGCGAAAAGCCCGATTCATCGGCAAAAACTAAGTGGACACCCAGCCGCGCGGCGTTTTTTTTACCTCTGGCCATTTTTCCCGCTTCCAGCGCTCGATGGCCTTGTCGCTCCGCTCCAGCGCACGTTGTTCAGGCTTCTGGTGAGTCCACCCAAACCGACGGAGGTGTAGGCCAGCGTGTTGAAATGGCACGGCACGCGAAAGGTTCTTCGAACCACCTCCGCCACTCGCTTTGTCGTCCACAATTCTGTGCGGTAGCCGTTGGCAACGGCGCCCTTCAGTAAGATCCTGAGCAGCCGGCGCTCTTGGCTTCGCGTGAGCCTTCTCGGACGACCCGG
>WNGP01001229.1_pt1 | contig 20868 bp, 19 predicted proteins | sample 5407671 | NCBI WGS metagenome assembly WNGP01 (sample SAMN13153381, study PRJNA577476) | soil metagenome | isolation source: 40 cm soil or saprolite under Garry oak tree replicate 2 | place: USA:California | collected 2016-06-15 | reverse complement strand
TCTGTCGCTACGAAGAGGACTAATTCGGATGATTCGGAGCGAGGGGGAGGGAGCAGGGAACCTGCACGTCCCAACCCCGGAGGGGAACCTGCACACCCCGACCCCCTGACGAAACAGCGCCACCTCACGTGTGGCCATTCGTCAACCGCGCAGCCTGATTGAACAGAGTTCTCCGCCATTCAGGCAGCTGCTCTCGGTTCAATAAGGATACAGGTTAGTGTCCGCGTCCGCCCGTCATTGCTGGCCACGCCGTCCACCGCGGCGAATTCGCCGCCTTGGACGGCGGGTGTGGGGACGACGCTCCAATTACTCCCGTTGAAGTGCTCGGCGAGTCTCGCATTACTGCTCGCCGTGCTGCCGGCAATTTCGCCGACTGCCCAGATGTCGTTGTCCGCGATTGCCGCAGTTCCGCTGAGACTTGAGTTGTTGACGAATGGCCTGGGCACGACGTGCAGGGCCTGCTGGTCAAGAGCAGGGCCGGCTATGCTCAGGCTTATTCCGATGGCGAGCAATCCGGGTAACAGGTCCGTACGCGTTGCCGGCGGTCTGCTTAGGTGGCTCTTTGTGGGAGCACTCATCTGCTTTCCATTCGTTAACGACCGTGCCTTGCGTGGTCGGCCGCTCGTGCGAGCTGGTTCAAGAGGGCAAAGAACGCTGGCGATTGGCCGATGAAAAGCCCCATGTCGGTCAAGAAGTTGACCACGCCCATAGCAATGCCGTGCGTTTCGGTCGGTCGAATGATTGAACATGGCGGGAGGCTACGGCTCAGGAATGGGCAAGGCTCTGGCATGATTAGGTTATTCTGGAAGAGCTCCCCGCCGTCCGAAAGATCCGGAAAAGTCACCGAAACATGGGTCACTGGATCAACCGCAGTTAAGGCAGGCGCATTGCCGGCCTTGTCTTGCCACGTCTGAAAATGCATCGTCTCCGTAGGACCGATGCTTATCAAGATGCGCAGGACTTCCCTACTCGTTGCTCTTTGCGCCATCGACGGATAAAGGCTGTTGCCACCTTGTTCGATGGTGGGGAAATGGAAGGCCGCCGTATTCGCGATCGCCTGCAGGAAAGTGGGATCGGTTGTGTCGGCATCGGTTCGCGGAATTGCCGTGTGCTGCCCAACGAACAAACTTGGGACTATCTGCGGGAAGGTGTGGTTTGGATCAAGATCAGGGTTATGGCTGTCGTCGCGGTACCGAGTCCACCAACTGGTATCCAACGTAAGTTGGGTCAGATTAGTAAGCCGTTTCCCGATCAAGGCGCTGTTGACTCCGGTCGCGGTGCTACCCGGCAGAGTGCGAAACGGATCGAAATCTGCCGGAGCCGCTCCTTTGGAGACCAGGTACGCGTTGAGGAAGTTCTGATGGGTGAATTCATCATCGGTGTTGTCGTGGATGTATACGTCCATGTCCTCATCCAACTGTAAGAGGGCATCGTGGTAGACTGGATTCCCACTGCCGCCTGGAACTTCGCTGTCTTGGACTCCTCCGAGTTCGTTATATTGGACCCAAAAGTCGGTTTCGAGTATTTCCGCTGCTGCCGCGAACCGGAGTAGCGCCGCGTCTCCTGGTGTTAGACCGCCGCTTGCTTCTGCGGTTCGAGTGTTGACAAAAAATCCCGCGCCGATTGTTCCTGCTCCCACGGCGAGTGATTTACCTAGGAAGGAACGGCGACTGATCGAGCTTTTCGAAGGCTTAGCTCTTTCTTCTAAGTTTTCTGCCTGATGGTAAGATTGATTTTTATCAAAATTTTTTGCTGTGGGTTTCCTTACTGTTTTCATGCCCGTAGAATCGGAACGATCTGCGCCGCGCGCGAGCCGGGAAGAGTAACGCCGTTGTTACTTTGTCGGACCGCTCAAAAACACGTGACCAAATCTTCGACTGGCTTCCCGCCGGCTGCGATCTTCTAGCTCCGCAGCCAGAATTTATGGTGACTCGCGAATTGTGTAGCCGACGTAGCGCACGGTATGAATCAGCGGCGGATCGCCGATTTTCTTTCGCAATCGCCCGATAAAAACTTCTACCAGCTTCGTGTCGTATTCGTGCTCGTGCTCCCAGACGCGTTCGCACAATTCGGTGCGGGTGAACGTGCGGCCCGGCTCCCGCATAAGCACTTTCAGCAACATCAGCTCGCGCGTTGATAAGTCGATCCGTCGCATGCCGCGATGTACTTCGTGGTTCGCGAGGTTGAACGTGAGATCGTCCACTCGCAGGTTAAGCGCCGGTTCTTCCGGATAACGCCGCCCGAGCGCGTTTACGCGTGCCACTAATTCCGCCATGGCAAATGGCTTGGGCAAATAGTCATCCGCGCCAAGTTGCAATCCAGCTATGCGATCCTTGACTTCGCCGCGAGCGGTAAGCATCAGAACACGGCTCGCAACGCGTTGGGAATGCAGATGGCGTAAGACATCGAATCCATCCATCCGGGGCAGAATAATATCGAGCACGATCAAATCGAACAACGTGCTCGTCGCTTCACGCAGAGCTCTTTCGCCATCATGGACGATGATCGGATCATGCCCGGCTTCGGTCAGTGCCGAAGCAATCTGCCGCGCCAATCGCGCTTCATCTTCAACCACAAGGATGCGCATGAATTAAAAAGAGGTCACAAGCTCAAAAGCGCACAGTCAATTGTGTTGCGACCAGGTGATTATCGTCGTGCGGACCGGTAGTTTCCTGTTGAAAGCTATATTGCAGCTTCAACTGAATATGCGATGTGAAACGGTAGGCTGCTGCTACGTCGATCCGCCAGAGATCCTGGCTCCAGCGAACCTGACCGCCCGCGCCGTCGGGGATGTTACTGAAGAGCTGCTGATTCCAACGGAGCGCGCCGAAGAGTTGTGGCGTGAATTTGTATTTGGCCTCAAAATAGTAGGCGAACGTATCCGCGTCGCCGACGCGCGGAACCTCGAAGCGCGCCTCGTAGAATTCCGCCCATAATTGCAGGTGATGCCAGGCGAAGCTGGCATCCTGCCCGAGAACAAACTCCCGGTAATCGCCGATACCGCGTCCCGGCGGCAATGTCGCTTCCGCTTCAGGCCTAAAATACGGGCCCTCGCTTGCTGACAAGCCAAAGTTCCAGATCTGATTTGGCCGGAAAGCGAAGCGTCCGCTGAAGGTCGGATGTTCGAAACCGACCTCCGTGACATTCCATGATTCGGGACGCGAAGAGAGGGACGCGTTTTTCATTTCCGCTGCGTAGTCAAATCGGCCAAGTCGCCCCGAGACAGAGATCCCACTGGCATAACTCGGTCCCCAGATCACCGGATTAAATTCGTACTTTTGATTATCAAACCTCTCCACGAAATCCAGCGGTGACGCAGGTGCGATCTTGTCACTGATGGGAGTGACGTTGTCGTAAACCAGCGGAGCGTTGATAAATGGATTTTCCCACGACAAATGCCGCGGGACCCAATTACCGACAACGGTTGCAAACTTCCCCACTTGCAGATTGAAACGGCTATCACTCCACGGCGTAAAGCGAAGCGCATATTCGTCGAGGCGAACCTGAGCGCCATGATCACTAGGGTCGAACCCACGATCCAGCCGCGACTGAGCAAAGAAATAAATCTGTGACCCGAGTTGCGCATCGAGAAACAGTGTCAGACGCGGATTGAAGAGATTGTCGATGTCGCTGTCGATGAGTCCAGGCGCTGGCTGCTGGAAATTGTAAAATTCGGTGTCGATGGTGCCGCTTAATCGCGCGCGGAGATTGCCCTCAAATGCGGCGATCGTCAGCGCGTTGTCGAGCCGGTCGAAAAAATCATCGATCTCAAATGCGCGTACTGAGCAGGCGAGCAGACAAAGGCTGAGCGTCCGCAGCATCCTCATATGGTTTGATTCGCGCCGTCCGGCGTTTGTGCCGTGATGCGAAACCGTGCCTCGAACTCAGTCCAATCCTTTTCGGAGCCTACCAGTCGCAAATTGCCACCGTGCAATCGAGCAAGATTGCGCGCCAGATTCAATCCAAGTCCGTGGCTGGAAACATCTGAGCCGGTAGAGCTGTGATGGAACCGCTCGAAAACGTGTTCCTGCGCGCCGCGTGGGATGGAGTGGCCCGTGTTGCCGATTGCCAGAACAACCTCACCCCGCTCTCTGTGCGCGGTGACTCGAATCAGACCTCCCGGTCGATTGTACCTTCGCGCGTTCTCCAGAAGATTTTGCACAATGAGCGAGGTATAACGTTTTTCACCCGCGATATACAAATCGGCTGGAACGTCTCTCTCGATCTTCACATCAGGTGAATCGGGAAGCGCGCCAAGATCATCGAGCCATTCCTCGATAATCTGACTGAGGTTCACCGGCTGGGACTCGAGCTCGAGGTGCCCTGCGTCCATCCGGGAGAGGAGAAGCAAATCATCGATCACGCCGCTTAACCGATGAGTCTGGTGAAGGAGAGCGGAGAGTTCCTCATAGATTTCGCGCTTGAAATCTTCGCGGGCTAGCAATCCTTCAAGACCGGCGCGCAGAAGTGTGACCGGACTTTTCAACTGATGGGAGGCGTCAGCCGAATATCTGGTTGATCTCTTCAATTGCTCACTGGTCGAGGCAAGCGCGGCTTCGGCGCGTTTTCGTTGCGCGCGATTTTCTTCCGAGTCCAATGCGAGCTTCTCGACGGGTACTGCGAGGCGGGATGCGACGAAGTGGCTGGCCACCAACCCGCCGAGCAAAAGCAGCGCGCCTGCACCGCCAATTTGCCAGCGAAGCCGATGCAGTTGCGCCATCGAATCAGCTAGCGGGTAAACGCAAATTTGGTACGCCGGCGGGAAGAGCGAATCTGGATTGAGTCGCTTGTAAAACAACAGCTGCGGCGCAGCGTTTACTGTGACGCTAAAGTTGCTTTGGGCAGACGCGGAATTCGATAGTGCTTTTGCTATTTCTCTGCCCAGAGCAGCTTGCGCGGATTTTGAAAGCACTGGCAAGTGCAATTGGCCGTTTACCCAAATGCCATTGTTCATTCCCGCACCGGCGCCCTTCCCGGTCAGCTCAATTGGCCTGAATCCGACGACAAGAGTGGAAATCACTTCGCCAGTCTCAGTGGAGAAAATCGGCACCGCTACTACTTGATCGACAATTTCATCCGTAGCGTCGGAATTTTTCCGGATATAACCGATTTGCTGTGTCTCGGGTAATTTCTTCAAGCCCAGTTGCGCTTCCGCCTTCGAGTCTAGTTCTCCGACATCTTTCGGATTCGGCGGTGAGAGAACGGCGCCGGCGCCATCCAGAAAGCGATAGAATTTTGCGTGAAGCGAGGGCGTTGCCTGCTCCGCTGATGGCTCCTCGCCTTCCATCAAATCGCGCAACTCATCTTTCGCGCTCGGATACAGCAGATCGAGAGCGTTGTCTTCCAGCGCGGCATGGATTCGTGGCCTCAACGCGAGCGCGCGGCAACGTTCCGCGAGCGCTGCGTTGCGCAACTCCTGCACTTTATCGAGTGAGGAAAGTTCGGCTTGAAAGTTCTGCTGCAAATCGCGTTGCGCTGCCGCTGTAACGTTGCGTTGAGCAAGATAGAGCCCGAAAGCCGTTACAGTGGAGACAACCAGCATCATCGCGGCCAGTAATTTAGTCCGGAACCTTGTTACCCTCCGTTTGTTCGCACGGCGCGCGGAGATCATGGGAAATCAATGTGCTGGGTTTCGCCGTTCTTCAGCTCCACCGGTGCTTCGCGCGTAGTCTTGCTGTCGATCCACGCTTTCAGGGTATAGCGACCAGAGGGAAGTCCGCTCAATCGAAATCGCCCGTCGGCATCCGTCACAACAAAATATGGCGTGTCGACAACAAGAATGAGCCCGCGCATGTGCTCATGAATATCACAGCGAAGAGTCACCAACCCTGGATTACTAAAAACCTCGGACGGGATGGGTCTCTCCTCCGGACGATAGCGGCCCAGATCGAACCGTTTCGCTGGTGAGTACGAAAAAATGCTGTGGTACGTGTCGTCGAGGTTGGGGAATTCCACTCTTGTGCCGGCTTGCACTGGCAGAAGCGACGGAACGAAAGCCAGGTCTTTTTGCGCGATTTGCTTCGTCAAAAGCGACCTCACTCTTGGGAAAGAGCCAGCGAGATAAACCACAGCCAGCGGCGGTTGCGTTGAGAGAGCGCCGCCACGCGTAACGATCTCGTAACGCTTGGCGACGACTGGCGCCGAACGCGATTTCGGCAGCCCTACGCGTCCCTCGACGGTGGCTTGCGCCAGAACTGAAATCGGAAGAAGCGCCACGACTATATTAAACCCTGCAAGTCTGCGCATCGTGATGATGGGGATAAGATGGTAACCCACGCCGTTCAGCGATGTTGCGCGTCCTCTTCTCGAGATGTGATAGTTTCGAGAAATTCTTCAAAATAGAAAGGAGAAAGAAATGGCGTTAGAGTTGAAAAAAGCATGCGAAAAATGCGGAGTGACGCTCACGCCTGGTGGAATAGCATACATTTGCAGTTTCGAATGCACGTATTGCGCAAATTGCGCCGAGTTAATGAACGCTGTCTGCCCAAACTGCGGGGGTGAACTCGTGCGCCGACCGCGTCGTCAGGAATGGGTTAGTTCGAGCGCCGCCGCGGGTGCTTGATGCGATAAGTCAGGAAACACTCGTCGCCGACCACGCGCATGTCGATGAGTGAACAATGCACGCTCGCCGGCAGAAATTCTCTGCTTAAACCGGTCAATGTCGGTGCCTTGGCTCCGCCGAACATGTACGGAGCAATGGTGAGATTGAGTCGATCGACCAGACCACGCTCCAGCAACGATTTAAACAAAGTTGGACCACCTTCGCACGCTACCGTGCAAATTCTGTATTTGTCGCGCAGCGTGTGCAGCGCGGCCGCAAGATCGACATGCTCTGCGTCGCTTAAGTGGAGTATTGCCTTTTGTGCCAGGGCTCGCTGATATTTGTGCGGCATCCGCTTTGTGGAAAAAATAATGATCGGTGAAATGTTCGACTGAAAAATGTTCAACCGAGCGTCGATCTTTCCTTTGTCAGAAACAACGACGCGAATCGGATAACGTGTTTGCCCGCGTTTGATTCTTGCCTCGCGCAAGTTTGCTTGCGGTACACCAAGCCGGACGTTGTCGCGCTTGAGCGTGCTGTGGCCGATCAGAACGGCGTCAGCCAGCGCGCGCTGACGAAACAAATGCAGTTTGTCTTCGTGTGAAGTGAAATCGACCGGCGAGAAATTTCGAGTGGTGACTTTGCCGTCGACCGTCATGGCGAAGGTGGCAACGACGAATGGGCGCTGATGCGTTCGTTTCATTGCAAATGAGGCGGCACACAGTGGCGGAGAGGCGATGGCGTTACAACGCTAGATCGTTACATCGTTAAAACGAATCGCGACTCGCGAATTACGTATCACGAATCACGGACTTTATTCCGTCTCGCTGATCCCATGTTCGAGAACGGCAAGCTCTTTTTGCATCTCGCGCAATTTCACATGTGCGACGGCTCCGCTTGGTTTGTAAAAGAAATAAACGATGGCCCCGGGCAGGCAGCAGATCAGGATGATAAGAAAACTGAGCGAACCAATGAGAATGGCAGTCGCTTCGGGTACTCCGCAAAGACCATGCAGCATGATTTGTAAAACTTTTTCCCGGAGCCCAATTCCAGCGAAACTGATCGGTAGCGCCGAGATCGTGCGTTCGATCGGCATTACGGCAAAAAAATTGATCACGGGCACGGCGGCGCCCAGCGCGTAAGCGGCACACAGAAAAGTGGTGAAGGTGGCAAGGTGTGCGACGACGGATGCGCCGAACGCGACGAGCGTTGCACGCCAATGCCGCGCGTAGAGATGATAAGCAGCAGAGATTTCGATCAGCTTTTCGCGACCGGGAAATTTTGCCGGCAATCGGTGAAATAGATTGAATCCGCTGATTACAAAAGTGGAGACCAGGCTCAGGATCGAGGCGCCGAGAAGGACGAGCAAAAGCCAGAGCAAATTCCGCGTCTCCGTGGTTTGTGCGAGGAAATCATAGCGCAAGCCGATAAGCATGCCGGTGATGGCGACCAGCGCGACAAGACCGATAAAGCGATCGAATACGACCGCGAGTAATGCACCGGCCTTCTTGTCCGGCGTTTCCTTGAGCAGGTAATAGCTTTTCATGATATCGCCGCCGGTGCCTCCGGGCAGGAACTGGTTGTAAAACATGCCGATCAGGAACAATCCCGACAGGCGCAGAAAACTTAAATGAATTCCCTGGACCTTCAGCAGAACGTGCCAGCGGAAAGCGGCGGCAATTTCCACCACAACATACGCCAGAATGCCAACTACAACCCAGTGATATTGGGCGTCCCGGATCGCCTCAGCCATCTGCGCGCGTCTGTTGGGATCGTGATAAACCCAGTAGAGCACCGCGATTGTGACGGTGAGCTGGAACAGCGTGACCAGGATTTTTTTCATTCGCCGAAGCGTTCCTTCCAAACTCGTACCGACCGGCGAATTTGGCCGGGTCTCTTGTTTGGGCTCATCTCCCAGACAAATAAGCAGTTTGCGGGAAGGAGCGGAACAAGTTTCTCAAGATCGACATCTCCCGCGAAAGGCGGTTGGTGATCTTGCGCAGGCCAGATGCAGTCTTGCACATGACAGCCGAGCGTGCGTGGACCGATCGTGCGCAACCACTCGGCATGATCGAGAAACCCTAGGTTTTCCTTGATTTGAGTGTGACCGAAGTCATGCCAATAGCCGAGCTGCGGCGAGTCCAACTCCTCGAGCAACGCCGGCAATTCGCGCTCACTTGGGATTTCTTCATAACCGCGCCGGCTTTCGAGTCCCAGTCTAATATTTTTCGAACCCGCGTAATCGATGATAGGGCGAAGGCAATCTTTCACGCGCTGCAGATAATTTGCCGCAATTCTTTCGCGTTTTTGCACCGCTTTTACCTTTAGTCTCACATATCTCCGCGAGAGGTATTTCCCGGCTTCCGCCATCTCAATCAACCGATCGGTGATGGGTCGCATTTTCACGTCACCGAGATGCAGCACGACAAACGGCGCATTTAATCGCTCAGCGAAATCAATTGTCTGGAACGTCTGCTTGATCGCGCGCTCACGTTCCTTGGGAGAAACGGCGGAAAGTTTGTAGCAATCTGGCGAGGCCATCATGACTTCGACGGGTAGCGGGCAAAAGTTATGCAAACTGCTGAAGCGGACTTTTCCGGCATCGAACATTTTTTGGATTCCGGGCATCAGCGAGATACGAATGCCGTGGCCTAGCTCAATCAGGTTAAATCCAAGTTTGCTCTGGATTTCGCACAGCATCACGTCGCCAGAAGTGTGGCGTCCGGAGTTCCAACAGGTGGAAAATGAAATCATCAGCCTAACGAGCCATCACGCCACCGACGTGAGTTCCGGCTCTGGAGCAGGCGAGACCGGGCGATCGCAAACATGACGACCAGCAAGACTCAAAACCGAGAATGCGGCGACTGCATAAATCGCCGACGCGGTCGTCAGCGCAGTGCGCATTCCGATCAGATCGGAAAATCCCGTGACAACGAGGCCTGCGATCGGCATTAAGCCAAAGAAGCTCAGCCCAAAAACCGCGGAGACCCGGCCACGCAATTCAGGAGGCGCATGTTCCTGCACGATCGTGTTGGCCAAACCGAAGTTAATGGAGAGAGCAATCGCTAGTGTCCCCATGGAGCAAGCGGTGAGCAGAAAGCTGTGTGAGCGCGACATGAAAAAGACCCCAAGCGCGATAGCCAGCACATTACCAGTCATGAACCACAACCGTTTCTCTCGCGGGATCGTGAGGAGCCCGAGTGAACCAGCAAATGCGCCGGTCCCAGAAACCGCCATTAACCAGCCCAGTTCGCGTGGGCCGAGCTGCAGGACATTGCGCACATAGAGCGGCAGCATCACAGAGATCGTTGGGAAAATGAAAATCGTTGTGCACGCAATCAGCGCGATCATCGACAGAATGGTTCGATTCGACCCTACGTAGCGAAAACCTTCCATGATGCCGCTGCGGCGTTGTTCTTCCTCTTCGGCTGTTCCAAGGGGCCGCTTTGGAAGGGAAATCAGCGCCACGATCAGCGCCAGAAAAGAAAGTGCGTTAGCGAAAAAAGCCGAAGCTGCCCCCCACCAGCCAATGCACAAGCCGGCGAACGATGGTCCCACAAGACGCGAGCCGTGAAAAACAGAGCGATCCATCGCCACTGCCGCAGCAATTTCATCCCGGCGCACAAGCTCGGGCACAAGCGCGGAAATTGCAGGCATCTCAAATGCAATCGAAATGCCAAGCAGCGCCGCGAAGAAAATGATATGCCAGATTTGGATCCGGTTGGTGAGAACCAGCCAACCCAGGCCGATGGCGAACGCGATTTGTGCAATCTGCGTTGCGATCAGAATTTTTCGCTTATCAAATCGATCGGCCGCGGAACCTCCGATCATGGTAAGCGCGAGAGTCGGAACGCCGGCCGCGAAATTGGCCATCCCTAGAAGAATCGCTTTGTTGGTGAGCGTGCTCATGACCCATCCCTGGGCCATGACCTGCATCCAAGTGCCGGTGTCGGAAATCGCCGAGCCGATGATATACCGGCGGAATGCGCCTGGTCGCAAAAGCGCCAGCGCTCTATGTCCAATCCATTTTTCTTCCGCGCTCATCGCCAAGACTCATAAGCGGGGAGAAGCAAGCCTGCAATTGGCTCGCACTGCGCTCAGGTAGGGTCGATTGACTCAATCGCCCGTGAGAGGCTCGGTGAACCGCCCTTACCTAACCTCGCATTGATGCGCCACGCGCCTTGAATAGATTTGAGAGATGCGTATCGACAAGTTCACGCAAAAGATGCAGGAAGCGCTGCAGGCGGCGCAGGACCTCGCTTCGCAATCCAATCATCAGGAAATTACGAACGAACATTTTCTTTCTGCGCTTCTCGACCAAAGCGACGGGATAACACGGCCGCTGCTCGAAAAGATTGGAGTGCCAGTGACTCGCCTGCGTGAAGGTCTGGCCTCCGAACTCGAGCGGCGTCCCAAAGTCCACGGCGCCGCCGTCGATCTGCGCCTTGCGAACGAACTCCGCAGCGTTCTCGACGGCGCGGAGAAGGAGATGTCAAAACTGAAGGATGAATTTACAAGCGCCGAGCATTATTTGTTGGCGCTGGCTGGCGCCAACGTTCCTGCCGCAAAATTGTTGAAAGACTTTGGCGTGACGCGGGACAAGCTCATGCAGGCGCTTCAGCAGGTGCGCGGTTCGCAGCGCGTGACCGATCAGAATCCCGAAGGCAAATATCAGACACTCGAAAAATACGGGCGCGATCTGACGGAACTGGCGCGACGCGGCAAGATCGATCCGGTAATCGGACGCGACAACGAAATCCGGCGCATCATGCAGGTGCTCTCGCGCCGGACCAAAAATAATCCGGTCTTAATTGGTGATCCGGGCGTTGGTAAAACGGCGATCGTCGAAGGGCTGGCGCGGCGCATCATCAGCGGCGACGTCCCTGATTCGCTGAAACAAAAGCGGATCATCGCGATGGACATCGGCGCGATGGTCGCCGGTGCAAAATTCCGCGGCGAATTCGAAGACCGCCTGAAAGCGTTTTTGAAAGAAGTGACCGATTCCCAAGGGCAGGTCATTTTGTTTATTGATGAACTGCACACCATTGTTGGTGCGGGCGCGGCGGAAGGTTCCGTTGATGCATCGAACATGCTCAAGCCGATGCTGGCACGCGGCGAGTTGCGCACGATCGGCGCGACTACGATCGACGAGTATCGGAAATACATCGAGAAAGACGCCGCGCTTGAACGGCGGTTCCAACCGGTGATGGTAAATGAACCGAGCGTGGAAGATACGATCGCAATTTTGCGCGGACTGAAGGAACGCTACGAAGTGCATCACGGCGTGCGTATCACCGACGCGGCGCTCGTGGCCGCGGCCGTTCTTTCGCATCGCTACATCAGCGATCGCTTTCTGCCGGATAAGGCGATCGATCTTGTCGATGAAGCAGCGTCGCGTTTGAAGATCGAGCTCGATTCAATGCCGACCGAGATCGACGTGATCGAGCGCGAGATCATGCAGCACGAAATGGAGAGGCAGGCGCTTAAGAAAGAAAAAGATCCAGCGAGCAAAGAACGCTTAAAAAAGCTTGAGAGAGAGTTGGCGGAGCTAAAGGAAAAGTCGTCGACACTCAAAGCGGGGTGGCAGAAAGAAAAAGCTGTTCTTGAAGAGCAACGCAAATGGAAAGAAGAACTCGATCAACTTCGGACTGAGCTAGAGCGCGCGCAGCGCCGCGGCGAACTGGCAAGAGCGAGTGAAATTCAATACGGACGCGTTCCGGAACTGGAAAAGAAATTGGCTGCTGCTACTGCAAAGGCCGCTAAAGATCAAAAATGCACTTTGTTACGCGAAGAAGTAACCGAGGAAGACATTGCCGAAGTCGTTTCGAACTGGACGCACATTCCGGTCTCGCGATTGCAGGAAGGCGAACGCGAAAAACTGGTCAAACTGGAAGAGCATTTGCATTTGCGCGTGGTCGGGCAGGACGAGGCAATCAAAGCCGTTGCAAACGCGGTGCGCCGCGCGCGAGCGGGTTTGCAGGATCCGAACCGGCCGCTGGGATCATTCCTTTTTCTTGGCCCGACTGGTGTTGGCAAAACCGAGTTGTCGCGCGCGCTCGCCGAATTTCTGTTCGACGACGAGAACGCCATGATCCGGATCGACATGAGCGAGTACATGGAGAAACACACCGTCGCGCGTTTGATTGGCGCGCCGCCGGGATACGTCGGTTACGAAGAAGGCGGACAACTTTCCGAAGCGGTTCGGCGCAAACCGTATTCGGTCGTGCTCTTCGACGAGATCGAAAAAGCGCATCCGGACGTGTTCAACGTATTGCTGCAAGTGCTCGATGACGGCCGCATCACGGACGGGCAGGGGAGAACAGTCGATTTCAAGAACACTGTCATCATCATGACCTCGAACATCGGTTCGCAATTCATTACCGAGGAAGAATCGAAAGAAGCGCGCTCACGGCTTGTGACGGATGCGTTGCGCGCGCACTTCCGTCCAGAGTTTCTCAATCGTGTCGATGAGATCATCATTTTCGATAGGCTGACTGAGGACGACCTCAAAAAGATTGTTGAAATTCAGCTTCGCCGTTTGTCGAAGCGTCTCGAACAACAAAAGATCACCCTCGATCTTTCCGATTCGGCCAAGGAACTGCTCGCACGCGAAGGTTACGATCCGGTTTACGGCGCTCGCCCGCTCCGGCGCACGATTCAAAAAGAAATTCTCGATCCACTCAGCATCAACATTCTCGAAGGCAAAGTCCGCGAAGGCCAAACCGTCCACGTCAATGCAAAAGACGGTGTGTTGGAATTCAAATAGACCGCTGGTTCGCGGTACGCTTGCGAGTCGATGCAAATGGAACGACTTTTCTCACGATGGTTAGACCAACAAAAGTGGAACCGCTCAGCGGCTATCGATTGCGTCTTACATACACCGACGGTGTCGAAGGCGTGATCGATCTTTCTGACCAAGTGGGTCGCGGGGTTTTTGCCCCGCTGCGCGACGAGAATTTCTTCCGCAAAGTGCGCATTGGTGACTACGGTCAGATCGCTTGGTCGGACGACCTGGATATCTGTTCGGATGCGGCCTATCTGGAAATAACAGGCAAGATTCCAGCCCGCACGAAGAATGGCTGAGGTTTGCCGCTTCTACGGCATTATCATCCGGTTTTATTACCGCGAGCTTCACGCCGTCACTTGACGAAACGCAGACCCGCCTCTGCCAAGGCTACGGCGTGGCAGGCAGAACGGATATCACGCCGTTACTGCATGAAAAGCAGAGAGGAACGCTTCCATCTCGGGTTTCTTGCCGATGGTGACGCGCATGTAGTTCGGCAGAGCCGGGAACAATCGGCCAACTTGCACGCTGTGTTGTTTCATTGCTTGGATGAGCGGTACGACCGGGCGTTTACAGTCGAACATGATGAAGTTGGCCTGCGACGGAATTGATGTGTAACCCATCTTATCCAGCTCGGACGTCACGAATGTTTTCGCCTCGCTGTTCAAGCGCCGCCCGTTTGTGACTTGATCGGGATCGTCCAGGCTCGCGGTCGCGGCGGCCAGGGCCATGATGTTTACGCTGTCCCACATTTGAAACGGATGCATCCGCTTAACCGTTTCAGGTTGCGCGACGCAATAACCGCAGCGCAATCCAGCCATGCCGTAAATTTTTGAAAATGTCCGCGTGACGATCAGGTTCGGATGATCTTTCACTAGCGGAATCATGCTCTCATACTCGGGACTGTCGGCATAATGGAAGTAAGCTTCATCTACCAGAATCGTTGTTTCCCGTGGCGTTTTGGCGATGAACGCGCGCAGATCATTCTTCGGAGTAATGCTTGCCGTCGGGTTGTTCGGGTTGCAGATATAAATCAGCCCGTTCTTCGCCGCAGCTGACATTTTTGGCAGATCGTGAGCAAAGCTGCTCGTTAGCGGAATTTTCACGACCTCGGCGCCATTGGCCTTCGAGTATTCAAGAATTGCTTCGAAAGTGGGCTCGGCCGCGACGAGCTTGCCTTGTTGTGGCCCGGTGAAAGTTTCGGCGCAAAGCTTCAAGATTTCGCTTGAACCGTCGCCCAGTACGATCTGCTCGCGGTTGACGCCGTTGATGTTCGCGAGCTTCTCGATCAGCACATCGTTCTGCTCGTCAGGATAACGGCAGCACACATCGAACGAATTCTGCATTGCTTGATGCGCTTTCAACGAAGGGCCGTACGGATTCTCATTCGCGCTCAACCGTACGGTGCCGGCAGTTCCAGTCGCGTGCTCAGGTTGGTTGGCCAACGAGATGGCCGGCCTAACGACAGCAGCTGCTGCGCCGGCAGCTAACAAGTGAGTAAACTTCCGTCGGGAAATTGAGATTGTGTTCATTGGATTTTTGAGACCTCCTCTAGTGTGAAAATTATAGTCGAACCGCAATAGAACACGAGACAGAAAATCACAGACTTTCTTGTAGTGGAAGCTAGCGATACTGTTTACGTGACATATCGTCCCCTCGCATTTGTTCAGGCCAAGCGCGCATTTACATTTTCTCGTGATCTTTGCGTTACTGAAGCAGCGGCGACGGCGTCGTCTGCGGGCTCGGCCTTTTCCAAGGTGCTGGCTGGAAACCTTACAGCGCAATGTTCCGTTCTTCCGCCGGCTCTCTGCCAATGATCAAGCTGAGTTACTCGGTCATATCCAGGTTTTTCTCGCCGAAAAGCGTTTTGAAGGTTGCGATGGTTTGGAAATCACAGATGAGGTCCGCGTCACTATTGCCGCGCAGGCTTGCCTTCTACTGCTGCATCGCAAGACCGACTACTTCCCGCGTCTGCTCACCATCCTGGTCTATCCGTCGACCTACACGGCTGAGGAGAGACGGCACCTTCACGGTCATGTGTGGCAAGAGGGGAAAATGGCCCGCCTGGGTGAGACCGGTCGTTGGCTGGACGCCCTCGTGCTGGCGTGGGACGCAGTCAGGTCTGGCGCTGCAGATCCCTCCGATGGCAAGAACGTTGTCCTGCATGAGTTTGCTCACCAACTCGACTATGAAAATTACGCGGAGGATGGAGCGCCTGCACTGGAGACACGCGATCAGCAGTTGTCATGGCAGGAAGTGATGCGAGCCGAATTCGCGTCGTTGCGCGCTGCCGAGGAGACTGGAATTCCGACCCTTCTCGATACCTACGGCGCCACGAATCCCGCTGAGTTTTTCGCCGTGTCGACAGAAGCTTTTTTTGAGCGACCTGGCGCGCTGCGCGCTCATCATCCTAAATTGTACGCTGAGCTACGAAGCTATTTTGACCAGAATCCAATCGAATACTCTGCCGAGTGAGAAAAGAAACTTAGATCCGTGCTAGCGATGTAGAGTTGCTCGAAGGGGGCGGTGGCATGATACCGCTGCCCTGTCAGCAACTTACTGCGGATGCGGCACGATCCGGATGTACGGCTTGGGCGCTTTCCAGCCTTGCGGATAACGCCGCTTCGCTTCCTCGTCCGAGACCGAACCGGCGATAATTACTTCTTCGCCTGGCTTCCAATTGACTGGCGTGGCCACCTGGTGCTTCGCGGTCAGTTGCAGCGAATCGATCACCCGAAGCACCTCGTCGAAGTTTCGCCCCGTGGTCATCGGGTAGGCAAGGATGAGCTTTATCTTCTTGTCTGGGCCGATGATGTAAACGTTGCGCACGGTCGCGTTATCGCCCGGCTTGCGCGTTTTGGCATCGCCTGCGGTATCGGCTGGGAGCATCCCGTACTGCTTTGAAACCTTGAAATCAGCGTCGCCAATAATTGGGTAATTCGGCGCGTAACCTTGCGTTTCCTCGATGTCCTTTGCCCATCCTTTATGATCGCCTGTCGAATCGACCGACAATCCGATGACCTTCACGTTTCTGCGGTCGAACTCTGGCTTGATCCTCGCCATATAGCCGAGTTCGGTCGTGCAGACTGGGGTGAAGTCCTTCGGGTGGGAGAACAGGACGGCCCAGGAATCGCCTATCCAATCATAGAAGCGTATCCGCCCCTCAGTGGTTTCCGCCTCGAAGTCTGGTGCTGTATCACCGATTTTCATTGATTTTTCCTCCTCTTATTTGCGTTGGAGACAATTCATTTCAAAGCGCCGAGCGAAAGTCAATATCGTCCTGTAGCTATGCCCTGCGGGCTCTGCGCTTATCATCCGAACCCGAGACGCAGAATTACAAAGCTGTTTCCCCACTGAATCGGTTGAATAACTCTGCCGAGCGAAATGAAACGTTAAATTGTCGCTGACGCGATTACTTCGCAGAATTTTTGCATGTCGATATTACCGCCAGACACAATCGCGACAATCGGGCCTTTACCTGCTTTTCCAGTCAGTGCGGCAGCGACCGGCAATGCGCCAGCGCCTTCGGAAATAATTCGCACCTTTTCCGCCATGAGCCGCATTGCTTTTTTCGTTTCGTCCAAGCTGACGACGATATAATCGTCCACCAGCGGTTTCATTCGCTCCCACATGCGGGGGAACATGCTTTGACCGCCCGCGCCGTCGACAAACGAGGCCTTCCAATCCTTGAAAACCTGTGGCGATCCTTTCTCAAATGAGAGGGCGGCAGGCGCGGCCGTCTCCGGTTCGACGCCCCAGACCTTGATCTCTGGTTTGAGGGCCTTGAGCGCGCTTGCGACGCCCGTGATCAAACCACCGCCGCCGATGCTGGCGATGACAGCAGCCGTGTCGGGTACGTCTTCAAGAATCTCGAGGCCCATTGTTCCGTGGCCCGCGATGAAATTGTGATCGTCGAACGGATGGATGAACGTTCCATCCACTCCCGGGAACGACCGGTCTTCGAGCGCTTTCCAGGCGACGTCGTACGGAACTGGAATTAATTTTGCGTCGAGCGATTGCATTCGTTCGATCTTCGATGCCGGTGCCGTCTCGACGACCACAACGGTGCACGGCACGCCCTCTTGTCTCGCTGCGTACGCGACGCCTTGCCCTGCGTTTCCCGCGCTAATCGTCCACACGCCGCGCCTGCGGTCGGCTTCAGAGAGCAGGGCCACAGCGTTCGCCGCGCCACGCAATTTGTATGCGTTGATTGGTTGCAGGTTTTCCAATTTCAAACGGATGTCGGGAAAGCCCGCACCCAACTCCAGCCGCACCAGCGGCGTGCGCACAATCGTCTTTTCGATGCGCTGACGTGCTTCTCGTATCTCAGAGAGTCCGATTGAACGAACAGGTGCCAGTTTCATGGACATTGTGGATGTTGTTCTAATGCGTGCATGGATTCGTGCTAGCCATATTTTCCGAGCTATGAACAATTGAACGCTTTGAAGCCACGGCTGTCTGAGGATTCAACATGATCAAAATTACCATTACAGCTTTAGTTGCGACGGCGATGTTCATCGCATCCAGCGCGTTCGCGGGAGACAAGGCATGTTGCGTCAAAGGCGTGTCGAATACGGACAAAACGGCATGCGTTGATTTGGCAACACTGAATCTCACGCCGGACCAAAAGGCAAAAATCGAAGCGTGGCAGGCCGAGTGCGTAAAGGTAGGCTGCACCAAGGAAAGCCGGAAAACGTTCCTCAAACAGGCGAAAGGAATTCTTTCCGCGGAGCAGTTCGCTGAGCTCAAAGCACAGTGCAAAAAATCCGCGAACGCGAAGAAAACCGAAGCGTGAACGCGCTGTCACTATCGATCTACCGAATCTTGCAAAATCGCGCCGGGAAAAAGCCCGGCGCGATTTTCATTTCGCCGGATTCCAAGGAGCGACAGAAAAAGGAATCGTATCGGACAAAGTGGACGCGACACCTCTGTGATTCAGGTCTACAAAATATTTTTTAGCAAATCGGCGAGGCGCCATCCGGCTTTGTGCAATTCTTCTCGGACAATATTCGCTGCCCACGTGCGATAACTGATTTGGTCGGGCTGCAGTTTTTCATCCGCTTCACCCGCCGCGACCACACGACCTTCTTCTTGTTCCGGACGAACATTGATGAATTGCAACCGCTCATGCGCCTCGTGGGCAACTGGCAAAATCTCGTCTGCCCAGAGCTCGGCATAATTATGGATGTCGATGTTTGACGGCATTCGCCAGTTCTTTGGCTCTTGCATCGCCATCTCGTGGACCAACTCTTTCTTGAATGGCTCGATCTGCGCCTGAAGTTCGCTTTTGCGCAGCGTGCTCGGCACTTCTGGGAAAAGCGCATTTACTGCGTCATAGTCCCAAAAGGCGTGGAAGTTTTTCTTGCGAATACCGCGACGCCGCGGCGGCTCATCGCTTAGTTCCAGCGTAAATGTATTTCCGCCTTCATCTCCCAGGGCGGACGTTTCCTTGTCGGGATCGGCAGGACGTCCCTGCGCGTCGAAGTACTCGGCGCCGACGTGCAGGGGCTGATGAATGTCGGCCACGTAATGGGCGAGCAGAATGAGCGCAACTGGCTTCGTAATCTTTCGTTCATTCTGTTCCGGAACTCGCCCTCGAAGCACATCGACACAGTATGAAATCATGTGAACGATGTCCCACTTACTGCGCCCAGCCGTGCCGTCGCGGTATTTTTGCACCGGCACGACTGGAACGTCCGTATAGTGAAACCAATGGTGCGAAGGCGCAGCTGGGTTCAGATCGTGCGTCGGCTGATTCGCCCGCCAGAAATCGCGGAGCTGCTTGTCAATTTTTTGATGCGCTGAGTAATGAAAAGCTTTGGGATCATCCACGCCCTTTTTGTCCCAACCTTTGATTTCGTCCGCGATCACGGCTGCTTTCTCCAGCGTAAGCCCGTCCAGCAGCGTCCTGATCTTCATCGCAGTAGGCGTGTTTGCCAGTCGTTCGTCTGCAATCCCACCAACGATCTCATGCCCCAGCGGACCGTAAGCTTGGACCGCAGTGGCGAGTTGGACGCTAATAAAAAGCGTCAGAAACAGGGCGCGGCGACATGCGGATTTCATTTTCGCAATCGGCCGACAATACGATTGAATCCCGGCTTGCCTAGAAGAGTTCCGAGGCAAACGTTCGTTCAGTCGCTAAAATTGGCGCGTATTTCGTCGAGACGCTTCTGGAGTTTGGAAAAATGGGATCCCGCCCAGTAAATTTGGCCACAACCAGTGCACCGCCGGAACTGCTTATAATAGATTTTGGTAAGCGGTTCGAGCTTTTCAATCACATCGGCTTTTGCGACTTTTTGCAGCGGCGCATTGCAGCGAAGGCACCGCGTAAACGGAGCAATGGAATCGAAAAGGTCAAAGCGACGCATCACCTCGATGGTTTGTTCGTCAGCGTTTTGCGAACGCGGGCAATAGCCGGCTTTCACAATTGCATGCATGAGCAACCGCCGGTCGCGCGTCAAGAGTGCCCGGTTTTCGCTTTCCATTACGCCGAGTAATTGCCGATCTTGCGCCTGTCGATCATAAGCGACATCGAAACCAAGCAGGCGCAGATTGCGCGTAAGTTTTCCAAGATGACCATCCGCGACAAAACGTTTAATACCGCGGGTTTGTAATCGATCTTTCTCGAAATACGTGCACGCCGATTGCACCGGATACACATCGATATCTGTGTCCCGTTCGAGCGCATAGCCAAAATTGACGGGCCGCCCATCAGCCAGGATTAAATCCACTTCGGGATGTGGCACGCCGCCCGCCTCCACCGCATCCTTCACTGACGTTTTTTCACTAAGACTGCGCTCGATGATTTCGACGCGCGCTTTGCGACCCAGGAAAAAAGTAAGATCGCCATGGAAATTGAAGCGAACCGTGAATGGCTTCACGTTACTTCATGATTCGCGCATTGGCGTAAGCGTACTCAAAGGTGGTTGCACGCGGCCGTCCCATGAATTTACCCGGTCCGAGCGGCTCATCTTCGCCGTAGTAACAGTCCATTTGCCATCGCCGCAGACCACCTCCGGTATCCATAATCTTCCATCGGGTACTGCCGAAGACTTTTTGCACCGCTGGAGACTCCGTCTCAATGATTGCCCCGTGACGCAATCCGATCTGGCCCAGTTTTGCCGCGGCGGAATAGCGAGCGACCAGAACGCCACCTCCGCCTGTAGGATGCGAAGCGAAAGCGAATGAATCGCCGCCGTTGTAACGAATGTAATGATGCCCGTTAACAGGCGTCACGATGCGGCCAAACCCTTCCTTTTTCACCGAGCGAAGGAAATCACGCGCATATGCTCGGCCATGCAGTCCGGGTTTTGTGACCGGTGTTGCATCAAAGCCGCGTGCAAAAGTGAAACCCGATTCCACCGGCGTATAGTACAACGTGCAGACGACAAAGTATTCGCCATTGTGCCCTTGAGGACGCCGCGCCAGCTTTTCATTTTCGTACGCCAGGCGCTGCACAACTTCAGGCCACGGAATGTCAGCGCGAAGCTCTCTGCAAGTCGTTGCCGCAATGCTAAGGCCTGCGATCTTCGCGATTAGTCGG
>WNGP01002364.1_pt1 | contig 20874 bp, 27 predicted proteins | sample 5407671 | NCBI WGS metagenome assembly WNGP01 (sample SAMN13153381, study PRJNA577476) | soil metagenome | isolation source: 40 cm soil or saprolite under Garry oak tree replicate 2 | place: USA:California | collected 2016-06-15 | reverse complement strand
CCGGAAGATCTGGCCGCGCCATTTACTCACGCGAGAAGTCGCTAGCGGCGGTACAACGGAGGAGGGATACGATAGTGACTGAGGAAATACTCTGTACTGGTCCGGTCAGAGATGTCGCGGCGCTGATTAAAGCGGGTGATTTCCCGCGGGATGCCTACTTTCTGGCGGAACGCCTGCCACAGCAAGTGATTGTCGATCCACAAGAACGGCAGGACTTGCTGCGCTTCGCTCGTCTACATGAAGTCATTGATGACAACGTTATCGCAGACTATACCTCTGGCCGCGTATTTGACCAGGATTTCGAGCTGCGTTGGGAGAAAGATGCCGACGGAGGCTATAAAGTAGTCTATCTAGGGAAAGAGCGCAGTATACCAGGGTTGGAAAAAGATGATAAAGAGCTAAAAAAACTGGACAGGTCCAAGCTACTGAAGCATTACTATCTCTTCGGTGAGTATCTCAACAAGGAGAGACTTGAGAGCATGGGTATAGAACCGGAGGAGGGATATTATGCTGAAGTGCGTATACCGCGCCTGCTGCGTTATCCTGCTCTGAAAGGGGCGCGGCGTGTGCAATTGACCGTATGTGAGTATATCGACAAAGAGACAGGCCGTGTGGGTTTGTTCCGTTTCCAGGGCCTGCAACCGGCGGAGTAAGAAGTATGAATCCCTATGATTTTGCGCGTATCGACTGGAATCGTCCTCCAGAGCGGCGTAAACCGGTCTGGCATCATCAACTGGTAGGGCAGAAAGGGCAGCGATTGTATTCCGGTCACGTGGAAGTGGATGTGATCGCGGAAACGCCTATCTTCGTCTCCGACCCGCGTAACGTCTCGCCCGATCCTAAGAAGCCCGCACAGTTTATGCAAAACAAGCAGGGGGAGTATATTATTCCGGGCAGTTCGCTTAAGGGGATGATACGTTCTGTGGTAGAGACGCTTGGCAATGGGTGTCTCACGCTGTTTGATGGGCAATATGAGCGCGGTAAAGTGAACTACCGGGGGGACGTGCCGGATAGTTTCCAGCATTGTAGCAATACGACACAGTTATGTATCGCTTGTCGCACCTTTGGCATGCTTAAGGAGCGCACTAGCGGCGTGTTTCTTGGCAAAGTGAATATTGGTGATGCCCGCTCTTATGGTGATAAGGTGTCCAGCCGCTTGATTATGATACTTCATTTCACTTCCGTGCAGACTTTACGAATTTGGAAGAGGATGAATTTGGGGCGCTGCTGCTGGCCGTTGCGCTGGAGGAGAAAATGCGCCATAAGATAGGCTATGGCAAACCACTGGGGCTAGGTTCCGTTTATCTCAATCCCACTAGCCTGACGCTGATTGATTACGCCGCCCGTTATACGCAACCCGGCTCGGCCCGAGGCATAACAGTGCTACAGAGTGATGAAATGTGGAAGGTGCTGTATGAACATATCGACGACTTTTCTGAGAAGCACCTGGTAGGTATAGCGATGGATGACCTGCGCCGCATCTGGCGCTGGCCACCGGATCCCGACGCCGACTACTATTATCCCAGCAAACGCGATTGGTTCGATACGCCGGATAGCAGGGGGAAGCGGATCAAGGATACGAGGAATGTGCCGTAAAGGGTTCTGAATAAGCTAATGCAAGGCCTCTTGCAGTTCCGTGAGTTCGCGCGCAAAGGTCTTTGCCATAGCGGCTTGTCGTGGATCATCTCTATTTTGAAAAGCATCTCGCCATATGCGCCAGGTTTTAATAGCCTGCACCAAGTTCCCCTGACCGGTCGTGAACTGAGATCCCAGATTCGCCAGTTCGCCACAGGTAAGGCGGCGTTGTTTTGTTGCCGGTTCTTCCTCTTGTTTTAAAGGATGGGAAAGAGTTCGCCATCCTACTACCAGATCCGCAAGCGTCACTTCATTGGGTATAATCATCCTCGACTGTTGAAGCGTATATATCAGTGCTTCTGCGCGATATGGTGGCTGTATTTGCGACGTGACAGTTTCAATAAGTTGATCGAGGTTTGCTTTCAAGGTCTTTCTCTTATCAGGTAAGCTAAGAGCCTTCTGTTCCGATCAGTGCCGGGAGTGATATTACTATGATCCCATAAAGTAATGCGTTTATTGTATTCTAACGGTCTTAGATGAGCTTTGAGATCATCTACCATATCCCTATCTTTATCGGAAAAACATAAGAGAATTGTCACTGCCAGGTCATTCATTTTTTATCTTCATCCTCAACAATTTTAATATCTTTGTTCGTTTTGGCCCGGCGCAAATTTATATAAGCTGCCTCTACGGTCTTCCCTACGCCAAAGGAGATGGTGACGCCAGTAATAGTTTGGAAAACCTGTTGTAACTTTTGGATGAGTCCTGTTCGATATTTTTCACGAGGGACATACAATAAGATATCATCTCCACCGGCTAATATTACCTGAGCGCTCATGGTTGAAATTGCAATCTCTTTTATTTCATTTATTGCGGTCGTTAAGTTCTGAGAAAAATTTGTTAAGGCTTCGAGGTCATGGTTGAGGAGATAAAACTCAACCCTCTCGCGAATTTTATCCCCATCACCTAGAATATAAAAATACTCCGCGCTTTGCATGCTGTGTGACCTGAACCTTCTACAGCCACTTTTTTCACCCGTGGCCGCATTACGCTGCTTTTACTTGTTTGGTACCTCTTCAATCAGTTCGTCTATCGATACCTGAAGCACCCTGGAGATTTTATAGAGGGTAGAAATGACCACATCCCGGTATGGATCACGAAATAGTCGCTTTACTGTCTTAAAATCAACATCGGCTTTCCGTGCCAGGCTCGATTGATTGTATCCATGAGCCTCAGCGATTTCTTTTACCTTTAGACGTAGCATTATACCGGCTCTCTTGCTCTTAATGTCGTGATTGTACCAAGAGGGAAGATTTGACACTATTGTCCCGATTAGGATATCCTTATAAGGGCATGCTCTTATGTACAGTCGGCATGCAGAGGGGAGACTTGAGGGTTTTGTGTAGTCAGGGCGTAACGCACATCCACCTCTTCGCCGCGATCCCGGCAGCCCTGGCCGTTATGCTTGGGCACCAGTTCAACGCGCTTTGCCCAATCTCGCTCTATCAATATGTAGCAAATAGAGAGTATGTACTGGCCTGCATACTCGATCCGGCTATGTGAGAAGAGTGACAATGCTGCTGGTGTGAATGGCGATGCAACAACGCTCCTCAAATTGACCGTATAGGGTACGGGCCGGGCTTGCCCCCAATACATGTCAAATAAGAGTGGTGGCACGCTCAAATCGAGAGACCTTAGCTCTGCCATATACGCTCGCCTTGTTCTTTATTTGAAATGAAGAAGGCTCACTCCCTCTTGACAAAAGACTGCTGTGTCTCTATACTCTTATTTAGTGAACGTGTTCATTTTTCATGGTAGTTGTTGTTAGGAGATCTTTCTCATGGCCAACTGGTCTCTCCACTTCAACGTGCGCTGCCGAAAGGGGTTGGCCTCACTGGGCTCTCCTCTTCTGCCTCCACGTATGAGCAACGTAAGCACCTCTCCTCACCTCTCGACATCTTCAGTTGCTGCGAAGCTCCATCCACAGAGAGCCGCAAGGCATCCGCACTCTGCATGGCTGTGGATCATGTTGCTGGGCGCTGGAATGCTGCTCGGGGCCGTCCTGGTTGGGCTCATTGCTTTCACCTCCGTCACGCCGCCTTATGATCAAGCCTTTGTGAGATTGACCTCCTTGCAACTTGCTGCCGTGAATCCTCATCTTTTGCCATTCATGGCTCACGATCGGGTCACCCTGGCAGGGACTATGCTCTCGCTTGGCGTGATCTATGGACAACTAGCCTTGCACGCCATGTCCAAAGGAGAGCACTGGGCCATGTGGGTCGTCCTGGTTTCGGGGGGAGTTGGCTTTGCCAGCTTTTTTCTCTTTCTGGGCTTTGGGTATTTCGACCCGCTTCATGCCATCGTAACAGCTGTGTTATTCCTCTACTTTTTGTTGGGGCTGAGAGCCTGGTTCAAGGAAAACGGGAGCCACCACCGTGTTTGTGCCTGAGGATTTCGTTTTTCTTCAGACGACTTCAACAGGACTCCATGCTGTCAACTCGCATCTTATTCCGCTAATCGCACATGACCGAGCAGGCTTTGCGGGAGCTCTGCTTGCTGATGGGCTGGGTATCCTGCTGATGGTCTTGTGGGGATTTCGACCAGAAGCCCGTTGGCTCTGGTGGACGTTGCTAGGAGCGGGGCTGTGTGTCTGTGTTCCTGCTGTCGGCATCCACTTGCTCGTTGGCTACACGAGTTTCTCCCATCTCGCACCCGTTCTGAGCGGAGCATTTCTTTACTCTCTCGGGTTGATTTTCTCGTACTCATTTCTTCACAGGAATTCTGAAGCTTTTCAGGAGAGCAGGAAATGAGCTGTTTTAGCATCCGAACCACTCGAATCACAAATCACAGCCATCGTAGATACCGCAGGTTTGTCCTCAGAGGAATGGCAGACGCGCCCCCTCCTCATCAACCCACCTGGCTATGCGCCTGCCGCCTTCGTCCTGCTCGCCGAACTGCATGGACGCATCGGTCACTTCCCATCCCTGATCCGCCTGCGCCCAAAGCCAGGCCCTGTAACCAGCTACGAAGTCGCAGAATTACTCAACTTGCAAACGATCCGAGAGGCAGCACGCAAACGCAGGTAGCGCATCTAGAGACGAGAATAACCGCCCCAGCCCCTACGATAACGACCTTCACCCCGTGCCGTGTCTATGTAAGGGCGGGAGCGGCGCATGATGCAGGGCGGGCATCCTGGCGGTCCTTACGCTTGTCCTCGTCCTATAGGCTCCCCACCTACGCATACAAGAGTTCCCCCACCCTCTACCCCCGACACTTCATATGTCAGCATCACAGCGAGACCTTCCCTTTCAGTACTCCGCCTCATCTCACCAGGCAAGGCGAGCTAGTACTCTCTGGTCGCCAGGTTTTTAGGGTTATCGCGAATATACTGGCGAATCCTTGCCAATGCCTGCTGATTAGTGATAACGCGCTCAACAAAGCGGACTAACCAGAAAGAGCCAGCAGCGTATATCCCGGCAGCTTTGCAGTAATCAATCCAGGCCACCATCACCAGTGATTTATACGCACCTACCACACGTCCCAGCGTTGGCGGATTATCCCCCTGCCCATCTAACCGGAGGATGAACCGGAGGATGAAATGCACATGATCCGGCATAATCACAAACTCATCGAGCGTAACACCAGGAAAACGTTGTGGTAACGCCTGCCACGTCTCCTCCAAAATAGCACGGAGTTGAGGTATCTCGAAAAGCGGATCATGCGTCTGGGTTCTGACGGTCACAAAATATATCCCCCTGGTGTAATCATGTTTGGATAAGCGCGTTGACCGCCTGTGATAGCGATATCCCGTAGAGCCATCATCCTTCTGAGAAGTCATAAAACCATCTCCTTTCACACTACACTTTCTCCCCATATTACCTCTGCTCTGTCCCCACGGAAATAGGCAAAACGCCCATATCCCAGGAAGACAAACTCACCTCCATCGTCGCCGTAAGGGCGGGGGCGGTCCAGGGCGGTGGTGGAACCCTTGCGGTCGCCCTGGAGCTTTCTGTCCTGCACATCCACTATCACCTCCCCAGACTCACTCACTGTAAGGGCGGGAGTGGGGTTGATGCGGGGTGGGGACCCTTGCGGTCGCCCTGGGGCTTTCTGTCCTAGAGAGCGGTTATCGCCTTCACCATTACACCTGCAGTGGGGACCCTTGCGGTCGCCCTGGAGCTTTCTGTCCTGCACATCCACTATCACCTCCCCAGACTCACTCACTGTAAGTTATGAGGACTTTGCTTGCCCTTAGCGACTCGCATACATCCACTATCACCTCCCCAGACTCACTCACTGTAAGGGCGGGAGTGGGGTTGATGCGGGGTGGAGACCCTTGCGGTCGCCCTGGGCCATTTGATGCGGCGTGGAGACCCTTACGCTCATCCGCTCTACTTCGCAAAAGCAAGCGACCGGCGCCAAAAAAATAATACCGCGCAAAATGAGCGGTATTTGCTCACTAAGTCAATCCCCCAAAAGTCCTACATCTAAAGCTGTACAAAATGCACCTCTCACCTTATAATAAGCAGGGAAATCTCTCCCTAAAAAATTGCGGTATCACACGTGTTAGGAGAACGCAGTATGAAACAGGTTTCATCCCCGCAACGTCCTCAACCGGGTACGCGCAACGTTGGCCGGGGAGCGCGCATACTCGTGGCAACACTACTGATCGTCTCCGCGCTGGTAACTACTCTTTACGTCGGCCTCTCGCTGTATATCGCGACGCAGCTGGTCTATGTTCCCCAGACACCGCTGTACGCTACCCCGGCGAAGTTCGGAATGCAGTTCCGCAACGTCACCTTCCCCAGCCGCGTCGACCAGGTGCAGTTGAAGGGCTGGTTCATTCCAGGAATGCTGCCGAATGGGAAGCTGACGGCGCAGCGCACCATCATCATGGTGCATGGCAATCGCACCAACCGCGCCGACAAGGACGCGGGATTGCTGCAATTGAGCGTGGACCTTGCACAACACGGCTTCGCTGTCCTGGCATTCGACATGCGCGGCACAGGTGAATCGCCACCAGCGCCCCTCTCCCTCGGATACTTTGAGCAGCGCGATGTGCTGGGCGCGGTAGACTTTCTGAAATCCGGTACGCCGCCGTATCCAGAGCTTGGCCGCCCGCGTGGAATTGCCGGCTGGGGCGTTTCTATGGGCGCTGCCACCCTGTTGCTGGCAACGGCGCAGGAACCGGCCATCCGCGCCGTCGTCTCGGACTGCGCCTACGCTGATATCGCGCCTCTCCTGGAGCGCGAGGTACCCAAAGGGGGTCATCTGCCGTCGTTCTTCACGCCGGGAGCACTGCGAGCAGTCCAGGCGCTCTACGGTATAGACTACTACTCCGTACGCCCGTTAGACATCGTGGCGAGTATCGCGCCCCGTCCCATCTACTTCATTCACGGCGATCAGGATGGCTTCATCCCCCATTCGAATATGACTGAACTTGCTGCCGCCGCGCAAACCGCCCCAAATGCGCGCGTGCAGACCTGGCTCGTGCCCGGAGCCGACCACGCGAAATCGTTCTTTGTTGAAGGGCAGACCTATGTGAATAATGTAGTTGCTTTCTACACCCAGGCACTGGGACCAGATACAAGCGCTGCATAGAAGGAGGATATCATGGCTTCATCATCTGCCGGGTCCGAGGGTTCTGAGGGAGCAACGCGACAACAGGCTGCCTCACCAAACGATGTAGTACGCGGCGTGCTATCCGGGCTGATTCCGCTGGGATTGCTCCTAGTCGTAGTAATCATCACCCTGCTGCTTGCCGCGCTTGCCCGCCAGTTGCTATCAGCATCAGGATTTTTCGCGCAGCAACAGGCAGCAGTAATCATCCTGGCCGCCGGTTTGATCGTGACGATCATCGTCTACGCCATCGCCTGCGTGCGCGCCTTGAGACGCGTCGCAAAATGGCAGCAAGCCGGTCTGGTAGCCCGATCCCGCGCCGCGCTCTGCGCCTTAGGCCTTACCGCCCTTGTAGTACTCTTGCCCGTACTGCTCGCCCTCGTCCTACCCCAGCACCCCGCCCCGTAATCATCATACCCAATAAACCACCCGCCCCATCATCACCCGTAGGGGCGAGGGCGGACGACGAGGGGTTGGGAGGGCCTTTATGGTCGCCCGCGTCCTGTTCCCCTTGCTCACATCTTGCCGGAACACGAACCAGGGCGGGGACAAGCCGTATAGGGTACGGGCGTGGGCTTGCCCCCGCCTTGGCGCGGTTTTCTGTACACTATCTCCCGGTGCCGACCGTATAGGGTACGGGCGTGGGCTTGTCCCCGCCCTGGCACACCACCCACACCCGCTCCATTAAAAATGTGCCATGCCTACGTCCCAAACGCGTACAACACACCATCATTATTCCCCTGGTAGAGTACCCCGCCGGAAATCGTAGCCGCCCCCTGGAATTTGGAATTGGTATTCGTATCCTGAAAGGTAAAGAGCACATTGCCGTTGCTCGCGTTATCAACATTGAAGGTTTTGCCGAAGCCCACCACTACCAGCCCTGGCACAGTGATGGCGGGATCGAGCGGGAGCTGGTTCAGGCAGTCCTGCCAGAGAAAGGCACCGTTGGCGGGATTGAGCGCGCGCAGGCTGCCAGTGCATGTAGTGCCGTTGATGGTTGTTTGCGCCCCCACCGCGTACAGGGTCGTGTTATTCCAGGTGCTGGAGGAGACGTTGTTGATCTTGCCGGAGGCCGCGGCTGCCAGTCGAACATGCCATAAAGGGCCAGCACTGATATTGGCGCGGTCAAGGGCATAGTAGATACCGTTCTTGTTGATCAAACCGAGCATATTATGCAGCGTACCGTTGATGGTGGCGCTGAAGAAGGTGGGCGTGCTGCCGAAATCGCCGTCGCTTGACTCCTGAGCTTTTGGAATTTGCCAGGAGCCGACGAGCGAGAGGTCGCTGGTATGCAAGGCGATGACTGCCTCGGTCATAGTTTCGGTGGTTGAGCAGCTGCCTCCATTGCCTGAGCCAAAGTAGACGATTTTGGTGGCGCTGTCAATGGCTGGTGAACCCCAGAGCGTTCCACCGAGACAGCCAGATGGCACCACATTAAAAGTATGCTGTATCTTTCCCGTCGTTGCCTGTAACTCGAAGAATTGTCCCTGCACAAGCGGGCAATCCCCAAGCGAGGCTATACCAATGTAGACACTGCCGTTAAAGACCGCCGGTGACCCGAAGAGAAAGGAGTTGTTTGCTCCCAGCGGAGTATGCCAGATGACCGCCCCAGTATTGGCATTCAGGGCGTAGAAATTTGAGTTGCCCCCGGCCACAAAATCGACCCTAGTCTTGACCCCGCCGATGGTAATGGTCGCAATCGTGGAAGCGCCGGTTACGCCGAACCGTTTGAGGTCGCAAGGGACCACCGACGTACCCAGGTTGACTTTCCAGATATCATGCCCATCTGTCAGGCTCGATGCGTGTTCATTGCCATCCCATGAACCCCAGTAGAGCATCCCATTGGCAACAATTGGTTCGGAACTGATAGCTGCGGTGATTGTGCGACTCCAGTGCTTTTTCAGGTTAGGAGCTGTTGATGGATTGATGACAGTTTCCGCACCGTTAAAGCCGGTGCGCGTATTGCTCCCCATAAATGTTGGCCAGTCGCCTGTGTTGGCGAAAGCAGCAGAACCCGGCGTGCGTATGACCAGCACTGCCAGTACACTCAGCACTGCCAGCACGCAAAGGATGCGCAAAGCATCTCTGCGCCAATGGCTCCTGGAAATAACATAATGTGTTTGCATAGTTTTCCCCCTTTGAACATGCATAATAGTTGGCTGAAAATTGATTTAGCTTCCAGGACAACTGCAGCCCCCAACCGTATAGGGTAGGGGCGGGGCTTGCCCCCGCCCTGGAAGATAGATGCTACGGCCAGGGGGCTTGTCCCCGCCCTGGAAGCTAGATGCTACGGCCAGGGGGCTTGTCCCCGCCCTGGAAGCCAGGTGCGGAGATATCCGCTACCTTTTCCCCACATAAGCCAATGCGTGCACAGCCATGCCAGCCCAGGACGCAGCGTGAGCAAACGGCACCTGCACCCATTCCTTCATGGGTCGTCCCATCTTTGAGGGATCGAAGAGCCTGGCCCCCTCCAGTTGCAGAGCCTGAGCGTGTGCGTCCCCCGTGAGTTTGAAGACCATGTCATCCTGAAAGAGCCCGGCGAAAGCTTTGCGATTGACATTGATGCATGGCATGCCAAACATCTTGCCCAGCGTTACGTCGTCGTTAGTGGCCGCGAGTTCCTGGGCAAGCTCGTTATAGGTGTTTATTGCGTCGGCATTAGAATTTGTTACATCCATACGGTTCACTCAACGGGCGAACAGAGTAAGCACCCTGCTCACCCTCCTTCTATGAATGATCTACGCCTGCGAAACAGGCATATTGGCCACATCCGACAGGGCCTTGTCCAGCAGGTGCATGGCCTCGTCCACCTCTTCTTTGGAAATGTTGAGGGGTGGGACCATACGCAGGGTGTTTGAGCCTAGCGCGTTCAGCAGCAGGCCGTGTTCAAGGGCTTGCTGGACAATGGTGTGAGCAAGGTCGTGTTTGACATTGACCGCCTGCATCAGGCCGATGCCGCGCGGGCTATCGATGAAGTCGTACTTCTTGCAGAACGCCTGGAACTTGCTATGGCAGTACTTGCCCATCTTCTCGGCATTCTCGATGAGGTTCTCGTCGAGGATGGTTTTGATGGTGGCGATAGCGGCAGCGCAGGCGATGGGGTTGCCCCCAAAGGTGGTGCCATGATCGCCAGGAGCAAAGAGATCGCTGCGCGGCCCGCTTAGCATGGCGCCGATAGGCACGCCGCCCGCCAGCCCCTTCGCCATCGTAACCATATCCGGCGTGATACCGTAGTGTTCCCAGCTAAAGAACTTGCCGGTACGCCCCATACCTGCCTGCACCTCGTCGCAGATCATGACCAGGTTGTGTTCATCGCACAAGCGGCGCACACCCTGTATGAACTCCGGGCTGCCGGGCCAGATGCCGCCCTCGCCCTGCACCGCTTCGAGCAGCACCGCGATGGTTTTATCGCTGATGGCGTGCTTGAGCGCGTCCAGGTCGTTGTATGGCACCTGCTTGAAGCCGTCGGGTATGGGCACCCAGGTCGCCTGGTAGAAGGCCTGGCCCGTCGCGGCGGTCGTGGCCAGCGTGCGCCCGTGGAAGCTGCGCTCCATGCTGATGACTTCATAGGCTCCGTCTTTATGCACGCGCCCGAATTTGCGCGCCAGTTTGATTGCTCCCTCGTTGGCCTCGGCGCCGCTATTGGAGAAAAATGAGCGCATGCCGTTACTGAGCTGGCCCAGTTGTTCGGCCAGCTCGATCTGGCGCGTATTGTAGTAGAGGTTGGAGACGTGGACGAGTTGCGTGACCTGCTCCTGTACGGCCTTGACGATGGCGGGATGGCAGTGGCCGAGGACATTCACGGCGATGCCCGCTACCAGGTCTAAATACGATTTGCCGTCGCTGTCCCAGACGCGTGTGCCCTGGCCGCGCACGAACGTCACCGGCTGGCGTTTGAAGGTACCCTGGTAATACTTATGCTCAAGCGCGACCCAGTCACGTTTCGTTACATCCGTCGTTGTCATGTAATGGTTCTCCTTTGAATCTCTACCTGGTATAAAGGGTGTTCTCGTCGATATAGCCGTGCGTCAGGTCGCAGCCCCATGCCGTAGCCTGACCATCACCGAGGTGCAGGTCTACACTGATGGTGACTTCGCTGCCCGCCATGGCTGCACGCGCTTCATCCTGCTGGTAGTTTGCCGCCATGCCCTGCTGCGTGACCTGGACGTTGCCGATGAAGATATCGTAAGCGTTCTGATCGAGTTCGCAGCCGCTGGCTCCCAGCGCGGCGACGATGCGGCCCCAGTTGGGGTCGCCGCCTGCCAGGGCGCACTGCCAGAGCGGTGAGACGGTGATGGCGCGGGCGGCTTTTACGGCATCGGCCTTATCGCGCGCGCCTCGCACATGCACGGTCATGAGTTTGGTTGCGCCCTCCCCGTCGCGGGCCATCTCGATCGCCAGGAATTGCGTGACACGGCGCAGCGCCTCGCGGAATGTGGCCGCCTCCGGGTGTTGCGCATTGATGGGCGTGTTCCCGGCAAGGCCGTTGGCGAAGAGGATGCAGGTATCATTGGTCGACATATCGCCATCCATCGCCATCATATTAAACGAATCGGCGACTGCGGAGCGTACCTCCGTTTTCATCCATGCCGCTTCGATGGCGGCATCCGTTGTCAGATAGCAGAGCATGGTGGCCATATTAGGGTAGATCATGCCCGCGCCCTTGGTAACTCCACCCAGGCGCACGGTGCGTCCCTCAAGCTCAAATTCGAGCGCGATGCGTTTGGGGCGCGTGTCGGTGGTCATGATGGCTTCCGAGAAGGCATTGCCCTGATCCTCGCGCAATTCGATCTTTGGCACGCCCGCCTGAATCTTCTCGATGGGGAGCTGGCGGCCAATGATGCCCGTGGAAGAACACAGCACCAGTTCGTTTTCCAGCCCCAATCGCCTGGCGGCATACTCGGTCATGCGATAGGCGTTGAGCAGGCCCAGTTCGCCCGTGGCGCAGTTGGCGTTCCCGCTATTGACGATCACCGCCTGGGCCTTGCCACTCTTCAAACGCTCCTGGCAAACCATGACCGGCGCGGCGCGCGTGCTGCTGGTGGTGAATGTACCGGCAGCTACACAGGGAACATCTGATGCTAAAATACCCAGGTCTTTAATCGATGCATCAGATTTGATACCGCAGGCCGTCACACCCGCGCGAAACCCCCGGGGTGCCGTCACACAATTCTCAATTTCACGAAATAGATCAGACAATGAAATACCTCCTCTCATGCGTGTGAGCGCGAAGCGCTAGATGCGCAGCATCGTTCACGCATGTTCAAGACATACCTCCTCCTCATGGAAAAAGCTCCCGGTACCCAGGCCAACGCTTAGAAAATGTTACCGAAACTAAGAGAGGAGACTGGGAACCAGGGTCTTATGGCTCACTTCATTGTACAATGCCCAGATAAGGAAAAACAACCCCTACAGCCACTTGAACCCACGCCAGACGACCAGCAGAGAAGCCACAATCCATGCCAGCATGACCAGTACTCCTGTCTGGATGGCAGCCCAGCCAGCACCATTGTTGATGACCTGCCGCAGGGCATCATTCAGGTAGTAGAGCGGCATGGCGTGGATCAGCGGCTGCAGGAAGTTGGGTGCGCCGTTGACGTTAAAGTAGGAGCCACCCAGGAACATCATGGGAAAACTGACCAGCAAGATGAGTGAGTTGGCTGCTTCGGACTTCTTGATGAAACTGGAGATGGCGAAGCCGATAGCCAGCATGGTCAGCGCGCCCAGCGCCACGACCAGCGCTAGTAACGCCAGGTTGCCGTAGATTTGTACGTTGAAGATCCAGATTGCCAGGGCAAGCAAGAGCGCAGCCTGCACTACTGAGAGCGCCAGCCTTGCGACGAGCTGCGAGCTAATCATGGAGATGGGTTTGAGCGGCGTCGCGGCCAGGCGCCTGGTGATGCCCAACTCGCGCCAGTTGACGAGCTGAATACCGACGGCGAGGTTGGCCCACATCAGCATCATACCGAGCATGCCGGGTGTGATAAAGTCGATGGTGCGGATCGTTTTCACTGAGACTCCCTGCTGGTCTAACGTTACGGGGCCTGGCTCGTGCAAGACGGAGCGGTTGATACCATCGACAATGGCCTTCACGGTTAGCTGTGTGGCGGCAGTAGTCACCAGGTTGCTCTGGTTGTAGAAGACCTGGAGATGCGCTCCACCCTTTACGAGCTGCTGCCCGAAGCCAGAGGGGATGATGATGACGCCGTCTCGCTGTCCGTCTTTGAGCGCCTGCTGCTCGTCGGCGTTGGCGCCTGTGTAAACTTGAAGCGCGTCCGATTTTTGCAGCTGGCTGACAATCTGGGCGGAAATGCTCGAATGGTCTTGATCGACCACTCCCAACAGGGTCTTATTCGAGTTGGTGCTGCCGAAGAGGTAGCCGAACACCAGCATCGAGATGATGGCCAGGCCCAGGCTGGAGATAAGTAACGCGCGCTGGCGGATGAGCATGAGGAAGTTTGTGCGCAAGAGTGCTATGATTTTCTTCATGATGTACTTTTCCTTTCGATTATGTAGGGAGCTATCTATTCGCCTCGAAGTTCGCGTCCGGTCAGTTCGAGGAAAACATCTTCGAGGGTGGGTGTGCGTACCTGCAGGTCGGTGAGTGTGATGCCTTGCTGGTTGGAGTAGGTGAGCAGGCTCACCAGCGTGGGCTGCATCTCGTCGGTGTAGATGATGTAGCGCTCGTTGGCCTGGCGCACTCCGCTGACATGCGGAAGTGCCAGCAAATCGTCTTTCGCGACTCTACCTTTTATGTGGCAGTCAATAGTCGCCTTCGCGCCCAGGCGGCCAATGAGACCGGCTGAGGTGTCCAGGGCGATGATCTTGCCACCATCCATGATGGCGATGCGATCACACAGGATTTGCGCCTCGTCCATGTAGTGGGTGGTGAGAAGAATGGTCTTGCCCTGCTCGCGCAGTTTGAGCACGATCTCCCACAGCAGGCGGCGGCTCTGGGGGTCTAAGGCGGCGGTTGGCTCATCCAGGAACAGCACTTCGGGGTCGTTGACCAGCGCGAGCGCCAGCGCCAGGCGTTGGCGTTGCCCACCGGAGAGGTCTTGAGGATGAGCCTTCGATTTCTCTTCTAAGGCGACATCGCGCAGCAGTTGCCTGGAGTCAAGCGCTTTTGGATAGAGCGATGCAAAGAATTGCAGCGTTTCCAGCACAGTCAATTCGGGGAAAAGCGTGGTTGCCTGGAGCTGTGCACCGATGATGCGCTGCACCGCGCTTTTCTGCCGCCGCACTTCCAGCCCTGCCAGGACTGCTGTGCCGGAGTCGGGAGTGCGAATACCCTCGATCATCTCCAGGGTGGTTGTTTTGCCTGCTCCGTTCGGCCCCAGCACGCCGAAGATTTCGGCCTTTCCCACGGTGAAGGAAATGTTGTCCACAACGGCTTTATGATGATAACTTTTGACGAGGTTGCGCACTTCCAGCATAACCTTAGTTGCCGGTGGAGATATGGTTGCAGTGGAACTCACGATTTGTTCTTGTTGTAACATGGGTAGTCCTTTCTTTATGATTGCTTGAGACGTTCCGGTCTCGCGTTCTCTGCCCTGAGTATAGCTGTAATGCAGCCTGTGCTGGATGTGCTTCTGGTCATCTTTAAAGGTATAGATTTTTTAGATGACCATCTATGACTTCGGTAATGGGTCATATCCCACCTACCTCACATCCCAGCTCCGTGCAGCTATGCTATAATTGCGAGAGAGCAACTCTGCGAAATTGCAAAAGGAAGAACACACATGCCCAGTTTGTCACCAATTGAAGAACACGAAGGCGCTTTTCTTGACCGGGCCGGGACTGGACTGGGCTACATCACGCTCGTCATTGGCTACCTGTACAGCATCCTCACTACAGCTCACCTGACGCCGCTCAATTTCCTGGTGTTTACCGCGCTGCAGGTGTGCTATAGCGCGCTGCTCTGGTGGATGTTACGCATGGTCTGGAAGAGTCCGATGGAATGGAGGCCTCTGCTGGCGATAGTGCTGCTGGTGGGCATAACCGAGGTGGTGGGACTGCTGCCCCGCATCGGTCTTCAGTGGGATTGGCTGCTTTTCCTGGTCACCATCGTCATCTTCTTCTCGATCCTTCCACTGCGTATAGCGGTTGGCGCGGGCATCTTTCTTTATTTGACGGCAGTGGTAAACCTGGCATGGTTGAACAATTGGAACTGGTCTTCGATCTATGCATCATTGCTATCCCTGCTCCCGGCTTTTGCCTTTGTTGCCATCTTCTCATTGGTCGTACGTGTCCTACAGGATCAAAAAGAACGGGCTGAACGGCTCCTGCGCCAGCTAGAGGAATCGAATGCAGAGTTAGAGCAGGCGCACAAGCAACTGCAGGAGTATGCCAATGATGTGGAGGAACTGACGATTGTGCGCGAGCGTACGCGGCTGGCGCGCGAGATACACGATACGCTGGGCCATTACCTGTCGATTTTGAATATTCAGCTTGAGACCATTAGCAAGTTGCAAGAACGCGATCCGGCCCGTGCTGCCATCGAAATTGCAGAGGCGCGTCGTGTGGCTGCGCAATCAATGCAGGAGGTGCGCAACGCGCTTGCTGCCCTGCGCCCAACGAGCATGACACAGTTGAGCCTGTCAGAGGCGATCATGGAATTGGGGCATGAATTTGAGCATAGCGCGGCGGCAACGACCCTGACGCTTGATCTTGAGACAGAGTTACCTCCACTCTCGCCGGATATTCAGGTAGCGTTCTATCGAGCGGTGCAAGAGGCGTTGACTAACGTCCGCAAGCATGCACAGGCGAGCAAAGTGCTGGTGCGCGTGCGCTACGAGGATGAGACATTAGAGCTGGTGGTACTTGATAATGGCAGGGGAGTTGCCAATGCTGATGAGGAGCGGCAAGGCGGCTTTGGGCTGGTCGGTTTGCGTGAACGTATGGCATTGCTGGGGGGACGTGTTCTGTACGGCCCGGCTGAGCAAGGTGGGTATCGCGTGACAGCGCGCGTGCCTGTCCCTGGAGAGATAGCGCCGCAAAGCTCTTTACCAGTAAACCAGGTGCGTAATGAAGCAATGAAAGAGGAACGCTTCGTTAGCTGATATTAAGAAAGGAACTACTATGGACTCAATGTCGGTCAATGATATGATTGCGGATGCGCGCACGCGCATTACGGGGCTATCGAAGGAAGAGATGCAGCGCGAACTCGAATCGGGTGAGGCCGTCGTCGTTGACATACGCGACGTGCGCGAACGCTGGCGCGACGGCACGATTCCCGGAGCGAAACATCTCCCACGCGGAATGCTCGAGTTCTGGGCTGACCCACAAAGTGAGTATCACAAGCGCTATATGGACCCGCAGAAACGCACGATCGTATACTGCGCGGGCGGTCTGCGTTCCTCCCTGGCAGCGGATGTGTTACAGAAGATGGGGTACACGAATGTAGCTCACCTGGAGATGGGCTTTGACGGGTGGAAAAAGGCTGGAGGCGCCTGGGAAGAGGTGCCCGTGCCTGATGAATTTCGCAAAGGATAAATACTTATCTCTTCGCGTCCTTCCTAATGTAGGAGGGTTTCCTCTGGAGCGACGAGTTCGATGTAGGCATCCTCATCAATATACGCTGAAAAGAGCCGGGTCTCGTTGGTTTCATCCATGAGCACATACACGACTCCCCCGTCGGCGGCATTGATAATCCCTTGTTCTCGCGTGCGCTTGACTCGCACGTGATCACCTTCCTGAAAGTACGTTCCGTCTGAGTTCGTCTCCATGGTTCTGCCTGCCTTTCTCAGATAGCGTTCTGCGCACTGCGGCTGTGCTGTTCATCGAGCTTCCTTTGTGCATCGTTCATACCGTCGGCATACATGTATGCATCATGGCGTATATCGAACGATCGGACAATGCGGTCATCGGGTCCTGGCTCTCTGTCAGCAGATAGGCGCTCCCGCACCAAAAATATCTGCTCAGTGAGGCGCTGGACATAGTAGCGGTCTTCTATCATAGTGATTCCTCCTCCAACATTACCCGGCAAGGGGGGTCAAGTGGCTTGTCTCAGTACGCGCAGATTCACGCAAATCGGCCCTGGTCAGGTCTGCCCCATCCAGGTCTGCTCCGCGTAGATCAGTTTTGCTAAGATCGGCTTCCTTCAGATTCGTGCGGTTGAGAGTGGCACCACGTAAGTCTGCCCAGCGTAGGTGCGCTCTCAGTAGATTGGCATCGCTCAGATTGGCACTCCTCAGATTGGCATTGCGCAGGTCTGCATCGCGCAGATCTGTCTCCCGCAGGTCTGCTCCTTCTAGATTAGCCTCGGTAAGATCAGCACCGCGAAGATCGACACCGCGAAGATCGACACCGTGCAGATCAGCTAAGTGCAGGTCTGGCTCTAAAGCCTGTACATCGGCATAATCTCGTCTCCACTTATTCCAAAGGGCTTTTCCAGATGAAAGAATATCGAGTTCCTTTTGATTTGCCATAAGGTTCACCTTCTTATTTGTCGTTACTTTTATATACAGATAGCTACAGGAACGTTCAGTTAGAACTGCTTCTCTGTGTTATGACAAGCTCTTACAAGCATTATCGTTCGTCAAACCCTATCGTTGTATTGGTTTCGTTTCTTTTCCCTCGCTCGCCTCTCTGCGTCACGATACATCATGAAGCCAAAAGCGCAGGCGAAGATTACGAGGACGAGGACCAGGAGTATGAACGGTGGCATAATGATTTCCTTTGCTGTTGTATTCCAGAAACACTTCTTGCTCTCGATGACAGAAACACTTGCTCGTTTTCCTGCGAGAAGCTAGGAAAAAGACCATCCTGGAACTCACGCTCCCATGTGCAGAGATGTGAATGCAAAGACGTTTGAGTCGTAGCGCTCTCATAATGAGGATGTGCTTCGAGCGCCGTTTCATACGAGGGTCCTGGTTCCGAGAAGAAGTAGTAGACTCCTTAAGTATACACTATTTTTTACAAGAATGCAATATTTATCAAAAACGCAAAAATGCGCATGGGTCAGCAGTCCGCCAGGCACGCATTATCTCCGTTGACCCTTCAGCAGAGGCCCTACGCCGTGTGCAAAAGAGCGGTATTTGGAGATACAATAAGACGGCAAGATGGAAAAGATAGGTCTGTATGGTTTTATGCTACTTTTTGTTTAGTGGTGATATAAGAGAGAGTAAATATGGCACAGCGTATCCGTGTTTTGATTGTAGATGACCAGACCCTTGTCCGCGAGGGATTCCGCAAGCTGCTCGAGTTAGAACCCGATTTTGAGGTCGTGGGGACTGCCGGTGATGGAGAGGCTGCTATTGCTGCGGTTGAACATCTGCATCAAGTGGGGACACCCCCGAATGTGATTCTCATGGATATTCGTATGCCGCGTATGGATGGGATCGCTGCGACCGGCGTGGTGAAAAAACGTTGGCCTGACTCGCACATTGTTATTCTCACGACATTTGATGATACGGAGCTTATTCATGCAGGGTTGCGCGCGGGGGCGCTGGGTTATTCGCTCAAGGATATTACTGCTGAGCAGCTTGCGATGACGGTGCGTACTGCTGCACGTGGAGAGGTGCTTTTACAGCCCGATATCGCGAGTAAAGTCTTTTCCGCATTCACTCCCTCTGCTTCTGCCGGGCCATCTGCTTCTTCTCCAGGTTATACGTCCTCATCTTCTGCATCTACGACGTATATGGATGCTATGGTGCATGTCGAGGAACTGACTGAACGCGAACGCGAAATCCTGGCGCTGGTTGCTCAAGGCGCCTCTAATCGCCAGATCGCCGAACGACTCTATGTCACCGAGGGAACTGTTAAGAACCATATGAGCAACATCCTCAGCAAATTGGGGGTGCGTGATCGCACGCAGGCCGCGCTCAAGGCGAAAGAATTGGGGTTGGCTTGAAATTATGGTTGACTTTCTTACAGCCTTGTCCTATGCTAACAGCCATTGATATGTGTTTCTCTTAGTGAGAGAAGACGAAAGCGAGGCAACAACTATCTATGGGTGAACCACGCAATGCAATGGATGTCCGGCCCGGCTACCGGGGCCGCGCCTTCACCTCTGACCTGAGTGGTCAAGAGTTCTGGCTGGTTGTGGATAAAGGGTTTCAGCCGATGGGCCTGGTGATGGGGAATTGTATTTACTCGATGGGTGCGGTACGCAACTGGTTAGTCGGGATCAAGAGCAATTTCCAGGGAGAACTCAAAGAATACTCCGAGCTCATGTACCAGGCGCGCGAACTGGCGCTGAGCCGTATGCAATTCGAGGCCGATCAACTGGGCGCGGACGGCGTGATCGGCGTTGATATCAAAGTTGAATTTATGCACAACAATGAATGGATGGAAGTGACCGCCATTGGTACGGCGATCCGCTGGGTGGGCAGCGGCCCGAATATGCCACCAACTGGACAGGGTAGGGTAACAATTCCGGCGAGCTAGGAAGTATCATCCTCCACCCGCACTCTAAGAGGCTTTAGCTGCATTTTATAACGCCAGGTTTTTGCCAGGATAACGCCATGACTTTTGATCTTGAACGCGCACGCAATGAGACTCCTGGGTGTCGCAATGTCCTGCATTTCAACAACGCGGGAGCAGCATTGATGCCTGAGCGCGTCCTCGATGCCACTATCGCTCACCTGGAACTCGAGGCGCAGATTGGCGGCTATGAGGCTGCTGAATACGCCCAGGATGCCATCGAACACACCTATGACGCCGTTGCGGCGCTGTTCGGCTGTTCAAGAGACGAGGTAGCAATTATAGAGAACGCCACCCGCGCCTGGGATATGGCATTCTATTCTATCCCGTTTAAGCCTGGAGACCGTATTCTCACAGCGATGGCAGAATATGCGAGCAACTATATCGCTTTTCTGCAAATCGCTCGAAAGACGGGGGCAATCGTCGCGGCTATTCCCAACGATGTGCATGGACAGGTATCGATTGATGCGCTGCGTAAGGCGCTTGATAAACGCGTCAAACTGATCGCGATTACGCATGTCCCGACGAATGGTGGCTTAGTCAACCCGGTCGCTGAAATTGGCAAGGTTGCGCGAGACAACGGCATACTGTATCTTGTCGATGCCTGCCAGTCGATTGGACAAATGCCCATCAACGTTGACCAGATTGGCTGCGATATGCTTTCGGCAACAGGCCGCAAGTATCTAAGAGCGCCACGCGGAACTGGATTTCTGTATGTGCGGCAAGGTGTGCTTGAGCAACTTGAACCACCCCTGCTTGATCTCCACGCGGCAACATGGGTAGCGCCAGACCGCTATGAAATGCGCCCGGACGCGCGGCGATTCGAGAACTGGGAGGCCAATTATGCCGGGAAGATTGGGCTGGGAGTAGCTATTGATTACGCGCTCGAGTGGGGAATGGACACTATCTGGCGGCGCATTCAAACGCTTGCCTACCAACTGCGCACGCAACTCAGCCCGCTTCCCGGCGTGATCGTGCGAGACCGTGGAGTGACGCAGTGCGGTATCGTCACTTTTACCGTTGAAAATAAGGAGCCGGAAGAGCTTCGCAAGACACTGGCCCAGCAAAATATCAACGTTTCCGTGACAACCAGAAGTAGCACGCTGCTGGATATGGATACGCGCGGGCTTACGAATATGGTGCGCGCCTCGGTGCATTACTTTAATAGCGAAGAGGAAGTGGAGCGGTTTTGTGCCCTGCTCGCCTCGATTATCTGAGTTTACGCAAATGTAAATCTCGGCCTGCCGTGTACTT
>WNGP01001226.1_pt1 | contig 20888 bp, 18 predicted proteins | sample 5407671 | NCBI WGS metagenome assembly WNGP01 (sample SAMN13153381, study PRJNA577476) | soil metagenome | isolation source: 40 cm soil or saprolite under Garry oak tree replicate 2 | place: USA:California | collected 2016-06-15 | reverse complement strand
CCTGGGGATACAGCGAGTTCGACATGGTCAAAAAAATCACAACCGATGAGTTCATGAATGGCCGGAAGAAAAAAGACGGCACCCGCATTGATATTGGCACCGGATTAAGCAAGCCCTCAGTCATTGCAGGACTGAAAAGTGCAGTCGAGCATGGGCTGTTAACAGAAGAAGTAGACGACAGCGATAAGGCACGAATAAAGAAATTTTATAAGCTCAAAATGAAAAAGCCGATTGAGGAAGACGAGCCTGAAAAGGAAGAAACCCACGCAGATGTAAAGAATCTTAACATCGGGGTAAAGAATTTTAACAGCAGAGGTAAACAATCTTTACAGCGATCAGAGAAAGATACTCTAGAAAGATATAATAACGTTACAAAATATAACGCAAAGGATAAAGACGAAGTGGCTTACTACGCAGGACTGTTAGCAGAAAAATTAGGAGATCAAAAATCACTGACCTACTACACAATCGCCTGCCACCGGTTTAATCCGCAGCGGTTACTAGAGAAAGCAGCAGAAATTATAGGAGATGGGGGAGCCAGAAACCCCGGCGCCGTCTTTGCCGACTGGCTGAAACAGCAATAGGCAAGTACCCGGGGAGTGAGCGGGGGAATGGGGGCTCGTGGCAAGGGTGCACAGACGACCAAACTTTCAAAAATACGGACGACACTGAACACAAATCCGCACCGTTCACAATCTGTGCTTGTTCTTCAGGACGGGCGAGGGGAGGGATACCTGCCCGATCGACTGCCGAACACTCATCGTCCTCATTCTTGACCAGACAGCTTGCAACCACCATCAGCACATGCAAACGGGCAACGACCCTACGGGGTGTAGGGCAAGATAAAACCGCGCCAAAATGCGTCCGCTGAGCCACAAAACAGCCTGTGACAGTCAAACGTCTGGCGCGGACGCGCCGGATGGACAGGAATTGTTCTCGTTCACAAATAGTCCTCTTACACAACTCTTCCGCAATTCTTGCTCAAAACTTGTTGCTTATCCTGTTGCCCTCTTGCTACGATGAAGCTCTAGACTATGCCCCACGCGGTTTATCAGACACGCCTTCATTCCCGGACGCGGCAAACCGTGCAGGTTTCGGCATGGGTCAAGCCTGCTATCAAGGCAGAGCTGCAACGCATCGCCAGCCAGGAAGGCCTGAGCCTGTCGCAAACCTGCGGGACACTCCTTGCCGAAGCAATCCGCCAGAAGCTCCATGTCCAGCACGCCGTGTTGCTTCAGCCTATCATTGAAACAACGATCCGCAAAGAAGTAGGCCGGAACTTCTCGCGCTTTGTGCTCCTTCTCATGCGTATCGCGTTTGAAGAAGGACAGACCAGGCGCATGGTGACCAACATTCTGGGCAGGCAGCCGGGCGTTACACCAGCACTGCTTGAGCACATTCTTGACGCCAGCAGCAGGGAAGCCAAAAAAACGATCTTTCTGAAAACGCCCCAGATTGCCTCACTCATTGAAGAGTTTGAGCAGTGGTTGCAGGAAGAGGGTACATACAAGTGATGTGGCAATTGTGAAAGCACGCTATACCAAGAAACAGGAAGCAGCAAAAGCAGCAATCCGGTATATTGCGCACCGGCCAGGCAAAGACAACCAACGCACCACCCGGACGCTTTTTGGGACTGATGGAGCAATGAGCAGACAGCACGCATATGCAGTGATTGATGAAGCCCGGCAGGGGAGTGTGTTTTTTCGCTTTGTCATCAGTCCTGATCCAAAGCTTGAAGACACCTTCAAGGATTTATATTTGCGAGACATCACAGATCGCACCATGCAGGCGCTTGCAGAACGAGTAGGAAAACAGGTTTCATGGGTCGGCGCAATCCACGCTGACCATGCGCCACACCGGCATGTGCATGTTGTTGCCGTTGTGGAAGGCCGGCTGCACCGGGACGACTTACAAGCACTCACCAGCGCGGCAACTGAGGCAACGCTTGAACAGCGCAGCGAGCGAGACCTGGCGCAAGAAGCAAAACAGCGAGAGATTGAGCGAGAGGCAGCGGAGGAGGCACAATGGGAACGGTAGCAGCAAGCATCCAGCACTGCCTCGTGCTGCTGGGCAGGGTTGCACGCTGGCTACTCCGTGTTCTGTGGGCTAGCGTTTGTTTCCTGCTCAATCGGCAGGACGAGCGCCTCCACACTGCGCGGTTTGCCAAAGCCGCAGAGCTTGCCAGTCTGGTGAGTGCACACCCGCCTGCTAACGGCCTGCTCATGGGAAGCCGCGACGCTTCGCACTTTCTCAGCGTCCGGCCAACACCGGCCCGCCGTGAGCTTGGCAATCTGCTGGTTGTTGCACCAACCCGAGGCGGCAAGGGACTCCTGGCAACCAGCCAACTGTTATCGTGGCAGCATTCAGTGGTGGTCAATGACATCAAAGGCGAACTGTTTACCGCAACCGGCGGCTACCGAAGCAGCCTTGGCAAGGTGTACGTTATTGACCCGACAGGCGTGGGGCATTGCTATGACCCGCTTCTGAGCAAACACTCAGAGGACGCATTGTTCTCCGCAGCATCGCATCTGTTATTCAAACCGGATGAAGGCGAGGGCGCTATTTTTACCCAGCGGGCGATCGTCATGCTCACCCAGCTCTTTCTTGCGGCACGGCGAGAGGGACAATTTCCCCTGCCCTATGCCCGAGGGTTCATCCGGCAAGGGTTGCAACGTGCCACCCATCTGCTGCATGAGGTGTCAGCGGAGCTTGCGACCCAGTTTCTTGATGTCAGTTTCTCCCAGGCAAACTTTACTGACCGGTTTCTTTTATCAGCGTGGGGAACGCTCTCTGCCAGAATGCGGCCCCTCCTGACGGAGACCGTTGTGCGCTGCTTTGCCGGATCAGATTTCAGCCCGGCAGAGCTTTTGCAATCGGAGACGCCGGTCAGTGTCTATCTTCGCTGGCCGGAGCGGGATCTGCTTGCGCTGTCGCCACTGGTGAGGCTCGTGTGGGGATCTCTGATTGACGAGCTGATAACCACCTATGACGGGTCCCAAGGAAAGAATTGTCATCCGGTGCTTCTGCTGATTGATGAGGCAGGCAGAACTGCCATTCCCTCGCTTGCGGATCACGCGACAACCGTCGTGGGACGGGGCATCTCCCTCTGGATTGCCATTCAATCCCTCTCGCAGCTTGAAGCAGTCTACGGCAAAGCTAGAGCTCAGGTGCTCAAAGACAACATGGAGTCACAAATTTACTACCGTCCGTCAAACCAGGAGACCGCAGACTACCTTGAACACTGCCTCGGCAGAGTATCAGCATACGCCCATTCGACATCCGTGCGGGAAGGGGAGGAAACGAGCCTTGGATTGTCAGAGCAGGGAGTGCCACTGCTGACCAGCCAGGACATCAAGCAAATGCAGGATGAAGAAATTATCGGGTTTCACCGGCGTCTGCCCCCGTTTCAGCTCAAGCGCGTAGACTGGCGGGCCCATCCGCTCCTCACCAAGCGGCACAGCATTCCCGCCCCCTGCCTTTCCGCTTTGCCCCGTCTTGCGGATGTATCGGTTGCAAACGACCGCACGCTTTCTGAGCAGTTTGCGCAGGGATATCTCGACCCTGATGACCTGCTCAATTGATGTACGTTTTCTCGCCCGTTGCCTGGCAGCGAGCCCAAAACCTCTTCCTTGTGGTAAATTTGGTTCAGGAACCGTTTCCTTCTCCACCATCCTGAAGATCATCCTGAACATACGTTCCTGGTAAACAGAGGAATGCTGGTCGCTTTCGCCTGTTTGGAAAAGGGGAGAAGGTAGCGAAAGCGAAAGGCGGGAAGCGGTCAGGCTTCGATCACCAAGGAGCGGGTAGGGGTGTCGGGCGCACCGCTGTGCTAAAAATACCTGTGGACTAAAAGCGGTATTTTTTGCGCCCGACGCCCCTACCCGCGAGGCTACCTATAACCTCTTTCTTTTTCCATATTTTTTCTGATCTACCACCTGCCTGACCGCAACAGCGGAATGCAAAAGTCCAATTCCCCCCTTTACCCTCCTTGTCCTTTTTCATGCTATTGGTAGTGCTGCGGCACAATAAAAGTGCCTCACAAACTGTTCACGAATTTGCAATTTTCCCCTAGAACTCTTGTACAATCTCATAACTATAGGGTATTATTGAAGTGGCGCTTTGTATTGCAGCGGAGAGGGAAAATCGCTGCTTGCTCTTTTAACAACCGCATACGCTTCTTAACTCACCTCATTCGTGTGGTTCACGTCCAAAACCTCTTTTCCGAGATTGTGGAACTGCTTAATTTTCAGCACGTTTTGTGGTGGAAATCAGCAGGGATGCAATCCCTGAGAGAAGAGGTGATGACATGTGGATGATGCCGTTTCAAAGTATCCGCTGGAACGGGCTATTGCCGATGGCTTCCTCGTTGAGGTTTTCAAAAACCGATGGGGAGAGCTCTCAGGCGGTAAGCCGATTGTCGCAACAGCACACTTGTTCAGCCAGGTAAGCCTCGCCGGTTTGCTTGAAATCTGGAATGAGTTTGTTGACTGGAACAAGAACGTCAAAGACACGCTTCCCGAAGAGGAGCAGATGTTTGTTACCACCATGAATGGTGACAAGGTCTGGCTCATCGAAGACGGTGCAGCGTTCACCATGATGTATCCAGAGGATTACTAAGGCAGGTTTACCTGCACACTGGTGATCTGCATTCTAGCAGGTCGCCAGCAGCCGGTCAATCTACCGGAGAATGGGGGTGATGGAAGATGCTTCTTATCGTCGTCAGCAAAGGAGTGCTGGTCGAAGTCCGCTGTATCCTGTACGGACTTGACGAGTCCAAACTCCTGCGAGAGAAAGAGGATTATGTGATCCTCGATCTGGCGAACTACCATGACTGTCGGCCATCAGGCTGGCTTAACGGTGTAGCCCAACAGCTTACAGGTAATGGTAAAAAAGAGACTAAGCTATACGACAAATAGCTTGTTTCCACTCAGGGGATTATATCACATAGTCTCCTGGTGAAAGCAAGGTAGCAAAAAGAGCAAAGCAGAAAACCACCCAATCCTAAGCAGTACAAACCCAAAAATGTATTTGGCGTTCCCTCTCACAAGGGGGAACGCTCTTTTTTAGGGGTTGCAAAGGACTACCAGAATACCTAAATTAGGTCACGTAGTAACCGCAGACAAATGTTTTGCTGAAGGACATATAAAACTATTCTCCGAGAAGAGAAACGGGGTTTCCATCGTCTGAGGGCGTGTACCAGACCGGAGCAAGGAACAGCAGTGGATATTCGTTTGAGTGTGATTGCTTCCCTTGACTTTTTTTGATGGTATATGTATAAGCTGCTTATGCAGTGCCCTGTATGTCATAAGGAAATGACCGTTAATCAGAAAGATACAAGTACGAATTTTAAAAATAGTCAGGAATATAGCCGAACAGTGTATCTCTGTCCTTCGGATGATGTATGGATATCTATTGAGATACCTAGACGTAACAATGAGAAGAATGGCAATTAACGCCATTCTTCTCTAAAGGATACGCCATGCATACTTAGCTCTCAAAGCCTATAATCATCCAGTAGCAGGCCAACAACCGCGTGGGTTGCATGCAATTGGATTGCATGTTGGGCTACATCTTGGAGCGCAGTTTGGTTGACAACCTCCACGAGGCGTACACATGGGATTGCAAGCCTGAGGCTCGCACTGATATATGGAAGATTGACGCTGCAAGAAAGAAAGAGCAAGCTGCCCTCGGGTGAACTGCATTTGATGTCCTATGACAATATCGGTAAAGTTGTACTCTAATACATTGCCGATAGGGAGCCAGCGCGAGAAGACGCAGGGATAGACCGAGCCATCAGGAACAACAGCCGCTTTACCGAATGCACAATCACCGCACAAGGCATCTTCAGGATATTTTACAGGCTCAGCGAGTGATGCGCCACGTCCGACACTTCGAACATGATCAATGCCAACATTGGTTACGCCAATAGAGCGAAGTAGTGCCTCGGCTGCGTCAACATCTTGCTCAGGGAGCACTTTGATTAGTCCTACACGAAGCGGGAACCCCTTCTCAAGCACCTTTGCAATATTTGCCAACGTTTTTCCATGGCTACCTTTCAGTTCTGTGATCTGATCATGGATGTCCGGCACAGCGGAATAGAAGCTTGTCGCAACGGAAACATTGCACTCTTCAAAAAGTGTCCACGTTCGCGTCGGAATACTGAGCAGATTAGTGAAAACCTCAATCTCCAAGTCAAGTTGATGGGCGTAGCGTACCAGTTCCACAAAGTGTGGATGGACAGTGGGTTCACCACCGATGAACTGAACGGTTTTACACCCTAGTTTTTTTGCCTCAAGAACGATCTGCTTCCAATCCTGTGGCTCAAGTACTCCGTGTGAACAAGATGGTTCACTCTCTGCATAGCAGTGAATACAGCGCAGGTTACATTTTCCTGTAATTTCAAGCCACAAAAAATCCAAAACTCCTGAGGTGACTTCCTGTTCTAATTCTTGTTCGGCTAACACGCAACTCCTCCTTGATGTGAAGAATATCAACAACAATGGATAGATTTGCTGGCTTAGTATCCTATCTCAAGTTTTTCATCTACAATAGAGTGTTACGAGGATGCTGTATGAAACGGAAGAGATACAAATAAATTATACCTGATATTCGAAAAAATTAGAAGGGTTAAATCTTATGTGACAATCTTTTTTCAACGCATTGAAATCGCTACTCTCCAAGAAGAGAGACCGGGTTCTCATCGTCTGAAGGCGTGTACCAGACCGGGTCAAGAAACAGTTGCCGCGGCTCAATCTCTGCCATGTTCTCAGGAAGGCTGGTAAACAGGAATAACTGGCCGAGCCACGAGGGTTCATTGGTAACAGCCAGTTCTCTCCGTGTCCTCGTACAGAAAGCGTACCAACGTGGCAATACCATCCCCCTGTCGCACACTGCTCACATTTCACGTCATTTCCCATGCTTCGGCGTTGGCGTTACCGTCGGCTCTGGGGCAGCCGTGGACGTCGACGTTGGCATTGCTGCGCTGGTCGGTGAAAACTGCGGCGTAGCTGTGGATGCTGGAGATGCCGTCGGGTCTGTTTGTGGAGAGGCCGGGTTCGAAGTTGGCGCTTCTGTCGGGACAAATGGCACCGGGATCCTCTGTTGCCCCACTGGGGTAGCGGCCGTCGCATACGAAACACCGGCGGAGACGCCAATCACCACAGCCATGATCACGACCACGACCGCAACTGCCCCCAGGCGTTCTTTCTTCGAACGTTCCGATGAACTGAGGTATTTCAAGGCACCGTGAGTCGTGGCCGTTAAGCCAATAATGGCAGCGAGCAATCCGATCGCATTGCTAAAATTCACACTACTCTCCCTTCTTCTGTCAATGGTGGAAATTGTATCTGCTCTTGTATGAAACGGATACGTGACGTCCATGACATCATTTCTCATCGCACGCTAGGTATTCTGTGCTAGGAGAGTCACGTTCCGGTTTGCGCCGCATTTGAGAAAGTAGGGGTAGGTAACAACCGCAAAGGAGTTATAGAATAGGCCTTTTAGGGCACGTAGCAGCACCAGACAAATTATTTGTCAAAAACCATACCAAATTATTCTTCGAGAAGAGAGACGACGGGATTTTCATTGTCTCGGGATGTATACCAGATCGGAGCAAGGATCAGGATGTAAGGCAACAGGTAGTTTAAGGTAGGGGAGAGGAAGATGTCAACTGCTTGTTGGGGTTAATAAAGGAAATTGTCGAAGTTTATTTCTTCCGCTTCATTTTTAGCCCTTCATAGAAAGCTATGATAGAACAGATGAGAAGATAAAAAAGGATTCCAGGCACTAATATCTCTAAAAGCAATCTAAAATTCAAACGATACAAATAAAGAGTACCGGGATAATTAGCAGGATAAAATTTTGGAGAAGTTAAGAGATATTGCCATACAGTGAGAGGTTGCTTAGCTGTACAAAGTGTGTGCTTGCATATTGGCTCCACATCTACAAGCTGAATAGCTACAGTAAGATAGAAAATGGCAAGCGCCGCTATAAGCAGTTGCCAGCCTGTAGGTTTGAAGAAAGTTTTACTTGGCATATCTCATCAAGAGTATTACAGGAACAAAAATCTTGTCAAGAGAGGAGTTTGATAATCGTGCTGGTATCAAACTCCTCAACGCTTGCATCCTGCTGAGTTGGTATTTACGGTTGCGAATGGCGGACTACGGATTATTCCACTGGACATTGAATGCCATGCTGTCGTTAGTGAGCTTCAAAGGGAAGGCTTTAAGCTTACCACCGGGTGTGCTATCACTACTAATGACGAGCCTATCAATGACCGGACCGATACTCAAGGATTTGCCGTCAACGGAGCAGTTTGAAAACTGGATAATGGGTTGATTAGATGTGACGAAATGGGTAAGCGGACAAGCGGCTTGAGTGCGACACTCAGGGAAGTTGGGGTCCTCAACGATCCAATCAGCGGTGCTGCGTGCGGCATCTGATGTCGGACCAAGAACTGTAGTCGAAAAATCCCATCCTCTTGTAGAGTCGCCAATCTCCAGGAAGAAGCTTCCATTGCCTTGGTAACTGACCCGCGTATGAATACTATCGTTAGGCATGACAACATATTTAGGATTTTTTTGCACCAGATAGATCGGGTCAGCAGGAAACATCTCATACCAAGCACGATATTGAGGTTTACCACCAATGCAATCGACAGTTGTCCCTACTTGCTCTAAAGTCGATGTCTGTATAACGCCACCTAAACCTACCCAAATCGCTGCTTTTGAAATCTTGATACCTGTGCACACCGCTGACGGCTGTATCCATGATCCCCTCACGTCAGAATACGTTATGCCTTCAACATCGTACCCTGAATAGTTGTAGGTGTAATTGGCCCGGATTGGTACCACGATAAAAGAACTTTGCCCTTGCGTACTCACCCCGTTAAAGGTCACTGTTACAGTGAGCGTATAGGTTCCTGCCGGTGCAGTACTCGGCACAGTCGAGGCCATAGTGATGGTAGACGTGCCCGAAGCAACTGACTTCGACCCTGACCAGGAGAAAATTTGTTGCGGCCCAGTGGCAAGAAACGTGAACGAGGCAGTCACCGAGGTGCTATTCGGGTTGTTAACCTGCGCCTCGTATTGGATAGCATCACCAGGAGCAAAGGTGGTCTGGGTATTGTTATTGCCATCCGCAGTCCAGACCTTTTGTACGGTCACAGGCTGCGTTGTGCTAGAAAGATTGACCCGCCCGATATTATTTCCAGTATTCTCCACAAACCAGAGATTTCCATCAGGTCCTTTCGTAATACCCAATGGCTGGCTCATATTTGTTGGGACCGGTGGATATTCAGTAATAGCACCATTTGTAGTTATTTCCCCGATCCTGTTTCCGCCATCTTCCGTGAACCAAAGATTGCCGTCAGGTCCTGTTGTGATATATGTTGGATCTGCGGAGCTGGAAGGAATTGGATATTCCGTGATAGTGCCACTTGGTGTAATGCGCCCAATGCTAGAGGCGCTAATCTCAGCGAACCAGAGATTCCCATCAGGTCCGGTTGTAATGCCATAGGGTTGATGGTTATTAGGGAGTGGATATTCAGTTATCGTACCACTTGGAGTTATGCGCCCAATCGTTTTGCCGTTATCCTCCGTGAACCAGAGATTCCCATCAGGTCCGGTTATAATAGATATTGGTGCACTCCCGCTCGTAGGAATTGGATATTCGGTTATCGTGCCATTGGGAGTTATTATTCCAATATTATTCCCTTGGTTTTCAGCAAACCAGAGATTGCCATCTGGTCCGGTTGTAATTCCTACTGGCCTACTATTAGCAGTGGGAATTGGATACTCAGCAATTATGGTTCCGCTTGGCGTTATTACCCCTATTTTATTTCCATTGAATTCAGTAAACCAGAGATTCCCATCAGGTCCAGTGGTGATTCCGAAAGGATCACCAAAGTTGGTAGGAACCGGATATTCTGCAATTATGGTCCCAGATGAGCTTATTACTCCAATTTTGTTTCCGGTGACTTCCGTGAACCAAAGATTGCCATCCGGACCGGTCGTAATATCCCAAGGTTGGCTGCCGGTTGTTGGAATCGGGAACTCACTAAAGGTCACTGTACCTTGTGCATGTGTGTGAATTGCGGAGTTTGACAGAGAAATGACGGTGGCAGCCGCGATCATGACCAATACAGCGAGGGTCATGACGAGTTTTGATTTGAGAAAGCTGTTCATGGATGTCCTCCCAACTCGCAAGACACAAATACAAAAGAGCCAGTAAAGAGTTATCGTAGAAATGCGAGAAGCAGTGGTTATCGTTGATTAAGATAGATACTCCTGAGAAAGCACCTCATCAGAGTATGTTATGAGAGCTAATTCCTTACAAAGGACAACGGAGCCAAAACAGGGAATGCCAAAAGAGTAATGAGGGATGCCAATGGAACAATGCCCCCTTATTGTTCACCTCAAAAAGTATACTACTTGTTTCTTACATTTTCAAGCGATTATGATGCGTGATTATTCGTGTTTGAAAAAATTGTGAGCTAGTTGTGATATTGTAGAAAACATAGATGCAAGTAGACAATAATTTTCGAGCGATTGAGAAAAGTAGTTTAGGAAAGCAACCGCAAAGGAGTGACAGAATAGGCAAATTAGGTCACGTAATAGCATCAGACAAACGTTTTAGCAAAAACCATATCAAACTATTCTCCGAGCAGAGAAACCGCTTGGAGACCATCTGAGGGTGTGTACCGGAGGGGATTAAGAAATAGTTCGTTAATGGCACTATGAGGTAGAGAAAAGCCGAGTTATGCTTTCATATTCGACGGAGTAAAGGAGACAGCAGCACTGAAAGTAATTGACAAGCAAGCAGTTTTCTGCAATTCTTTAAGAAATGGAACAGTTAAACCACCATATATCTGATAAAGTTCCTCGCCCGCCATTGAGTTGCAAGCAAATATTTATCGTTCTCCTGCTTGTTGCCGTTCTAAGTGGCGTAATTGGTTATCTGATAGGAGCAAGAACGGGCAACAGTAAAAAGAGCCAATTAACGTTACAATCAAGGTCTACAATGATATCGCCTACACCAACCCTTATACCCTTACTCAATCCCACAATGATATCGCCTACACCAACCCTTATACCCTTACTCAATCCCACAGCAACTCTTTTTCCAACCACAGCTCTTTACCCAACCACAACGCCAGATCCAGCAACAGCGAACTGGCAAACTTATACAGACGCTGCATTTGGGTTCTCTCTTAAATATCCTCCAGAGTGGAAGCTCAACAAACAACTCATGGAGACGAATGATGTAGCTGGAAGTCCCCATGTCGTCTGGTTTGAGATCGTAAATAGAGCTAACCCTGGGAGAAATCCAATACAGGTAACAATCTGGATTAACGAGCATAATACCCAATCAGTAAATCAATGGTTTCAGACGAGCCAAAAAGAGTCACAAGGGGAAATGTTTGCGCTACCGCCGCAGCAATACAGTATTAATGGTTATGAAGCCATAAGAACAAGAGAAGCATCGGCTTTTGAAACCGATCTTACCGTTGCGCCAACCCTCAATACACAAAAGGCGCAATACACAATGAATATCCTTTTGGATGGAGAAGGTTATACCGAACCGTACTCTGAAACAGAGCCATTCGCTCAACAGGAAATTACTAACTTTCACTTAGTACTTTCAAGTTTTAGATTCCCAAAATAATTTATGGTCACCTTGAAGATAAGTGAGGCGGTGACCATGATGGTGATTAAACGACACCATGCCGTCCTTTCATCTAGGACGGCATGAATGCATCTGGGTCTCGTGTTTGGCCCTCTCGGCGGCGGGTTTCATTCCGTCACCAGTTATACCACCCAACGATATCTTGGTAGCTACTGCTATCGTTAGCATATTGTATCGCGTTGCTGAATGTGGGTAGCCAGATCATCGCCGTCTTGTTACCTGTATAGTCGCTGTCTGGATCGTTGACGAGCATATAGGCGTTTGTGCCATCATCATAGGTGCCAACAACGACAAGCCAGTGCCCATAATAGGGACGACCAAGATTGGGTTGTGGGATGGTACTGCTGGCATTGACCAAGACGATAGTTGGATAGTTTGACATAAGGTTTCCTTCTATCCAGTTTTCTTGTGAGTATGGCACCGGACTCACTTTTCCAAAGGATGTGTAATGCATCCCATTTGTCGTTCCATCGTTGTTGTGGGTAAGGGCATATTGGAGTTCGTACCCGTTGGTGTCGCCGTAATTGCCGTCTAGATTAGTGATGGTTTTCCGTGCATAGGCAATCTGCTGACAACGCGTACTGTTGCTTGAGAGTCTCCCCATGTAACTCAGAACCATAGCGACGCTGGCAGGGCCACAGTCATGCTTTGATACATCCAAAAGCTTCCCACTGCTGTCGTAGCAAAACTGGCTGTAGTAGGGAACAACCTGCCCACTGGGATTGGTGATTTGCTTCATCCCCGATACGGTAAATGGGGCGCTCTTTGTGGCAGTATTCGCTGTATTGGATAAGTCGGTGACGGTAGGCTGAAAGTAAAACGGGCCAGGAAATTCCCATGTTGGAATAGTTTGCCCTACATAATAGCCAGCACTTCCGTTAGCTGGGATAGAGACCGTGTACGATTGGGAGTACATGAGTGTGCCCATTGCACCTCTTTGTAGCCCCCAACTTGACTCATAGTAGAGTGTTGCGGTAATGGTGCTTCCGCTTGAGTTTTTTATCCCCACAATATAGTGAACGGTATTTCCAATCTGAAACACCTTCTTGTAGTTGTTATTGCCATCAGCAGTATAAACGCTATAGATGGACAAGGTGCCGGTCGCTGCCTGGCTCTTTGCAGATGCGAGAGGGGCTACCGAGGAGAATGCTACAGAGAGAAGCACGACAAGGGACACAGCAAGAACCAAACGACGGAATAAAGCCGGAAACATGCTGATCCTCCTTTTGAGGTAAATTACCAATCCAACTTGACAATAAATCAAACCTATACAGGATGTGTTACCGAAGACAACAGAGCAAAATAAGGAATGCCAAAATAGTAATAGTGGACACGAACGGAACAATGCCCCCTTATTGTTCACCTCAAAAAGTATACTCAGTATCTCTTACATTTTCAAGTGATTATGATGCGTGATTATATGTGTTTGAAACAAGTGTGAGCTAGTTGTGATATCGTAGAAAACATAAAATCTAGTAGGCGATATTTTTCGAGCAATTGAGCAAGAAGTGCAAGAAAACACCCGCATAGGAGTCCAAGTTGATGCGCTCGAACATGATTCGTTTTCTTTCACACCACTCGCCCTATTCCTATCATGCCAAAGGCTTACAAGAATAGGTTTCTGAGGGCATGTAGCAGCGCCAGACGGGCGTTTTGATGAAATATGCATTTATAATTTGGAAGCGGGATCAACGGTAAGAGCTGTTGCATCCAACGACGTGTAATGGTAATCTCGACAGAACCAAATTAAAAAGCTAATAAAATCATCGTGAGGTGGTTATGACTCAGTGGCACGTAGAAGTTATCTGTAAGGATGCAATTCTGTTAGCTTTTCTTACTACTTGCTTACAAGAACCATCCTGTACTGTTGTCGAGAAGAACAGCGAACGCTTCTATATCTTAGAACAAGGCTGCCAACCTCTGTATCGTTCTTCTGATTTACCAGAAGCAAAACAGGACAAACACTACTACTGGCTCTCAACTGATTTTGACGAATATACAGACGCACAAGATGTCTTGAGAGATGCGCAGCTTCAGATTCCATTTCTGAACAGCATTCTCAGACTCAAATACGGCATCCGAATAAGTGCTATTCAAACTGGTAATGTCTATCGTGCTGAGCAAGATCGTTTAATTAAGGAAACAGCATTGTTTCCACCCATAACAGGAAGACGTGCAACTTCTGTAAGTTTACTTCAAACTATCAATGCGCAGCATCCAAATATGGCGGCACTCTGGCAGGCAGCGCAAAAGTATCCCGAGGTTGAAGAGTCAATGCAGCATTTCGCAAACCAATGGAATTGGTTCAACTTGTATAAGGCGTATGAAGTTATCATGAAAGAAACGCGCAGATTGGAAGTAGACCAGAAAATAAAGAAAGGGACATTCGATAAGTGGACGAGAGGGAGAAGCTTAGATTTTGAGCAATCGGCACACAAGGAACGTCATTCTTCACTGGGATACCGTCCAAAACGAAATGTGAAAATCGTTTATATGTCTTTGAGCGAGGCCACAGAATTCGTTACACATCTCTTCTTTGAGTGGTTACAGACTAAACCTTTGTAATGCACGCTACTCAGAATTTATTGCCAAATTTACTGCTATTATGGTTTCCACAGCAACGTTATAGATAGTTTGTGAAGCCTACTCCCCGAGCAAACTCACCGGGTTCTCATCGTCTGAGTGCGTGTACCAGACGGGAGCGAGAAACAGGCGGCGTGACGGCATTTCACCCATGTTTTCAGGAAGGCGCGTGAACAGAAATAACTGACCAAGCCACGATGGTTCATTGGTGATGGCAAGTTCTTTTTTCGTCCATTCCAGCATCTTTCTCACGCGGTTCAGGTCTGCCGTTGTGGCAAAGGCAACAGTGATATTGTCAATGCCAAAGACCGATCTGAAGGCTCTGCTTTTTAAAAAGACAATGTATGCCCGAATACGCCGCCTAAAAAACTTCTGATCCTCAGTGCCCCGATCCAGTTCCCAAATGACCGGAAAAATGTCCTCTTTGCCTTCGGGACTGGTGTAAGCAAACGAGATGTAGGCATCGGGGACAATGGTTTTTGTTTCTTCTGTATTTGACCTGGTGTAGGTTGACTTAATCGGATGGTTCTTAAAGTAGCGCTCATGCAGCAGCGAATCGATGCGGTAGGAGGGCTCAGACTTCACAAAGAGCAGGCTATGGATGAGGATATCGCTGACTGCCAGCATATGCTCCCGGAAGAGAAAGTTTTTCGCCGAGTCTTCTTCCTGGCTTAGCCGGAAATACTCACGCACATCAATACCCTGCGCTGCAAGGTAGTTTAAACCCTTGCGGTCAAGTGCATACATGGAGCGGAGTCTGATAGAGGGATGATAAAGGCGTAATACATAACCAGCATCGCCCAAAGCTTTCAGCCGGGCCTGAACGGTTGTCAGCATACCCATTTTGTAGTTGAGCCTGGTCAACTGTTCAGCAGTTGCCCGTTGCAGGGTATGCAGGTCACGAAGCAGCAGGTCATGGACAGGAGTGATAACAAAGGGTGTGCGCTTCGTTCCGTTTTTGCGATCCTCTGTTTGTTTGGTTACGTGCAAGAGACACCTCGATCAGCTATGCAAACGAATGTTCTTGATTTTGCTCTCTAGTTAGCCACAAAATTTGGCAGGTTGACAAGGCATTGCAAGCGTCCTAAAATTCCGGCTGCTTATACAGCGGCTTGCATAAAAATTGAGCTAAGTGGTAAGATGAAAGAAGGAGTGTGGAAACTGAACAGCGCAGGAAAGCAGCAGATCATGAAACCGTATTCGCAAGACCTGAGAGAGCGGGTGTTGCGCGCTGTTGATACAGGCATGCCGCGCGCCGACATCGTCAAGACCTTTGCGGTCTCCCCAGCCACGATCAAGCGATATCTGAAGCAACGCCGTGAGACCGGAAACCTCAAGCCCAAAGCCATCCCAGGACGCCCTGCCCACAAAGGAGCCGCCTTGGACGCAGACCTCTCTGCCCAAGTGGAAGCGCACCGAGATGCCCGATTAGAAGACCATTGCCAGCTGTGGGAAGCGGAGCACGGAGTCCAGGTAAGTACCGCCACCATGAGTCGAGCTATTCGGCGCATTGGCTGGACGCGGAAAAAAAATCGCTGGTGGCCAGTGAACGGCGCAAAGAGGAGCGAGCAGCCTGGCGTGAGCAAGTCAGTCACCTCGACATCACCCAGTTCGTCTTTGTCGATGAATGTGGCTCCAACATCGCGCTGACGCCGCTGTACGGCTGGGCTCCCAAAGGCGAACGCGCCCATGGCAGTGTGCCACGTAATCGCGGGAAAAATACGACGCTGCTCGCTTCCTTGTCCCTCACAGGGATCGGAGCCTGCATGATCATCGAGGGTTCGGTCAATGCGCTGGCCTTTGAAGCCTACGTGGAACAGATTCTGGCTCCCAGTCTCTCAGCTGGACAGATCGTGGTGCTGGACAATTTGAGCGCCCATAAAGGAGCGCGCGTACGCCAGCTCATCGAGGAACGAGGCTGTGAACTGCTCTTTCTGCCAGCCTATTCCCCAGATTACTCTCCCATTGAAGAAACCTTCTCCAAACTGAAAGCGTTTCTGCGTCGTGTGGGAGCCAGAACTCATGAAGCGTTGCAGGAGGCCATTGGACTTGCCCTGGAAACGGTGACCGCTGCCGATGCGCTCGGTTGGTTCACCCACTGCGGCTTTCAAGTTGCTCAAGCAAGCGACCTCTAAAGTCCTGGCTCAACCTTTCCTGGTACCGCGGTAGGTCCCCTTCGGCTCTCCCGAATTCCTTCCAGTCTCTCTTTGACTCCATCTTCCAACTCCTCAAGAGGGGTTCTTTTTTCAGCCTGCTTTCCCGCTTCTGAATGAGCATTACTTTGGACCGAAAGTTGAGGCTCCCCACTTGAAGACCTACCTTCCTGGCTACTTGCATCAAGCTGTTCGTAAAATATTCGTCCTTTATACCCTTCCACCATGTCTCAGACTTACTCAAGGAATGTCCTCTCGCAAGTGGGGATAGTTTAGCAGGTTTCTTATAGAGGTCAAGCTGCACTGCCCCTTTGTTTTTAACACCCCTTGACATTCCCTATCCATAACTCGCTCACTCTTTCTTCACACAATGCCGCGAGAGGCGTACAAAACGCTGAGATCAGTTTTAGCATGAAAATAACCAGAGCGAAAATAGGATACAAACCTCCTCTTTGACTAACCAGTTTTGATGAGAATTGATAAAAAAGCCCCAAAAATGATTGACATTGACAACCTGATATGGCATAACTCTTATAGGTCTAATTCGAGGTGCAGATAATGACAATTGAAGACTACCGCATCGAATTTGGCTGGTCGAAAAGCAAGCTTTGTAAAGAGGCAGACATTGAAATGAATACCTTACAACGAGCAATTGATGGAAGTCCGATCTTTCGTGCCACCGCTGGAAAAATCGTGGGAGCCATCAACCAGGAGCTAGTGCGTCGTGGCCGGACTCCTATCCGGTACACCGATTTAGACGGTGTTGTCTTTGCTGATTGACCATCCAAGTACAGGAGGTGATGCCAAGAAACGCTTGAGCAAAACCCAAGCGTTCCCTGTTAGACCTTAACTTCTCATGTTGCGTACTGCCAGCTTTCCACAGTAGTCAGTACAAAACATAGCAATTACCGTCCTCGTAGTGCAGTTTGTAACACTGTGGCAGCAGAAGGTAAACTATGCCTTTTTGCTGCCAGGACAGGCTAAAGGTCTAGTGGTAGTATGCCATGAACAGCCGTGCCTGTCAATTCAGGAGAGGGCAGGAACATGCAAAATTTGTGGGGAGAAGAGATACACCCCCAACAGAACAAACGGCACACCCAGACCAAACCAACCGTCCAGAGTATTTCCTTGACTGCGACCGATTGCCTCGTATTCGGGCATAGCTTTACCCCTGCGGGAATGAACGGAGAGAAGTTGTGTACTGTCTGCGGCATGAAGGGCTATTGTCCTTTATGCACACCGCTGAACAAATCGCCTGACGCACAGCCCTTTTTATGCACCAGGCATAGTCAAGGGAGTGTGCAGGCATGACACGACAGCAAGAACAAATCGCCAACCACAGCTCTGTTGTCAGGCGTACCAGTGCCAACAACGGGCTGCCCTACCGGCAGCAGCAACAACTGGTTGAGCCTGAAACAGACGAGTATGAAGAAGTCTGGCCGCCGCCAATGCCACGTAGCGCGATCCGCTACACGACACCAACCGCAGACCCGCCGGTGGTGAGAAGTGGCAACCGCCGGTATGTGCTCCACACCAGCCCGCCGCCACAAACACGGCGGACACCCCGACCTCAGGAGGAGGAAGACGAGCCAGCGCCACGCCGCCGCCAACATCCCGTGTTCATCTTAGGGTGTGGCATGGGCTTGATGCTGGCGTTGTGGATAGCAGGGAATATCGCAGTCAATTGGTGGAACCTGACCCTTGACGACTGGCACTACGGGAGGCCTCGCACCTTCCAGATCGATGCGGTCGTCGGCCATAACCATGACAGTGTGAGGAACCCGAGCCATTTTATCGCGCTCAACTTCCGCTCCCGCATAGAGATCATCGAGTTTCCGGCAGGGGACACGACCACGGCAAAAATCTATTCCGTCGCACCCTTGTACGGCGACGGCCAGGATTTAGCAGTTGTGACCCTTGGGTTCAAAGATATCAACGGCGACGGAAAGCCGGACATGATCATACTGGTGGCAAATACCCACCTTGCCTACCTGAATGATAACGGCCAGTTCCGGCCACTCAAGCCAGGAGAACAGGTCAGCCAGTATTAGTGAGAACAGGGGAGATACTGCCTGCGGAGCTTCTCCCCTACAAAAAGATGAGGGAACCATGCAGCAGCAAAGACTTGATAACCGGATTGAACAACTCTTACAACATCTCACTGACGGGCAAGAGGGAACAACGCCCGATGATTCCGCACAGCCCACAATTGAAGATGAGCCAGTTGAAACGATTCATGTGTATTTTGTTCGGGAGCGTGATGAACAACACGAAGCCGTTGTCGAAAGCACCCTTGCAAGCCCGCAGCAGCCCGCGTCTGTTGTGACCGCCGCGATGCTGCTTCTCTGCCTGCTTTTGCCCCTCGCTTCAATTCTGGTGCAGCTGGTTCTTGCGTTTCACCCGCCGATTGCTACCGTGACCATTATTCCAAAATCACAGACCGTTACCCTCACCGGCACGGTGCAGCTCGGCAGGCTCTTAAATCAGATCACGATCAGCCAATCACGAACAACCAAAACTACAGGCACCGGCCACCAGAGCGCAGCACAAGCGCGAGGCTCTCTCACGTTCTACAACGGCCAGTTCCAGAGTGTGACTATCGCAACGGGCACGATCTTGACCAGCGCAAGCGGCATTGAGGTTGTCACCGATGAGGATGCGTATATACCAGCAGCAAACCCGCCGAGTTTCGGCTATACCACCGTCTCAGCGCACGCACTCAGCGCAGGCAGTAATGGAAACATACCGGCCTATGATATTCATGAAGCCTGTTGTGCGACCTCAGTGCTTGCCAAAAATACAGAAGGCTTCACAGGGGGACAAGACGCGCGAACATACACCACCGTGACACAGCAGGATATACACAACCTTTCCACAGTGTTGAAAACCACCTTAGCACAAAGCATCACCGGCGCACTGCAAGGCCAACTACAACCAGCAGAGCAACTACAATTGCTACCCTGCAATCCGACTGTTACCAGCGATCACCAGGCAGGGGAGGAGGCAACGACAGTCAAAGTTACGGTCTCCCAAACATGCAGCGCAGTCGCATACTCCATTGATAAACTGGAAACGAAAGCTACAGCGTATCTTGCAACTCAGGCACAACACACAACCGGAGCAGGGTACAGTGTGTTTAGAAGTGTCTACGTGTGGGTGAAACAGGCAACCGAGAGCAGCACACCACACCCCCTCGTGTTCTTATCGTTTCAGGCACGAGGAACCTGGGTATACGCACTTTCCCGCACAACTCAGGAGCAGATCAAGAGCCGTATTGCAGGCAAATCCACACAGCAAGCAGAAAGGCTTTTAGCCTCACTACCTGGCATTGCGCGGGCAACACTTCACTTTTCCGGTATCGGAGACGATACCCGAATACCCAGGAGCACACAGTATATTCACCTTGTATTGCTTGTCGTGTAGGCTGGTTTTTGTAGATTGCCCCAAAAAGGATGGATTTTATTGAGCGTATCGGGTATTATTAGAGGTAAGAAAAAAATAAAGCGGGTGAGTTCCTGTTTGCGGCAGAGAACGTCACCCTCCCGTCTGTCAAGGAGTTGGCTTGCAGATCGATTAAGGCTATTGTACCACAAAATAGCCTCGAAATCATCCACTCGTCCAACTCCGAAACACAAGCAAAAGGAGTTGGACTTTGCTTACTTCAGAGTATCCCAAACCTCATGTTGTGCTGCCCGAAACCAGCACTGACCCCCACAGCCACAGCTTTTTGTTAGTTCGTTGCATCACCCTGACTTTTTGCCGGAGGTGATGCAGATGTTACCGCCAGGCGATCATCAAAGAGCATGTCTTGTGTTTTGCCGTATTCTCAGACGGCTAGAAGAAAGGGATAGACTCAATGGGAAAATTATTAACATTGAAGACGGAGCGGGAAGAGCTACAGACGATCATCGAAGCCACGGACAAGAAAACGCTCCCAATACGGGCATATGTGCAGATTTACCCACGAGTGTCAACGCCGGAGCAGATGAGAAATGTATCGGCTGAAATGCAGCAGGATAAAAAATTTGCCCTTCGGTGCGGCTGGATAGAAGAGTTAATCATTATGGACACTCGCGACTTGGGCGTATCTGGCAGGCTCAGGATGGAAGATCGCCTCGCCTTTTCCGACATGATAACCCGCATCGCGGAGGGGAAGGTCAAAATCATCATCGCCGCTAATGTATCGCGCCTTTTCAGAGACCGTTGGGGGAAGGAATACGCGCGTTTCATGGAAATTTGCTTCACCTATGGTGTTCGAGTTGTTATTCCCAACAAGACCCGAACAGGTATTGAGTATATCTACGACTTTTCCAAAACGTCTGATGTTGAAGCCTTCAGACGCAAATGCGAGGAGTCATGGTCATACATTGAGAACCAGGTAGGTATGATGCACGCCTACCGGAATGAATTAGGGTATGCGGGTTGTTGGGTAGGCAGCTCAATCCCCACAGGGTTTATGGTTGATCT
>WNGP01001225.1_pt1 | contig 20890 bp, 13 predicted proteins | sample 5407671 | NCBI WGS metagenome assembly WNGP01 (sample SAMN13153381, study PRJNA577476) | soil metagenome | isolation source: 40 cm soil or saprolite under Garry oak tree replicate 2 | place: USA:California | collected 2016-06-15 | reverse complement strand
CGGCGGGGCCGCGTTCGGATGGTGGGAACTTTGCGGGCTGCTGCTGCTCGGGCTGTGGAATAGGATGTCCGGCCTGGGCAAGGTTGGTTGCCGGTGGTGAAGCTGTCGGTGAATACGGCGCTTCCGCTCGCGACGGTGTCAGGTGAAGCGCGTGAAATTCCGCTTCTGGCCGCTAGCGCCAATCGATACTGACTGATGCGGGACCTAGAGGGCCGGTTGGGACTTACTTAGCGTTCTTGCTGTCGTCTCGAGATGCAAGGGGGCGCTTCTGAGCTTCTATGTCTGCAGACCCGCCAAAAAAGAATGCCATGACCGTGCCGACAGGGTGGATTGCCGGCGCTCGCAAGTCAGCCCGCCAAGTTCCTGGGTAGTATCGGTTCAGCTGTTCAAGAGTACGCGTCGAGCACTCGCTGTCTTGCAGCTTGACGCATGCGCTGTAAAGCAGCAGTAGTGATTCCTTCGTAGGCGTCTCGGCTCGCGTGATCTCACCATTCACGAGTCTATCCTCGAACTCGATCGTCCCTTTCCAATCCCCCTTGAGGTAGTAAGCCTGCCCGATCACTCTTTGCATCTCGTCGTCGACGTAGCTGCCATTGATGGCGCGCTGGCCGTACTCAATCGCCTTTTCGTAGTTCTTCAGCTGGTAGTTCAGCGCAGCCAGGACGCGCACTCTCCGCCGCTGGTCGGCTTGGGTGAGGAAGCCGTCGTCAGTCTCAGCCTCCCAGGCCTTGGCCGCGTCCGCATAGTTCTTTGTGTGGACGTAGGCGAACCCGAGCATATCGTTGACCAGATGAAGGTCGTAAGCCGTCTTGTCCTCAACGGCCTCGGCCGCTGTCAGTTTACTGATCGCGTCCGCGTACCTCTGATCCTTGAGATCGTCATACGCCTCCTTCAACGGCTTGGAGAGCTTGGGGCTATTGCGGTGCTGAAGAGACTCCGAGCGGACGCGAGTCATGTAGGCGTCCATCAGTATATGAAGGGGACGATCGGGGACTTCTCCGGGAGCGAAGGACTTCCCAAGAAACATCGCCGTTTCGTCCCGCTCTTGGAAAGGGGGCCACGGCGGCAAATCGTCGCCATTCGGATCGCCGGTCTTTGCAAAGTTGGTCCAGTACGTTGAGACCTTCTCTGCCATATCGCGCTCGGCCCTCGACGAGAAACCCTTAGCGTAAAGAAAAACGTACGGGAGCTCCGCGCCGTGACCCGCATTGCCGTCACCGACAAAGTAGTAGAAATAGACTTTGTTATGCGAGGTCTGCGCGTGCAAGCGCGCCCAGGTCCACATGTGCCAGCCAAAACCGGATTCGACCCAAAGGCGCGCCTGAGAACGCACGGCCTCGGCATCTGAGTCTGCAGGGTAGACGGCAAGAAACTGATCAGCCATCGTGCCGTAACGCTGGCGCACGTTCGCTATAAACGTTGCGGTCGCAACCGGAGTGAACATGCGTGCGCTCTCATCGGCGTTGTAACCCAGCAGCAGGGGCACGGCGGCCTGCTTACCTGCTTGGTACAGTGTGTAGGGATCGTCCGGGATTACGTAGCCATCGACAATAGGCAACGCCATGTTCGAATTGGGAATGCCAGGGAGACCGGCAAAGTCGGACGCAGTGATTTTGTCGGCAGGAACTCGCCGCAACTCCGTAATTGACCGAGCGCCGAGTGTTCTTGCGAACGCGACGCCGGCCATCTCCGCGCGCGCCAGGAAGGCCATGCCTTCCCCTGTTCCAGCAGGCCCCATGGCACCGCCCTCGCTTTCAGCAATAGCGGCATGAAAAAGCCCGCGCGCCAGAGGTGAGATCATCAGATTGTTGATGATCCACGCGCCCGCTGAGTGTCCAAAGATCGTGACGTTCGCCGGATCGCCGCCGAACGCCGAAACATTGCGGTGCACCCACTCAAGTCCTGCGATGACGTCCAGGAGCCCATAGTTGCCTGAGGCGCGATAGCCCGCTTCTGCGGTCAGTTCAGGGTGCGCGAGAAATCCGAGCGGGCCAACCCGGTAGCTCAGGTTGACGACGACAACTCCATCCTTACGGGCAAGCTGATTGCCCCAATAGAGGGGCGTCGAGGCGGAGCCGGCTCGGAACCCACCTCCATAAACAAAGACCATCACGGGTCGCTTTCTCTTCGCATCTACCGCCGGCGTCCATACGTTCAGATAAAGGCAGTCTTCACTTATCGGCTCTGCCGGCATGGTTGGGAGTGGCGGCCAGTTCTGCACGCACTGCGGTTTGTACTTGTCGGCGTGGAGAACACCGCTCCAATGAGGCACGTTCTGCGGCGCTCGCCATCGGAGGAGACCAATTGGAGGTGCTGCGAAGGGTATGCCCTTGTAGACAGCGATGTCGCCTTCGCGGACACCGCTTACAACCCCGCTCTCGGTGATGCTCTGTGGCGCGGCGAGTTGCCTTGAGCAGGCCCAAGAGGTGAGTAGCAGAGCACTCGCAAGAGCAAGTCCTAGCCTCATCTGGTCTTGTGTGTGGGTGCCGGACACGTCGTTGCATCCATCCCTCAAGGCGGCGAGCCTAAGGCACGACGGTTCACAACGCGAGGTGTCCTCCTAAGAGGTGATCGATTGAGTGTCTGCCAACCGGTCTGGCAAGGTGGCCGCCCGAATGACTCCTCATGGCCGTCAGCGCCACGGGATACGTAGTTCGCAGTGGCTGCTCGTTCGGCGAGTTTTGGCTGCTAAGTCTGCGTTTGCGGTGTATCCCGAGGACGACGTCGCCGTTGTTATGCTGACGACCCTTCAAGGGAGTATGCCGGAACGGTTTATCGATCCGGTCGCGTCCTTACTACATTCGGGAGCTTCCACTCTTCCACTGGGCTCGACTAGCGACACTCGAGGGCAACAATATGGCTCATCGATTACTAGCGCCGCCTTCTGAAACGGTAAAGCGCCGTACCTTGCTCAAGTGTGCCGTCGGTCTGGCGAGCGGCGCGACGGCACAGTTATTTAGTAAGGCATCTGCGCAGAGTCACCTCGAAGCGGGCGCCGATAGCAAGTCAGGCGGGCAGCGCAAGAGTCCGAACTACCGCCCGCCGGTAGTCGAAGTTCAAGCCGGGAAGCTCCGCGGCTTCAGGGACCGTAGGACCATCGCCTTTCTCGGCATCCCATACGCGGAAGCCGATCGGTTCGAGCTGCCCAAGCCAGCCAGGTCCTGGATAGGAATCAAGAGCGCTCAGGCGTGGGGGCCCGTATGCCCGATTCCGACCAACATGACCGCGCCCGGCACCGACGAATTCGTTTTTCCGCATCGTTATTGGCTGCAAAACGAGGGCTGTCAGGTTCTGAACATCTGGACTCAGAGCACGTCCCGCACCGCAAGGAAACCGGTCATGGTCTGGTTTCACGGGGGGGGATTCGTGAACGGCTCGTCCATGGAGGCCTACGCTTATACCGGCAAGAACCTGAGCGAGTATGGCGACGTCGTGGTGGTGAGCTTGAATCACCGCTTGAACGTCATCGGCGCCCTCGATCTCTCGGCTTACGGCCCCGAGTATGTGAACTCGCGCTACACCGGCACTGCCGATATGGTGGCCGCGCTTCAGTGGGTCCACGATAACATTGAGACCTTCGGCGGTGATCCCGGCAACGTCACGATATTCGGGCAATCCGCAGGAGGGGGCGAGGTCGTGCGGATGCTGCATACGCCGGGGGCCAAAGGCCTTTTCCACAAGGTGATTGCGGAAAGTGGCGGCGGCGGGTACGGGTACGAAGACCCAACTGCACCCGCCGAGCTGGTCCACATTCAGCAGATGATCACCGCAGCAGCGATCGAGAACCTGAACCTCGGCGGGGATCAGATCGACAAGCTCAAAGCCATTTCGTATCCGCAGCTGCTCGCGGCCGGGGATGACGCGCTGACGAGCGTCGCCCAGAAACTCGGTAGGCACAGATTAGGCTGGCAACAGATACCCGACGATCGCTACATACTGCGCAAATTCTGCGACTGGGCCGGCAGCATTCCTCTGATGGCCGGTAACACTTTCAGCGAGGGCATTGGCACGCTGGAGAAAGGCACTGGAAAGAACGACTGGACCGAAAGCGAAATCGATGCTCGTCTTACAGAGGCATACGGAAAAGATAAGGACGAGATCGTCGTCGAGTTCAGGAAGCTATTCCCTCGCAAGAACGTGCAAGATGTTCTCTACTACTCGGCTGACTCACGCGTCCCCCTCAAGGCGTTGCTGGCCCGCAAGCTAGGGGTATCCGAGGCGCCGGCTTTCAGTTACATATTTGCATATGAGTATCCGGTCAACGGCGGAATCACTTCCTTCCATTGCTCGGAAATAGCCTTCGTATTCCATAACTTGACTGTGCCAGAAGTGCAGATCGCAACCGGAGGAGCCCCTGCCGGGTTTGCGCTTCAGGACAAGGTCTCGCGAGCGTGGATTAACTTCGCCCGAAGTGGCAATCCTTCGCAGCGGACTCTTGAGTGGAAGCCATTCACGGCAGTAGACCCGCAGACAATGGTATTCGACATCGTCAGCGAGTGCCGCGCCCTTCATGACGAGAAGCTGAGTTCGTTGATCTCAGGAGGTCATGTGGCAATACTGGGTTAGCTGGGCGACTTCGCCTGTCGACCACCTCCGAATGACCGCTCCGGAGCATCTGGATCGGCACCGGGAATGACGCGTTTTGGCCCGAATCGAGACGCTCACGCCCCCGCCGCAACTGCCCCGAAGCGGAAGCTATTGACCGTGCTCCTGGGAGGCTATGGCGGCCGACCGTACTCGCTCAGCCTTACCTTCGCACCCGTATTGTTTGGATCCTTCGCAAGCGCTTCCCTGTAGCTCTGCACGGCTTGTTGCGGCTGACCAGCTTCCCTGTATGCCTCACCGAGCGCGAAGTACGCACTGCTGGATGGATCCGCTTGAACCTCTAGCTGCAAGATCTCGAACGCTTCGGCAAAATGGCGATCCGTTAAGAGGCTATAACCCCACCCCTCAAGCGACTGCGCATCGAGCTTGAAGTCCGGGTGCTCCTTGCGCATCGTCGAGTAGATCTCAGCAGCGTGGCCGAATCCTTGGCGAAATACGTCGCTTTGAAAAGAACCAAAGGACGGGGGCATCGGCTGCGCGGCACGAAACCTCACCTCCAACACATGCGCAGGTACGCCGTTCTTGGCGGGGGCGTTCTTCAGGAATTCTAAGGCTTGTGTCTCGTGTTTGAGGTAAGCATCGAGGAACTCCCGGGCATACCGGGCGACCCAGGCGTAGCCGATCATCCCATCGACACGTCCGTAGTCAGCTTCTTGCATCTTAGGGAAGTCGTATGTCCAAAAATTCTCGATTCGCTGCGATGCTGAGTTGAACTCGGAGTGCACGAGCCCAAGCATCTGAACGCTGAAGAGATCTGCGTGCGTCCATTCGTTCAATACATTGGGGCCATCCACCACGTCGGGACGACCCCTCTGTCTGGCCTGCTCGTCGAATAGCGCTTGATCCTCGAGCGAATACTGACCTTTGAAATATAACAAGGGTATCGTCATCGCCTTCGGATCCACGTCCTTCGCTTTTTTCACGAGCCCCGGAAAGTAGCGATCGCTTCCGTCGAGGGCCACGAGAACCTTGATTCGATCGTCTCGGGCGGCCGCGAAAAGATTCGACAGCCCGCCCCAACTAAATCCGATTGCGCCGATCTGCGCCATGTCCGCATTCGATAGAGACCGCGCATAGTCGATAAGGAACAAGATGTCCCTGGCCTGCGCATCGATGGTTTCCACGTCATGCTCCGCTACTCCGTCTCGCGTACCCATGCCTGGGCTGGCGATAACGACGTAGCCGTAACTAGCAATGTATTCGCACAGATCGGCGTTTTCCCATGGCCAGGATCCAAAGCTAGGGGCGTAGATAACAATCGGAAAACGCCCCGCGGCCGGAGCCGCATCGCGGACCGACCACAGAACGGATCCAAGAGCCGGCTTGACTCCCTCGAGCCACCACCCTCCCGGCGGCCTCGGGACTCCGAAACTGGTCTGCGTTTCCGCAAGTTTCATGTAGTCCCTGACGGTCATTTTCTTGCTCGAGACTCGTTGCGCGGGATACCAGATCAAGGTCTGAAGCGGCCGCGCCCGCTCTTTGTATGGTTTTCCGAGGTTGTCGAGCACCGGCATGAAGATACGCGAGTAGTCGTACTGTTCGACCACCCTCAGTCCGACAGCGTACGTTCCTCCGGTGCCGCGAAAGGCGAAGAGAGGACTTTCTTGTTGGGCCGCCAGAACCGCAGGCGCGGCAAGCAAAACGGTTGCCGTGATGCGGGACATGAAGCCTGGAGCACACACGATGACTCCCTTCCCGGATCGGCTGACTTGACCTCAGAATGCTAGCAGGCAGTTCAGCTCGTCGGCAGCGACGCATTGCGTGGCCACAGGAGCCACATGCTGCCAGTCTGGCGCATTTTAGCCGCCTTCTCTGCTGCGTCTGATCCGGTGCCCCAGAAAAAGTCCGCACGGGGTGCACCATTAATCGCGCCGCCGGTGTCCTGCGCAATGACGAGTCGCTGCAGGGGCGCATCCGATGCGGGCAGTGTGGTCGCGAGAAAAACGGGGGAGCCGAGTGGAACGATGGCAGGGTCCACCGCAATGGACCTACCGGGCGTCAAAGGTATCCCCTGAGCGCCCCTGGGGCCGACGTTCGGATCGCCCAGTGGTATTTCATTGAAGAACACCACACTCGGATTTGCATTGAGCACTTCCTGAAGCCGCTGCGGATTCGCTGCAAGCCATGCGCGAATCCCCGGCATCGTCGCCTGGTCGACCGTCAGCTCTCCGTTCTCGACCAGATAGCGGCCGATGGACCGATATGGCTGCCCATTCTGATCCGCGTACTGCAGGCGAATGACTTCACCGCTGGGGAGCTGCACGCGGCCGGAGCCTTGTATCTCGAGCAAAAACGCATCCAGAGCACTGGTGATCCACGCGATCTCCTTGCCCTGAACGGCAGGGTCGGTGGGTAACTCAGCTCGCGTGTAGTAGGGCACCACGTGGTTGCCGTCGAGCCTGCCGCGAACCCGCTTGCCCTTCAGCTCGGGATAAACCGAGGCCAGGTCCACGACGAGAAGATCAGTCGGGGGAGCGTACAGCGGTGTAGTGAACTTGGCGGACGGGGTGCGTGCGCCTATAACCAACGGCTCGTAGTAGCCCGTGATGAGTCCCGTGTCCTGCCGGACCGAGCTCGGGACCTTCAAGATCTTGTAAGGTTCGAAGTACTGCTCAAAATAGTTGCGCAGGGCTACGGGCGACTGGTCAGTGACAGCCAGTGCCGCATCGCAGGGCGCCGCCCATTCCGCGCGAAACCGCAGGGCGCGGCAGCTGCTGAGAAATGCATTCCAAGCCTCCTGCAAGTTGTCGGCGTCCCAGCCGGGAAGTTGCAGCCACTGTGCGCGTTCGTAGTGCAGAGTGTGGACGACGCGCTTAGGCTGCGTCACACAGCCGAGGAGCAACGCGCTGGAGACGAGCGCGAGAAGAATCGTACCGACGCGTAATCGAAGGCGATAAACGGAGAACAAAGGGCCGCCGGGCACGCGCGAAGGCACTCGTCTACCCGAATCCTCGAAGCCCATGCGAAGATAGAAACCTTCCGAAGGCGGATCCGGCAGCACCGAGAGTTCACTCCACTGGTGCTGTCTCGCGAATTGGATCACATACTCGCAAGCACGCCTGCCGATACCGCGGCCGATCCGCTCGGGCGTTACCCAGAGATGGTCCAGCACGACGCTCGCGTCGAGCACAGCGATCGCGACGAAGCCGACTAGATCACTCCGCGCATCCAACACCTCGAAGCTCTGGTGCGTTCTCAGGTAGTCGACATCGATCGTAAGCAACACAAGCGCCTGTTCGAGATACCCTGCCGGCCAGCTCCAATGTCCCTTGGAGCGCGCAATCAGGGCGTTTATCGCCGGTAGGGATTGCTCCCGCGCAGGAAGGATGGCGACTTCGACTGACATGAGTGCTTTTCTTTCGGGTTCGGAAGTCTACGCTCATCCAGCATTCGCGCACCGCGCTTGGTGAGGGCGCCCCGTGTGGCGCCTGCCTCTTCCCGACTGACGGCTTAGACGTGGCTCCTCAGTACAGCAGCAGCTGCTGCCGCTCGGCGCGCCACGCGGTCTCGTCAGGGGTCGCCATGGCGTCGAGGTCGGCCGGGGTTGCCGCCGGATCATCCACCCAGCGCCGCAGCAGCTCGCTGCCGTTGATGACGTCGATCGCGAGGCGCTGCTGCTCGTACTCGTAGGGAAAGTCGCGCCACAGCGGATAGTCCGGCCGCAGCCGCCGCAGCGCCTTGAGCGCGAGCGCGAAGAGCCGCCAGGGGCGGAAGGCCTCGTGGTCGTAGTGCGCCGGGTCCTCGACGTGCACCTGGAATCCGGCGCAGAGCCTTCCGGCGTGCTTGTGGAACGTCGGCTCGAACCAACAGGGCCGCAGCCGGCAGCCGCGCAGCCACTGCGGCGCGAGCTTGTGCATTTCCGTGAGGAGCGCCTCCGCCTCGAGGTCGGGAGCGCCGAGGACTTCCAGCGGCCGCGTGGTCCCGCGGCCTTCCGACAAGCTCGTGCCCTCGAGCATGACCGAGCCGGCATAACAGCGCGCCATGGAGAGGCTCGGAGCGTTGGGACTCGGGTTCACCCAGCTGCGCTCGCCGAGCGGCCAGCCGAAGCCCGGCGGCGCCTGCGGTTGCCAGCCCTGCATCGGCACCACCTCGCAGTCGACGTCGAGGCGGAGCGTCGCGATGAACCAGCGCGCCAGCTCCCCCATGGTGAGGCCGTGGCGCATCGGCAGCGCGCCCGCTCCCACGAAGCTCTCCTGCCCGGGCCGCAGCTTCAGGCCTTCGACCGGCCGACCCACGGGATTCGGCCGGTCGAGCACCCACACCGCCTTGTCGAGCCGCGCGGCTTCCTCCAGCACGTAGCGGAGCGTCGTGATGAAGGTGTAGATGCGGCAGCCCAGATCCTGCAGATCGACGAGCAGCACGTCGAAGCTGTCCATCATCGCCGCCGTCGGGCGGCGCACCGTTCCGTAGAGGCTGAAGACCGGAATGCGGTGCACCGGATCCACGTAATCGGGGGACTCGATCATGTTGTCCTGCTTGTCACCGCGCAGCCCATGCTGCGGGCCGAGCGCAGCGCTCAAGCGCAGGCCGGGGAGGGCCGCCAGCGCATCGAGCGAATGCGTCAGGTCGCGCGTCACGGAGGCCGGGTGCGCCAGCAGCGCCACGCGGCGCCCGGCGAGCGGCTTGCGGAGCGCTGACTCCTCGAGGATGCGATCGATGCCGAACTTCATGTGCGACGCAGCTCCATGGTAAAGCTCTCCGGATGGTGGAAATCGGGCCTGCCCGGCGGGTGCTCCAGCGCCCAGTAGGAGAGCCTCCCGCGGTCGTCCTCGATGACGGCCGCGAGCGCGAGGCGCAGCGCCGGCGCAGCGGCGAGCCCCGTGAGTCCGCCGAGATGCACGGTCGCGGTCAGCTCGAGCTGCTCCGAGGACCTGCGCACCTGCAGCCCCGGAGCGCGCGTGAGGCTCGCCGGTGCCATGCCGTCACGGTAGTCGGTGAACTGGTACGCCGCCCAGGCCAGCGTCGGAGAGAAGTTGAACTCGAAGTAGCCGGGCACGCCCGGGGCGGCGATGAATGCCTCGAAGCAGGTGTGCCGCCACAGGTCATCGGCCCGGTGCCCGTCGCCCGGACCGGAGAGCAGCACCCGGCCGACCTCTCCATGCAGCGAGTAGCTGCACAAGAGCGTCGTGGCGGCCGGCAGGCTCACCTCGACCGCGATGCCGGATACCGGCTCGCGCGGTGTGTCGGGATGCGCGACCAGCACCGTCCAATGCGCCTCGGCGGAGCTCATGGCTGCTCGCGTGTCAGGCCTCTAGCCACGCGAGCAGCGCGCGCGTCACCTCGTCCGGTCGCTCGAGCGTCGACAGGTGACCGCAGTCCGGCACGCGTACCTCGCGCGATCCGGGGATGGCGCGCGCCATCTCGGCGGCGCGCTCGGGCGGGGTCAGCTCATCGCCCTCGCCCACCAGCACGAGCGTCGGCACGCGGATCCCGCCCAGCATGGGGCGCGAGTCCGCGCGCGAGAGGTTCGCCTGCTGCTGCCGGATGAATGCCGCAGCTCCCACCTCCTCCGCCATCAGATCGAGGACCTGGCGGAGGGCCGCATCGTGGCGGCGCGCGTGGTGGACCAGCAGCGGGAAGCTCGCATCCAGCACCTCGCCGAGGCGTCCCTCGGCCGCGAGAGCGATCTGCGCGCGGCGCGCGGCGCCCTGCTCGGGCGTGTCGGGACGCGCCGTGGTGTCGAGCAGCGCGAGTCTCGAGACCCGCTCGGGCGCCTGGCGCAGGATCTCGAAGGCGACATAACCGCCCATCGACAAGCCGACCAGCGCGAAGCGCGCCGGCGCGCCGGCGAGAATGCGCCGCGCGATGCCTGCCATGCCGTCATCGCGGGTGTGGTCGGCCACCATCACCGCACCCGAGCGCCACAGTGCCGGAATCTGCTCGGCATACAGGCGCGCCGAGTCCAGCAGACCCGGGATCAGCACGACGGGGAGCGGCTCGCTCACGGGTGAGCAGCGTAACATGCGCTGATGAGATCCCGCATCGCACCCATCCTGCTCGAGGCGATGCTCATCGCGCTCGGCGGGCCTCTCGCTGCGGCGACGCCCGCCGCGGCAGCCCGGGCCTCGCTCGACGAAGCCGCGGCCGCGCGTTTCGCGGCGCTCGCGCTCAAGTGCCTGCACCAGGAGTACCCGAACCACATCTCGCATACTCTCGGCGGCGATGCCGACGCGCGAGCGCCGCGCGAGCTGACGCCGGCCTTCTACGGCTGCTACGACTGGCACTCGGCGGTGCATGCTCACTGGCTGCTGGTGCGGTTGATCCGTCTCCTCCCCGATGCGCCGTTCGCACCCGAGGCACGCGCCGCGGTGGCGCAGAGCCTCGCGCCCGCCAACATCGACGCTGAGGTGAGGTATCTCCGCGGCGCGGGTCGCGCCTCCTTCGAGCGTCCCTACGGGCTGGCCTGGCTCCTCGAGCTCGCCGCGGAGCTCCGCCGCTTCGATGACCCGGATGCAAAGCGCTGGTCGGCCACGCTGCGCCCACTCGAGACCGAGACGGCAGCGCGCCTCGAGGGCTGGCTTCCTAAGCTCCACTACCCGATCCGCATCGGCGAGCACGATCAGACCGCCTTCTCGTTCGGACTCATGTGGGACTGGGCCGGCGTCGCCGCGGAGCAGCCGATGCGCAGGCTTCTCGAGGATGCCGCGCAGCGCTTCTATCGGCAGGACCGCAACTGCCCGCTCGCCTACGAGCCCTCCGGCGAGGATTTCCTCTCGCCGTGTCTCGCGGAAGCCGATTTTCTGCGGCGCGTGCTCGCGCCGCGGGCGTTCGCCTCCTGGCTCACGCGCTTCCTGCCGCAGATCCCGGACGGCCGCGCCGGCGCGCGCGCCGCGCAGCGCCCGGGCGCGCCGTGGCTCGTGCCCGGAGTCGTGACCGACCGCGCCGACCCCAAGCTCGCGCACATCGACGGCCTGAACCTGAGCCGCGCCTGGATGCTCGAGGGCATCGCGCATGGGCTGCCCGCGCATGATGCGCGCCTTCCGGCACTCACCGCCGCGGCCGCCCGACACCGTGACGCCGCGCTCCCCGCCGTCACCGGCGAGCACTACGAGGGCGGCCACTGGCTCGGCACCTTCGCGGTGTATCTCACCAGCCGGGCGGGCCTCGCTCAGTGAGGCAGAGCGTCGCGCAGCTCAGCGATCAGATCCTGCACGTCCTCCACTCCCACCGACAGCCGGATCAGCCCGTCGCTGATCCCTAAGGACGCGCGCGTGGCGGCGGGGAGCGAGGAGTGCGTCATGATCCCCGGATGCTCGATGAGACTCTCGACCCCGCCGAGGCTCTCGGCGAGCGCGAACAGGCGGCAGCGCTCGAGCGTGCGGCGCGCCGCGTCCAGCCCCCCGCGCAGCACCGCCGTGACGATGCCGCCGAAGCCGCCCGCCATCTGCGCCCTCGCGAGCGAGTGCTGCGGGTGGCTCGCCAGCCCCGGGTAGTAGACGCGCTCGACCTGCGCTTGCTGCTCGAGGAACTGCGCGATGGCGAGCGCGTTGGCGCAGTGCCGCTCCATGCGCAGTGCCAGAGTCTTGATGCCGCGCAGAGTGAGGAACGCATCGAACGGGCTCGGCACGCTCCCCACCGCGTTCTGCAGATACGCGATGCGCTCGGCGAGATCGGAGCCTCCGCGCACGATCGCCGCTCCGCCGATGGCATCGGAGTGTCCGTTGAGATACTTGGTCGTCGAGTGCACGACGATGTCGAAACCGTGCTCGAGCGGCCGCTGGATGAAGGGGCTGGCGAAAGTGTTGTCGCACACCGAGAGCAGAGCGCGCGAGCGTGCGAGTGAGGCGACCGCGCTCAGGTCGACGAGCTTCAGCAGCGGATTGGTGGGGGTCTCCACCCACACCAGGCGGGTATCGGGGCGCAGTGCGCCCGTGAGCGCCGCGGGATCCGACAGATCGACGAACGACACGCGATGCCCGGCCGAGCGGCTGCGCACGTTCTCGAGCAGCCGGTAGCTGCCGCCATAGAGATCGTGCATCGCCACGATGTGCGAGCCGGCATCGAGCAGCTCGAGGATCGTGGCGATCGCGGCCATGCCGGACGCGAACGCGAAGCCGGCCGTGCCGCCCTCGAGGCTCGCCAGCGCCGCCTGCAGCGCATCGCGGGTCGGGTTGCGCGTGCGGGAGTAATCGAAGCCGCGGTGCACGCCGGGGCTCGATTGCACGTAGGTCGAGGTCGCGTAGATCGGAGGCATGACCGCGCCGGTGAGCGGATCCGGCCGCTGTCCGCCGTGGATCACCCGCGTCGCAAAGCGCTGCCCCGCAGTCTCGTCACTCATGGCAAACCCGTTGATGGCGTACGCGCAGGTGCTGCGACGAGTTTGCCTTACATCCTGCGCCGCAGCCAGTTGAGCAGGTCGATGCGGGTGATCAGCCCCTGAAACTCGTTGCCGTGCAAGACGATCGCCACCATGCCGCGCTTGAAGATCTCCATGAGCTGCGACACCGTAGCATCGGCGGACACCGTCACCAGGTGGCTCGCCATCGCCTCCGTCACCGGCTCGTTGAAGTGCGCGGGGTTGTCGATGACCTCGAGCAGGATGTCCTCCTCGTCCACGATGCCGACGATGCGCCCGTCCTGCATCACCGGCACCTGCGAGACGTCGTAGAGCTTCATGCGGCGGTAGGCCGCAATCACCGTCTCGGTGGAGTTCACCGTCACCGCGGCGTGCTCCGAGTGCCGCCGAGCGATGAGATCGCGCAGATCCCCGCAGCGCTCGCGCTCGAGAAATCCCTGATCGAGCATCCAGTAGTCGTTGTAGACCTTGGAGAGATACTTGTTGCCGCTGTCGCAGGCGAAGGTCACGACGCGCCGCGAGCGCGTCTGCTCCCGGCAGTAGCGCAGCGCCGCCGCGAGCAGCGTACCGGTCGAGGTGCCGGCGATGATGCCCTCCCGCGCGAGCAGCTCCCGGCAGGTGCGGAAGGCTTCCGAGTCCGGGATGCTGTAGGCGGCGCGGACGCCCGAGAAGTCCGCCACCGGCGGAACCGAGTCGCCCCCAATCCCCTCGACCAGCCACGGAGTCATCTTCTCGGGAAGCCTGCCGGTGGTGGCGAAGCTCGCCAGCCCCGAGCCCGCGGGGTCGGCCAGCACCATCCGTACCTCAGGTGCCACGCGCGCGAAGAAATGCGTGAGCCCCGCGAGCGTGCCGCCGGTGCCGACGCCGCACACCACCGCATCGAGCCGATGGTCCATCTGCTCCCAGATCTCCGGCGCCGTGGTCTCCTCGTGCGCCTGGGCGTTGGCCGGGTTACCGAACTGGTTGACGAAATGACAGTCGGGCGTCTCGCGTGCCAGGCGCTCGGCGACGTCACGGTAGTACTCGGGGTGACCTTTGCTCACGTCCGAGCGCGTCATCATCACCTCAGCGCCCATCGCCTTGAGGTGGAAGATCTTTTCCTGGCTCATCTTATCGGGGATCACCAGCAGCAGCCGATAACCCTTCTGCGCCGCCACCAGCGCCAGTCCCAGCCCGGTGTTGCCGGCGGTGGCCTCGATCAGCGTGCCGCCGGGTTTGATTTTCCCGGCCCGCTCGGCGGCCTCGATGAGATAGAGCCCGATTCTGTCCTTAATCGAGCCGCCCGGATTCTGGCTCTCGAGCTTCAGGAACAGCTGGCAGGGGCCGGTGTCGAGGCGCCGCACGGCGATCAGCGGCGTGTTGCCGATCATGTCCAGCGCGTTGCCGTAAACGGGATTCGCCATGCGCGCGCCTCCGGTGCGCTTTTAGGCCGCGCTCGTGATGAGTCCGGAGCCCACCCAGTCGCGCAGCAGCCTGGCGGCGTGCGCGGGCGCGTCCGCCTCGCCGAGCTTCCAGCACAAGAGCTCGCACAGCTCGCCGAATGGCCAGCCGTTGCGTGCGGCATCGAGCGCCGCCGCCTCGGTGGCGCCGAGGGAGCGGAAGTAGGTGGTGAGCTCCTGACGCCACAGCAGCCACTCGACGGGCGCCGCGTTGAGGCTCGCCTGCGGCCGCTCGGCGTCCGCGGTGAGGGCCTGCCAGATCTGCGGCGCGTTCCAGCTCAGGGCCAGACGCCGGAGGCTCGGGTGCCAGGTGAAGCGTAGTCCCGCCCACTGCTCGGGGGACACCCGCGAGAGCTCCGCGTGCGTGAGAGCGGTGGCGTCGGCCGCGTCGAACACGTCCGTCATGGTCCACTCCCAGCGTGCCAGCTCGGCGAGCACCGGGGCGGAAGCGTACTCGGAGTGTTCGGCGAGGAGCCCGGGCAGCTCATCGCCGTAGTAGCGGATGGAGAAGTACGGCGAGTCGTGCGTGCGCACGTACTCGGCGGCGAGGGCGTGAAAATCCGCCTCGCCCAGGAGCTTCGCGAGCGCCGGGTAGCTGTTCTCGAGCGCCTCGGCGAGCCGGCTGCGATAGGCGCCGGCGTAGACGCCGAGGCGCGTCGCCACCGGGACGCGCGCCGTGCCGAGGACGTGCGCCTCGACCGCGGCGCCCCCGCGCAGCAGGTGATCCTGAAAATCTCCCTGGACCCGCGCGAGGGCGCTCATGAAGGCGCCGCCGCCGAGCGGCGCGGGCCGCTCGCGGCCGCCTTCGAGCGCGGCCCCTGCACGGCGCCGGCGGCGCTCGCGAGCGTGCGCGCGGCGAGCGCGCGCGCCGCATCGAGCTCGGCACAGAGCTCCGCGAGCGGCGGGATGTGAGCGTCGCGCTCGATCATGGTCGAGACCGCCCCGAAGCGCGCGACCGCGGCTGCGTAGAGCTCCCACACCGGATCGGGGACCGGATGATCGTGGGTGTCGATGAGGTAGTCGCCGTGATTCTCGTGTCCGGCGAGGTGGATCTGCTGCACCCGCCCGGCGGGGATGGCGTCGAGATAGTCGCGCGGGTCGAACTCGTGGTTCACCGCGCTCACGTAGATGTTGTTGACGTCGAGCAGGATCAGGCAGTCGGCGCGCTCGGCGACCCCGTGCAGGAACTCCCACTCCGTGAGGCTCGAGTCACGGAAGGCGACGTAGCTCGAAACGTTCTCGAGGAGGATCCGTCGCCCGAGGATGTCCTGCACCGTGCGCACGCGCTCCGCCACGTGCTCGAGCGCCTCCTCGGTGTAGGGCAGCGGCAGCAGGTCGTGAGTGTTGCGTCCCGCCACACCGGTCCAGCACAGGTGATCGGAGATCCACGCCGGCTCCACACGTCGCGCGAGCTGCTTCACCTGCTCGAGGTAGCCGCGATCGAGCGGCGCGCTGCTGCCGATCGACATCGATACGCCGTGCATCGCGAGCGGATAACGCTCGCGCATGCGCATCAGGTAATGCAGCGGCTTGCCGCCCGGCACCAGATAGTTTTCGGTGAGGACCTCGAACCAGTCGACGGCGGGGCGATCGGCAAGGATCGCTTCGTAGTGATCGACCCGCAGGCCAAGACCGAAACCGAGCGCCGGGGGCTTCAGCATGGACGCAGAAGAGGCGGACCGGGCGGTCAGCGCGCCCGGCCCGCTCAATGGCTTACTTCGCTTTGGCCTTCGCGGCGTCGCACTCCGCCTTCGTCATCTCCAGGTACCCCTTGCCCTTGCAGGAGTTCTGGCCCTTGCAGGCGTTGTTGGCGCTCTTGCACGCGGAGTGTCCCTTGCAGGAATTGACACCCTCGCATTTCACTTTCCCTTCGTCAGCGCGTGCCGTGGTCGCCGCCACCGCCGAGAACATCACCGCAGCAGCCGCGGCCAGAGCCACAGTGGACAGGATCTTGGAATTCATTCTGGATTCTCCTAGGAGGAAGATTGGGCGCCGGCGATTGTAGCGCCGCCGCCGGAGGATAGCTTCTCGCGCGTAGACGCCCTAAGTGCCTCCGCGCAAACGCAATTCCACCGCTAGAGCGGCGCCGTCGACTCGGCTTGGGGAGTAGACCGGCGCAAGCGGCGCGGCATTACAGCTCGATGTCAGCGGCGCCCGGCGCCGACGGCACCCGGTTCCGCCCTAGAGCCGCCGAGTCCGATCATCCAATGACCCGGCCGCGCATGGATCCAGTAGAATCGGCCCTGCCTGCGCCCGCCTGCTGCAGGTGCGTTCCCATTTGCTTCCAACCCAAGTGAGTCGAATGACCGACGCTTCCCGTGACGCCATCCTCGTGCGTGGCGCGCGACAGAACAACCTCAAGAGCCTGGATCTCGATCTGCCGCTCAACGCGCTGATCGTGGTCACCGGCGTGTCGGGTTCCGGCAAGTCGTCGCTGGTTTTCGACACTCTGTACGCGGAAGGCCAGCGGCGCTACGTCGAGACGTTCTCCCCTTACGCGCGGCAGTTCCTCGATCGGATGGATAAGCCGCAGGTCGAGTCGATCTCGGGAATTCCTCCCGCCATAGCCATCGATCAGACGAACCCGGTACGCACCTCGCGCTCGACCGTCGGGACGATGACCGAGCTCAACGATCACCTGAAGCTGTTGTTTGCGCGTGCCGCGGCGCTCTTCTGCCAGCGCTGCGCCCGGCCGGTGCAGCGCGACACAGCCGACGGCATCTACGCCGACGTCCTCGCGCGCGCACGGGAGGCGGGCGACCCGCGCCTCCTGGTGAGCTTTCCGGTGGTGGTGCCGGGGAATTTCACCGTCGAGGAAGTCCGGGAGCTCCTCACCCGCCAGGGTTACACCCGTTTTCTCGAGGGCCCGGGCGCCCCTGCGCCTGCGGCACCCCCGGACGCTCGCGGCGGACGCAAGCGCGCTCGGGGCGGGCGCGGCAGCGGCCTCGAGGTGCTCGAAGTGGTGCAGGACCGGATGCGTATCGGTGGCGCCGAGCGCGGCCGGGTGCTCGAGTCGCTCGAGGCGGCGCTGCGCGTCGGGCGCGGCCGCGTCAACGTGCACCGCGTCGACGAGGGCGATCCACCCGCGATTCTCGAAACCTGGCGCTATTCGAACCAGCTGCACTGCGCGCACTGCGACCTCTCGTACCGCACGCCGGTCCCGAGCCAGTTCTCGTTCAACTCGCCGCTCGGGGCCTGCGACAGCTGCCGCGGGTTCGGCCGCACCATCGGGATCGACTACGGGCTCGTCATTCCCGACGACACCCGCTCGCTCCGCGGCGGGGCCGTCAAGCCGTGGCAGACCAAGTCCTACGAGGAATGCCAGGAGGACCTGGAGCGATTCGCGAAGCTGCGCGGCGTTCCGCTCGACACTCCCTGGCGTGAGCTGCCCGCCGAGGCGCGTCGCTGGGTGATCGAGGGCGAGGGCCCGTGGACCAAGAAGGTCTGGTACGGGGTGCAGCGCTTCTTCGCGTGGCTCGAGACGCGCGCCTACAAGATGCACGTGCGGGTGCTGCTGTCGCGCTACCGCGCCTATACGCCCTGCAGTGCCTGCGACGGTGCGCGCCTGAAGAGCGAGGCGCTGCTGTGGCGCATCGGCAGCGGCGAGCTCGCCGGGCAGGCGCTCGGCGGCAGCCCGCGCTTCCGCCCGCGCGGCGTGGAATGGAGCCCCGAGACCCTCGCCGCGCTCCCGGGGCTCTCGATCCACGATCTGATGCTGCTGCCGGTGGAGCGCAGCCACGAATTCTTCCGCAAGCTCACGCTCCCGCGCCCGCTCGACGAGGCGACGGCGCTCCTGCTCACGGAGATCCGCACCCGGCTCGCGTACCTCGTGGACGTCGGGCTCGGCTATCTGACGCTCGATCGTCAGTCCCGCACGCTCTCGGGCGGGGAGGTGCAGCGGATCAACCTCACGACCGCGCTCGGCACCTCGCTCGTCAACACGCTGTTCGTTCTCGACGAGCCCTCGATCGGCCTGCACCCGCGCGACATGCAGCGCGTCATCGGCATCATGAAGCGCCTGCGCGATGCCGGCAACTCCCTCGTCGTGGTCGAGCACGATCCGCAGATCATGCTCGAGGCCGACCGCATCCTCGACCTCGGCCCCGGGGCCGGCGAGCGCGGCGGGGAGATCGTCTTCTTCGGCACCCCGGCCGAGATCCGCGCGAGCTCCGGCTCGCTCACCGGGCAGTACCTCGCCGGTCGCCGCATGGTCGCCCCGCGCACAGGGCCGGCGCTCGACCGCGCGCGCACCGCGGGGGCGCCTGCGGCCGAGGCCGCCGGCGGAGGCGTGGTGGCGGTGGCCCGCTCCAACCGCTGGCTCGAGCTCAAGGGAGCCGCGGAGCACAACCTCAAGAACATCGACGTGCGCATTCCGCTGAAGCGCCTCGTGTGCGTGACCGGCGTGTCGGGATCGGGCAAGTCCACTCTGGTCGAGGACGTGTTGTATCCGGCGCTGCTCAAGTACCGCGGCCGGCCGACCGAGGCGCCCGGACGGTTCGCGGGCCTCTCGGGCGCCGAGCTCATCGATGACGTCGTGATGGTCGATCAGAGTCCCATCGGCCGCACCACCCGCTCGAACCCGGCGAGCTATGTCGGAGCCTTCGACGCGATCCGGGCGCTGTTCGCCGCCGAGCCCGCCGCGCAGGAGCGCCGGTACAGCGCCGGAACCTTCAGCTTCAACTCCGGCAACGGCCGCTGTCCGACCTGCAGCGGCAACGGCTTCGAGCACGTCGAGATGCAGTTTCTCTCGGACGTGTACCTGCGCTGCCCCGACTGTCGCGGCCGCCGCTACCGCGACGAGGTGCTCGAGATCCGCCGCGAGGGTGCCGACGGCCGCCGCTGCAGTATCGCCGACGTGCTCGAGCTCACCGTGACCGAAGCGCGCGCGTTCTTCGCCGATGCGCCCGAGGTGGCAGTCAGGCTCGCGCCGCTCGCCGACGTCGGGCTCGAGTACGTGAAGGTGGGCCAGCCCGTGCCGACGCTCTCGGGGGGCGAAGCGCAGCGGCTGAAGCTCGCGGGGCACCTGGCCGAAGCCGGCGCAGTGCTCTCGAGCACCACCCACCGCGGCAAGCTGTTTCTCTTCGACGAGCCGACCACCGGGCTGCACTTCGAGGACGTCGCGAAGCTGCTGCGCGCCTTCCGCAAGCTCTTGAGCGCCGGACACTCACTGCTGGTGATCGAGCACAACCTCGACGTGATCCGCGCGGCCGACTGGATCATCGATCTCGGCCCCGAGGGCGGGGATCGGGGCGGCGAGATCCTCTGCGCCGGAACGCCGCAGGAGATTCGCGCGGAGGCGCGCTCCTTCACCGGCCAGGCGCTGCTCGCTTACGAGCGCTCGCTCGGCGCGGGCGCGCCGGGGGTAGCCCCGTCGGCCGGGCACGAGGACCCGCGCGCGGCGGCTCCCCCCGCCCTGGTGGCGGAGCCCGAGGCGGCGCGCTACCGCGGCGGCAACGGCCGCGACGCGCACGCCGTGATCATCCACAAGGCACGCGAGCACAACCTCAAGAATATCGACGTCGAGATCCCGCGCGATCGCTTCACCGTGATCACCGGCGTATCGGGCTCCGGCAAGTCGACCCTCGCATTCGACATTCTCTTCAACGAGGGCCAGCGGCGTTATCTCGAGTCGCTGAACGCCTATGCCCGCCAGTTCGTGCAGCCGGCCGCGCGTCCCGACGTGGACGCGATCTTCGGCATCCCGCCGACGGTGGCCATCGAGCAGCGCACCAGCCGCGGCGGCCGCAAGAGCACCGTGGCGACGCTCACCGAGATCTATCACTTCCTGCGGCTGCTCTACGTGAAGCTCGGCACGCAGTACTGCCCCGACTGCGACATCGCGATCCAGCCGCAGAGCCCCGCTTCGATCGCCGCACGGCTGCTGCGCGAGTACCGCGGGAGGCGCATCACGCTGCTCGCGCCGCTCGTCGTGGCGCGCAAGGGCTACTACACCGACCTCGCCCGGTGGGCGGCGAAGAAGGGCTACCGGACGCTGCGTGTCGATGGGGAGTCGCTGCCGACCTCGCCCTGGCCGCGCCTGTCGCGCTTCCGCGAGCACACCATCGAGCTGCCGGTGGCGGACATCGAGGTCGGCGCCCGCAGCGAAGCCGCGCTCCACGACGGGCTCGCCCGCGCGCTCGATTTCGGCAAGGGCCTGGTACACGTGCTGGCATCGCAGGGGAGCCGGGTGACGGTGTTCTCCACCAAGCGCGCCTGCCCCTCCTGCGGCCGCAGCTTCGCCGAGCTCGATCCGCGCCTGTTCTCGTACAACTCCCGGCACGGCTGGTGCGAGAGCTGCTATGGAACCGGCGTCGAGATGCCGGGATTCGACGACGAGCAAAGCGGCGAGGAGCTCTGGTGGAACGGGTGGTACGCGATGGCTCCGCCGCGGTGCGGCGCGTGCGACGGACAGCGGCTCAATTCCACCGCGCTCAACGTGCGCTTCCGCGACCGCTCGATCGCAGCGCTCTCGGCCGGCTCGGTCGCCGCCACGGGCGAATTCTTCGCGAGACTCAGGCCCGGCCCGCGCGAGCGGGAGATCGCGCGTGAC
>WNGP01002098.1_pt1 | contig 20902 bp, 14 predicted proteins | sample 5407671 | NCBI WGS metagenome assembly WNGP01 (sample SAMN13153381, study PRJNA577476) | soil metagenome | isolation source: 40 cm soil or saprolite under Garry oak tree replicate 2 | place: USA:California | collected 2016-06-15 | reverse complement strand
TTGTCGCCCAGCAGGAAGTTGTAAAAGACTATGACTCCTACGAACAACAGAACCAATGCAATTAGAAAAGGAACGAAAAAACGTCGAAGGGCGGGAAGGACACTAATGGACAATCCCATGTGCGACCTGCCTGGCCTATCGCCAATGTTTTGATTGCTCATCTTGAACCGATAGAGAATAATCCTCCACTAATCGAAGCCAGCGGAAAAGTCGCAACGTTGCGGTGATTGTCGGTCGCGGAATGTGTGATTGTAGCGAGAAGTGGCCTGTTCCAGCTAGGAAATTTCCATTACGTGTGATTTAGATAGTCGGCCTTCAGCCTTGCTCACATGCAAGGGAACCCGAGCACACCCGGCGTTGACACAGGTTGCTGCCTATTATAGCCAAGATTATTATTTGGAGCGCAATGGGCCTCAACGGAATCTGCTGGCCGGGCGGTCGTATAGAGGTTCTTGCGAATGGGTTTGAGGTCATTTGCAACTGATTGGCACTTTAGGAAATGCTCCATGGGATTCAGCACAGGCAACAGGCATCTAAACTAGGATCAGTCGTGCACGCAACCGGTAAACTTCTGTTTTCTGCGCGTACTCGCGCCAGTCTCTGTGGCCTGCTTTTGGCGAGCGTGACGATCTTCGCATATCGGCCGGCGTGGAATGGCGGCTTCATTTGGGATGACGATGCCTATGTGACAAATAACGAGTTGCTAACTGCACCCGACGGCCTCCGTCGGATTTGGTTCTCGCTCGACTCTCCATCTCAATATTTCCCGTTGGTATATACAACCTTTCGCTTCGAGCACGCGCTCTGGGGACTTAACCCGACCGGCTATCATTGGGTCAACCTTCTTCTTCATGTTGCCAACGCGATGCTGGTGTGGCGGCTGCTGGCGTGCTTGAAGGTGCCAGGTGCATGGCTGGCGGGAGCGATTTTCGCGCTGCATCCGGTGCAAGTGGAATCGGTGGCCTGGATCACGGAACGGAAGAATGTGCTGATGGGCTTCTTCTTTTTGCTGACGCTGCTTGCCTGGGTCGCATTTGTCGATCAACGAACGAAACAGCCGTGGCGCTTTTATGCGCTCGCGTTGGTTCTTTACGTGCTGGCGCTTTCAGCTAAAACAACGGCCTGCACGCTACCGGCAGCGTTGCTCTTGATTTTGTGGTTGCAGAAAAAGCCGATCAATTGGCGAAGACTTCTTCAGATCGTCCCGTTTTTCGTTCTTGGGTTAGGGATGGGGTTGGTCGCCGTATGGTGGGAACGATATCATCAAGGCACCAGTCGAGCGCTCTTTGCATTCCTGAATCCGATTGAACGCGTCCTCATCGCCAGCCATGCCGTTTGGTTTTATCTCGGCAAACTCATCTGGCCGACGAATCTGACCTTTATTTATCCGCGATGGAGCATCACGCCGACACATCCGCTGGATTATGCATGGCTGGTGGCGGGAGTCGCATTCTGTGCGGTGATTTACTTCGCGAGGCGTTATGTGGGGCGCAGCGTGGAAGTCGCTGCACTATTTTTCGTGGCCACACTCAGTCCGGTACTAGGCTTTATCATGCTGTACACATTTCGCTATACGTTTGTGGCGGACCATTACCAATATCTGGCATCCATCGGACCAATTGCGCTCGCTTCGGCGGGTGTGGGCGGTCTGGCTGCCGCGTATAACAGGCGCCGCCCATTAGTTTTAAGCGCGGCGGTGTCCATCGTTGCGATCTTGGCAGTAATGACTTCGCGCCAAAGCGTGATGTACGGAGACTTGAAGCGCTCTGGCGGACGACGCTGGCAAGAAATCCCAGTTGCTGGATGGCTCATAACAACCTGGGCATCGTACTTTTTCAGAAAGGCGAAATTGACGAGGCGATCGCCCATTACCGGACAACTTTGCAGATGCAGCCGGATTTTTGGGATGCGGATTACAATCTCGGCAGTGCTCTTCTCATAAAAGGCGAAGTGGACGAGGCAATCGCTTATTGCAACAGAGCCGTGGCGATGGAGCCAAATGATCCAGATGCCCAGGTGGCTCTCGGGAACGCTCTTGCTGGAAAGGAACGAATCGACGACGCGATCGTTCATTACGAAAAAGCGCTGGCAATGCGCCCCGACTACTTCATCGCGCGCTATACACTTAGTCACGCGCTTCTTCAGAAAGGCGAAATCGACGCTGCAATCGTCCAGTCCCGAGCCGCCTTATCGATCCAGCCTGAAAACGCGGACGCTCACACGAACCTGGCCATCGCTCTTGATGAAAGGGGCCAAACGGCGGAAGCGATTATGCATTACCGAAAGGCCGTGGAAATCGCTCCCCGATCTCTTTCCGCTGCAAACAATCTGGCTTGGTTGTTGGCCACCTGTTCCGACGCATCACTGCGAAATGGCGACCAAGCCCTGGAGCTGGCCGTGCGAGCCAATCAACTTTCGCACGGCGCCAACCCGCTTGTCGCCCGCACGTTGGCCGCAGCCTATGCGGAGACCGAGCAGTTCGCAAAAGCGGCTGAGACTGCACACGCTGCATTGCAATTGGCAAAGATGCAGGGCGACAAATCACTGGCGGCGGAGCTGCAGCAAGAAATCCCGTTTTATGAGGTGAGCTTGCCTTACCGCGAAGCGCCGAAGTAGGGCACCTACTAACGTGCCAGTCTTCAAAGTTGATCGCGCAAAATCTTGAAAACGATTGTGCTATCGACGAGCCAAACGCAACGACGTCGTCAACAGTGCCCAACGCGGATTTCGTGTAGAATGACGCTGGCTCCCGCTGTTCTGCTTCCGGTTGTTCGCCACGGTTCCCGTTCAGCGTGCCCGGTATTTTCGCAGCTCCGTACGATCTTGTGCCATTCGGACCTGTTGCCCACGTAATCCATGGCTCCCCAGCGGAATTAAATCCGAGCAGGGCGATGCCGCTGTCCTTGCTAAATGGAAATCCATTCAGGTTCAGTCCGCCGATCGCAGCGTCACCGCAGACAATGATTGTCGATTTTGGTCCCGCATAATTTCGTGCGACGGCAACTGCGCGATCCAATTCGACCGTTTGGCCGAACGTTCGTTCCCCTTTATTTTCCTGTGCCGCTTTGCGCATTAGCCCTGCGTCGATTACGAGCAAGTATCCGCCAGTGTTATATTGAAGTAATTCAATTGCCCGCCGCACCATGTCCGAAAGGCTCGGTTGCTGACTCCGCTCTTCCACCTGGTTGGCAAACGCTAGTTCCACATTGCTAAAAGCACCGAAAAGTTTCGGCCGGCGCCATGCGGGAACCGCTTCTAACTCGGCACGCGTTCGAATGATATCGAACCCGTTGCCACGGAGTTCGAGTAAAAGATCACGCCCGTCCTGTCTTTCTCCGCCCTTTGTCGTGGGAAGAAATTGCGCCATCCCGCCACCCATCGCGATGTCGATCTTTCCACCATCAACGAACTCAGCTGCAATCCGTTCGACATCATTCGGATCGGCCGAATGTGCGTAAAAGGCGGCGCTGGTTGGATCGGTCAGTTTCGCATCGGTCACTAGACCGGTGGCTCGCCCATATTTTCGCGCTAATTCAATGATGGTCGTGATAGACTTCCCCTCGGCGTTGATCGCGATAGCGCGATTGGTTACTTTCACGCCGGTCGCAATTGCAGTTGCAGCGGCAGCCTGATCCGGAGCGGCGAAATCTTTCGAGTAATTCTTCAGCAGGGCGACATGAGGCATCGAATCCAGACTCAGGCGCGTAGCAGCCCCGCCAGCATATGTGCGCGTCGGCGCAAGTCGCCCGGGTGCAAGGCCCTCTCCAATAAACAAAACAATACCGAAAGGCTTCCGAATGACCCAGTGCTGAAAATAAAGAACACCGAGCCCGGCAAAGGCGAGCAGACAAAAAAGCGCCAGCGCCTGGTTGCGCCACTTCACGAGGCCGATGTAGGCGCGCCTCCAATCCCTTGTCAACGAAAGAACCGCTTGTTCATCTTCTCAATCGTCGCCAAAGTGCGACCATATGGCGGGTCCGGTAATGCTCATTATTCGCGACGGCTGGGGCATCAATCCGGGCGGGCCGGACAAGCGCAAGGAAAATGGTGACGCAACGCTGCTCGCGTCGACTCCGTTTCACGAGAAGCTCTATCATGATTATCCAGGCGCTAAATTAAGCGCCAGCGGGGCCGACGTCGGCCTGCCAGATGGACAGATGGGCAACTCGGAAGTTGGTCATCTTAACCTGGGAGCCGGCAGGATTGTTCATCAGGACCTGACGCGAATTAACAAGGCGATCGCGGAGGGCGAACTTACGCACAATCGGGTATTGAAGGAAACGTTCTCCGGCGCACGCGGTCACCGGCTCCATCTGCTCGGACTAGTTTCTGACGGCGGTGTTCACAGCCACTACACACACATGATCGCGCTAGCGAATGCAGCCCGTGAAGCAGGCGTTACAGAAATTTTCGTGCACGCCTTCACCGATGGACGGGATACGTCGCCAACCGGCGGCTCCGCTTATTTGAAAATTTGCGAGGAGGAACTCCAGAAGAGCAGTTCTCAGATCGTCACGGTCGTAGGCCGCTACTTCGCGATGGATCGCGATCGCCGCTGGGATCGCACGAAAAAAGCCTGGGATGCAATCGTTCTCGGGCGCGGGGAAATCTGCAAATCATCGCCCTCCGCAGCGGTGCAGCGACAATACTCGCTTGGCAAGACGGACGAATTCATCCCGCCGCTGATTTTTTCTTTTGCGAATGAACAGCGCGTCCGTGACGGCGATTCTGTTTTATTTTTCAATTTCCGCGCCGATCGCGCGAGACAATTGTCCCAAGCCTTTTTGCTGAAGGACTTCGATGGTTTCGATCGCGAAGTGTGGCCGCAAGTTCATTTCGTCACTCTGACCCAATACGATGTTACTTATCCTTCACCATTCATTTTTGCGCCCACCGAACTCGTGCACATTTTGGGCGAAGTCGTGAGCGCGGCTGGCAAATCGCAACTGCGCATTGCCGAGACAGAGAAATATGCGCATGTGACGTACTTTTTTAACGGCGGAATCGAGCGGCCTTTTCCGGGCGAAGACCGCAAACTTGTGCCTTCGCCAAAAGTCGCGACGTACGATCTTCAGCCAGAAATGAGTGCGCGCGAAGTGACCGAAGAGGTGCTGGCGTGGATGGCGAATTACGACTTGATTATTCTCAACTTTGCCAATCCGGATATGGTCGGGCACACCGGGGTTCTCGATGCGGGAATCAAAGCCGTGGAGACCGTGGACAGATGTGTCGCCCGCATCATCCCGAAACTTCTCGATCTCGATGGCAAATGCATCGTCACAGCCGACCACGGAAATTGCGAGCAGATGCGCAATTCTGACGGATCGGCAAACACGGCGCACACGACTAACCTTGTGCACTTCATTTATGTGGCCACGGATGCGGCACAGTTTCGCTGCGAAGATGGAATATTGGCCGACGTCGCGCCCACGCTCTTGTTTCTTCTCGGCCTGCCGCAGCCCAAACAAATGACCGGGCACAACCTGCTCATTCCGGTTTCGCAGAAAAGACCGACGAGTTAGAAGAATCGACAATGCTCGGCGGCTATGTCGTCGAAGGTGACTTCCAGTTGTCGATTTAGCAGTCGCGTCCCCGCCGTGACGATGCGCTTCAAGAATTGAATGCGATTTTCTGCAGCTGTTTCATGCTAGATCGGTTTGCGCATGAGCACGAGCGCGCCATTCGATTCCACAAGAGCCCCTCATCCGATCGGGATTTCCGAATCGGGGAATAACTCGCTGGGCAGCATGAGAAAAAACAAATTCGCGCAGCGGTAGCGAATCAATTTCTCGAAACTTGGTGCCGCCGTAGAGACGATTCTGCAGCGTATTCAGCTCGCGTAACATGCGCGCGTAACCCCAGTTACCGATCGCCGTGAAGTCATGCGAATTGAATTCTGTAAAGAGCGAATCGGTAATCCGCGAATTCGGATAATGCACGCGCAGACATGTTTCGAGAGTTTGGCGGCATTCCCAGATCGCTTCGAGGCGTTGGCGTGTGGCCTCGCTGTGGCAGTTGTCCCGTCGCAAATCGCACAGCGCCTGCTTGCATTCAAAGATCGCAGTCGATCCAATCTTTTTTTGGTTGCGGTCGGTAAGCGGCCGCGTCGGCACGATATCGGCATTGAGGCACGGCTAGTTCCATTGCGGCTTACGCGAGGCTGTTGACAGCACGTTTCACAGAATGATCTGTTGGTTTCGCACGTGTTCGCACCGTGTCGAGGGAGTCGTTAGCTGTAGGAGCGAAGACAGTAGATTAGGAATCCGAATTCCTCACTAGGGTTTCAGTGGCGGCAGTGTCCGATGAGGGAGATCCCGCGCCTCAGCTAATGCGAGGCCCCGGTCGTGGTAAATTCGATAGGAATTCTAACCTTCGAGACGGTCCCAGGTTTAAATCGCCACTTCCGGAACGCATTGACCGCGGATTTATCCAAGGTTGAGTCTCCAGTACTTTGCGCCATTGAAGCTGCGGTTACGCGGCCGCTCGCCGGATCGACCGACACAATGCAAACTCCATTTCCCGTAACGCCGTCCGAACGGACCTTGGGCGGATACTTGGGCAGGGGCGTGAAAGTCGCAAGGGCTTTCGCCGAAGAATACGAAGTGATTTCTGGAGTGCTTGCGACCTGTGGTGCCTTGCTTGGCGCAATTTTCCGGCGCTTCGGTTGCGGCAGAGGAGGAGGTGTTGCTTCTTTGACAGGCTCTTGTGTAATTTGCACCGACGGTCGTGAAGTTGTCGGTTGCTGCTCAGGCTTTGATGCGGTGTCCGGATTTTGCGAAGGGCTGGCTGCTGGGCCTGCTTCTCCGATGCGCTTTTGCAGGGAAGCAATCTCGTTTCGGCTGGCGTCTAATTTGCTTTGCAGTTCCGCCTTCTCGTTTTGCAGTTTCAAGAGTTCTGTTTGAGCTTTGGTCGCCTTGTTTTCTGCCTCCGCTATTTTCGCTTCTGCGCCTGCCACGGCGGTTTCGCGGGTCTTAAGTTCTCTCTCCTGAGTCACCCGCCGATGTTCAGCCGCATCGCGGGCCATATTCGCATTTGCCAAATCTGCACGCAGTACATCCACTCTGTAACTGCCGACCAGTCCGAAAATCGCCGCGCTCAGCAAGCACAGACAGGAAAGCAGTAGCAAGATGATTTTCGATGTAACAGCAGAAATTGTGGATTTTGGGCGCAACATACGCCAAGTTCCAAATTAGAGGAGCAGAAGCAATTCGCAACAGGCTCGTCGATGTCTGGTCAAGTGGATCGGGCGAACACAACAGCACGTCGTTCCTTTGCCGCTGGTATATTTCGGCCATTTCCGTTGCGCCTGACGCGCAGCAGGTTTTTCGGACACTCGAACTGCGTAGTTCTGCGCGAATCGTGCAAACTCCAATTCTCAACGAACGCAGTTAACGCGCAGATAGCCGCAAGTTTCCGCAGGAATCGCGCGAATTCACGCAATATTGAAAACGGATTCGAATCCCGTTGGGGCGCGATGCCATTTCACCAGTTGCTGCGATGTTCGGCTTTCGTCAGTCAAGGATTCAAGGGCCGGCGCGGAAACCAGCGAGCAATATTGTATTCCATTATCGGCATCGCCTTTCCACACTATTAAGTTCCAGAAAAGCGGCCTTTCATCCGCACGAACAACGAAATGCTTTTCGTCGCCGCGATGCATGTTCGTCCGCGAGAACCCACGCCTGAAACGCAGCCCCAACTCGAGCCGGCGTTGCCGAGATTGTCAGCGGTTGTCTCCCGATACCTCACGCGAAGCATTGCGCCTCTGCTGTTCTGAAAAGAACGACGTAAAAATCGGTCGATATCTCTCGTTCCACGCTTGCACGCGATTCAATAGCCTGGCCCAAAATTAACGCACGATTAGCCTAAAAGAGATACGAGACGGCCTTAAAATGGAAATGCAGAGAGGGCCTCCTGCCTGTGATGGATATCTGTCGCGCTGCATAACCGCCTCTCGTTTAATGAGAAACGCAGCGAATATTTATCTGATTTGTGCTTGCTGAGATTTGGCATGAATACTGATAACGAAAAGCCCAAGTGAAGCCCCGCGGTCCGTCCGTTGATTTTATGGGTAGGAAAATAAAGCGTGGCCGGCCGCGAATACGCACGGCCGGATACTGGCGCAAGTATTACGCGCTGAAACAGCGGGAATGGCGTGCTGCCCACCCACGCACCAAAACAGGCCGAAAACAAAAGGAAGTCGGCTAAGAGCAGATCGCGTTTGGAATTTCCGTGGTATCACGATCACTTCCTCTGATTACTTCGGTCTACCGGAACGCTGTCTTCGAAGTTGAGCCTTTACCATGGCTGCTACCACGTGTTCAAGAAGCGTATGGAACGGTTTTAACGGAGGTCTAATAAATAACTCTTGACAATAATCCTTAACAAAAACGCTTGACAACCTGTGGAGATTTTTCATAATCACTCGGTCATAGCGTCAGTTGCAGCTCAACCCCGCCAGAAACAAAATCGCTTATGTATCCAACCACCACCCCCACAATCGCAATTGCACCGACAGCACGGACAATCGAAATCCGGAGTAGCGACGCGAACCAGCCACAGCTGAAATTCCTCGTGAACTATCGCAAAGAAGGAAAGCGAAAGCAAAAGGCTTTTGAGACGGAAGAAGAGGCGATCGAGTTCGCGCGGACTGAGAATCCTAATTTTCGATGTGATCCAATCCAAGACACAGAGGCTCAAGCATCTGCGCGTATGGTGCTAGAGTGCACGAACAGGCTTAACGCCCATGGCAGAACAATAAGCGATGCGACAGACTTTTTCATTCAACATCTAACCGCCAATGAGAAGTCATGCACCGCGACAAAGCTGGTTGATGAATTTGTTGCCGCAAAGCAAAAGGAGGCCGCTTCAAACTTTGATTTAGAAGATCTTCGGTCTCGCCTGACGACTTTTGGCAAAAGATTCGATAGCAATCCAGTCGCAACCATCACGAGCGCACAGATCGACGATTGGTTACGCTCGCTCAACGTCTCGATAATCACACGGAACCATTACCGGCGATTGATTATGATGGCGTTCAACTTTGCCGTGGAACGCGGATACACTAATTCTAATCCAGTCTTTGGTCGGTTCGTAGTAAGCCGGACTGTTTAGGTTTGCACTTGCCAGCTGAAACATCCGACGTTGCCGTACACCGACTTCAAAAGCTGCGGCAGCGCGATTACGCAGCGTTTCACAGAAAAGACAACCGAACTAGAAAGATCGAGAACGCTCTGCGGCTATGTCATCAAATGTGATTTCCAATTGTCGATTCAGCATCCGTGTCCCGGTAGCCGCGATTCGGTGCAAAAGGCGAATCCGGTCTTCAGCGGTTGTTTCGTGCCAGACTGGTTTGCGCATGAGCGTCAGCGCGCCGCTCGATTCCACAAGCGCGCCCCAGCGGACCGGAATTTCCGCATCACGAAATAATTCGCCAGGCAGGATGAGAAAAAATAAATTCGCGCAGCGGTAGCGAATCAATTTCTCGAACTTGGTGCAGTCATAGAGACGATTTTGCAGCGCATTGAGCTCGCGCAACACGCGCGCGTAACCCCGGTGCCCGATCACCGTGAAGTCATGCGAATCGAATTCGGGAAAGAGCGAATCAGCAATCCGCAAACTCGGATAATGCACGCGCAGACATGTTTCGAGAGTTTGGCGGCGTTCGCAGATCGCTTCGAGGCGTTGGCGCGAGGCTTCACTGTGGCAATTGTCCCTTCGCAGATCGCATAGCGCTTGCTTGCACTCAAAGATTGCTGTCGATCCAATGTTTTTTGGTTGCGGTCGATAAGCCGCCACGTCGGCGCGATATCGGCATTTAGGCAAACGCACCTCCATCGCGCATGCGGAATAGCCATGCGCTTGAGCCCAGAGAAAAGCGAGATGCTTAAGCCTGGCATGCCTCGCGGTTTCGCCGTGGCCGCGTCTTACTTCCGCAGCCATTTCGCAAGCTCGCGTGCCCAATAGGTGACGATAATGTCCGCTCCCGCGCGCTTGAGCGCCGTCATGATCTCAAGGACGGCAGCGCGTTCGTCTACAATTCCTTTTTCGGCAGCCGCTTTGACCATCGCGTATTCACCGCTCACATGATAAACGGCGGTTGGTTTCCGAAAACATTCGTGCACCTGCCAGAGGACGTCGATGTACGGTAGGGCTGGCTTTACCATCACGATGTCCGCTCCTTCTTCGATGTCCAGGGCCACCTCGCGCAGCGCTTCATCCGCGTTGGCGTAATCCATTTGGTAAGAACAACGATCCCCAAATTGCGGTGGGCTTTCGGCAGCTTCGCGAAACGGACCGTAAAAGGCCGACGCAAATTTCGCCGCATAACTCATGATCCCGGTTTGGTCGAAGCCGCAGGCATCGAGCGCTTCGCGAATCGCGCCGATGCGACCGTCCATCATGTCGCTCGGCGCTACCATGTCCACGCCTGCCACCGCGTGGGAGATCGCCGTTTTGACGAGAAGCTCGACGGTCTCATCGTTGAGAATATGGAAATGGTCGCCGTCGATGCGCACGACGCCGCAGTGGCCGTGGCTCATGTATTCGCACAAGCAGACATCAGTGATGGTAACAAGGTCCGGACATTTTGACTTAATGGCGCGCAACGCTTTTTGAACAATCCCGTTTTCCACATAGGCGCCGCTGGCCTGTTCATCTTTGTGTTCTGGAATGCCGAAAAGCAGGACGGCTTGCAGCCCCAAATCCTGAGCGCGCTGCGCTTCATCAACAATCTCCTTCACGGACAGCTGAAAAACTCCCGGCATGCTCGCGATCGGGCGTTGCTTGTCGATCTTTTCGCTGACGAACAACGGCAAGACGAAATCGTGCCCGGTCAGGTTGGTTTCCCGCACGAGATTGCGCAGAGCAGGGGAGCGCCGCAAACGCCGCGGTCGATTTACTAATTTCCGCACATGGCGAGGCTACGCACCAGCGCAGGCTCTCGCAAGCTTGACGCAGTCGCACAGGGATGCTGCGTTGGAAGCAGAGCCTCTTTCGCTTTCGAGGTAAAACATCAATGCTTCTTTTGAAAACCTGGCATCGCGCTGCGTTAATGGTCGTTTGCGCCGGCTTGGGAGTTGCCTTTCTGGGTTGGCTGGTTGTGCACGATCCTGGCATCAGCTTTCTACGCCGGGATAGACGAGCGGAGTGGATCCTGTTCCCGTCCGCTCTGCAAGCGCGCGCCCACGGCATTGTCAATTTGGACACTCTCTTTCGGCGCGTCTTTACATTGGATAATCAGCCGCGCGCGGCGCAATTGACTGTGCGCGCGGCCAAACGCATCGATTTAAAAATTAACGGCGCTCAGGTGCAGCTTGGTCCGAGTAGTAATTGGAAGAAGGTTTCGACCACCGACGTGCTCGCCTTATTACGCACCGGCACAAATACAATTGAAGCAAGGGTCTTCAACGCCGATGCGCCCCCGGCCCTTTGGCTGAGTTTGCGCACAGACCAGGTGACATTGCGTAGCGACCAGATGTGGGAAGCATCTTTTACTGGCTCCGCCTGGCGTAGTGCGGTTCTTGCCTCGGCATCAAGGCTGCCGCGCGCTGGAAATCTGATCGCAGGAGCCGAGCGAACTTTCGATTCCGTCGCAAAAATTTGGCCAATCTGGCTGGCTTTCGGCGGGATCGCACTCGGTATCTGGTCGGCTGGATGTTACTGGCTACGTCGTTCGCGAAACCTAAACGCGCTGATGTCTCGGGGATTGTCACGTTGGCAAGCGGGCGCCGTGCTCTTCATCCTTGCTTGCTTTTGGGTCATCCTGTTCTGGAACAATACAGGACTATTACCCTTCCCCGTCGGTTTCGATGTGCGACCTCACGTCGAGTACATCAAGTACATTCAGGAACGCCGAGCACTGCCTTTGCCAAACGAAGGTTACGAGATGTTCCAGCCACCTCTCTATTATGTTTTGTCCGCCGCGACGCTCTCCGCGTGCGGTCTGACGACCAACGATGCGGCGGCGATCCTCACTCTGCGTTGGATGACGATGTTTTTTGGCATTGCCCATTTCACACTCGTTTTCCTGAGTTTGCGGCTGTTATTCCAGACTCAAGTTGGGCCACAGTTAATCGGCCTCGTGCTCGCCGCATTTTTGCCAATGCAGCTTTATCTGGCCCATTTCGTGACCAACGAGACGCTGGCTGCGGCGCTGGCCGCCGCAGTGGTTTATCTCGGTCTGCATTTGTTCCGGATCGAAAATGGTTCGGTCTCGGGATACGCGTTGCTCGGATTTCTCCTGGGTGCGGCGATTCTCACCAAGACAACAACGGTTTTGTTAGTGCCGGCTCTTTTCGTAGCGCTGGCGACTAAACTGGCAATGCAACGAGCATCGATCGCGCTTTGGCTGCGTACTCTCGGAGTGATGCTGCCGATTTCTTTCGCCGTTTGCGGCTGGTACTACATCCGAATTTGGCTCCGCTTCGGCACGCCGTTCCTGGGAAATTGGGATCCGGCTGCCGGCTTTCCCTGGTGGCAGGATCCCGGCTATCACACGCTCGCCGATTACTTCCGGTTTGGTCGCTCACTCATCGCGCCGCTTTTCAGCGGCTTTGCCGGATTCGAAGACGGTATTTATTCGACACTTTGGGGCGATGCCTTGTGCGGCGGCGTATCGGATGTGAGTTCGAGGTTGCCGTGGAACTACGATCTGATGGTGGCCGGCTACCTCCTCGCGTTGGTGCCGACCGCAATGATTGTGGTGGGCGCGGCGGTTGCGGTCGGTCGATTTGTCCAGAAACCTTCGATCAACTGGTTTGTATTACTCGGTATTTGCGGGGCGGTGACGCTCGGCCTGATTTTCATGACGTTAAGGGTAGCCTCCTATGCGCAAGTGAAAGCGTTCTATGGATTGTCCGTGTTAGTGCCGCTCTGTTTCTTCGGCGCGCTTGGTTGGCAAGTCTCGACCCGCGGTCGCCGCCGGTTGCAATTCGCGCTTGGTATAATTTTGCTCGTCTGGACGATGAATAGTTTCGCGTCGGTTTGGATTCGCCATTCTGCCGCTCAGCAGCTTTGGCTCGGCATCCGGTTAGCAGTCGAACAGAAGTACGATGCAGCTGCTTCAGAAATGGCTAAGGCAGTCGATTCTGATCCAACCAATGCCATGGCAAGGCGATTTTTCGCATTGGTTTTGGACAGCTTGAATCGCACAACTGAAGCGTTCCACCAGGCTGAGCGAGCGGTGGAGTTGAATCCGACTGATAGCGCATGTCATGGGCAATTGGCTGAAATTGCGGCCAAGCAAGGGCAACTGGAGCGCGCGATTAACGAAGCCCGCCGCGCGATCGAGCTGGGGCCGGAGAACGCGTTTGCCTATAATGTGCTGATACCTTGCCTGGCCCAATCGCAGCGGGACCAAGATGCGGTTGAGGCCGCGGCTGACGCACTAACCGTATCTCCCTTTAGTGCCGAGACGCATTACAGGTTAGGTCTGGCAGTGGCGCGAAAAGGCGATTTGCTCCGGGTCGTAAATCAGTTTGCTTATGCACTTTTGCTTCGACCTGATTGGAGTGAGGCACGGGCCAAACTTCGCGTGGCCCTTGTCTTGCTGGCGAATACCGCAGATGGATCAAAGCATCTTCAAGATGTGGTTTCCTTGGCGCCTGATTCACCCATCATACTTAATGATTTGGCTTGGTTGCTGGCCACCCATCCCGATGCGGCGGTGCGCGACGGACAGAATGCGGTCCGTTTCGCTGAACACGGGTGTGCGCTGACCGGCGGCGCGAACCCGACACTTCTCAGCACGTTGGCTGCGGCCTATGCCGAGACTGGAAGATTTTCCGACGCGATCAACAAAGGTGAGGAAGCGCTTTCTTTGGCGCGACTAGCCGGCAATGATAACGTCGCCGCGTTGAGTGAGAACTTATTGACTTGGTTTCGCGCCAATCGTCCGTATCGGGAGGAACCTCAACTATAAAGAAAATTCTCCGCGCCAATGCGCGTTGGCATTCTCATAATCCGTGTGACGAACTATTTCTTGATCGACATCAGCAACTCGTTCACAAAATTCGCCTTTTCTTCGCGGACGCAAATGGCCAAACCGACCCGCATTGCGACAGCCAATCTTACCGCGGCCTTTCTTCGCCGGGCTCTGAAAACGCGAAAGATCGACATGTTTGTTGTTTCTTCGGTTGTGCCGGCGAAGAATCGAGAAGTGAGAAAAGCTGCACGGAAAACAAAGGTGCTTTGGTTGGGTCCGCGGCTCGAGCTCGGCGTTGGAATCGATTATCCAGCTCCGAAGAGCATTGGCGCGGACCGACTGGCCAATGCAGTCGCGGTCGCGGCGCTTTATGGATGGCCGGCGATCGTGGTTGATTTTGGTACCGCCGTGACGTTCGACATCATTTCGGAGCAAAAGAATTATATCGGGGGCGTGATCGCGCCGGGGCTCGAAGCGATGACAAATTTTCTTTATCAACGAACGGCGCTATTGCCGAAGCTCTCTTTGAAAGAGCCACGACGCACAATCGGTAAATCGACAATCGAGGCAATGTTGTCCGGTGCCGTATTTGGTTATCGTGGGCTGGTCCGCGAAATCCTTGGGCGGATCAAGGCAGAGCAGTTTCGGCGCAAAAAAGTTTATATCGTAGCAACAGGCGGCTACGCACAACTGATCGCGGGGCGGTTGCCGGAAATCGGTGTGATTCGTCCGCACCTGACTCTGGAAGGACTGCGGATCGTCGCGAATTTGAATTGATGATTTGGCGCGCGGAAGCGTGGCTGTCTAGTTGGTGCCGATTCAGATTTTTTTCGAATTAGGCTGAAAATTACTGCCTCCCGCGCAACTTTGGACTTGTCAGGAAGGGTGAACGAAGCTTCAGTCCTTACTTCATGAGAATCTGGAAAATCGCAGCGGTTACAGCACTGGCGCTCAGTTCGTTTGCAGCAGACAATGTCGCTCCGACCAAATCGGAACTGGAGGAAATGTACAACAAGGCGTTCCGGGCGTTCGATGCGAACAATTTTCCGGAAGCGTTAAAGGACCTCGACGCCATCGATGCGCGGCAACCCGATCTCGCCGCGTCGCAAAATTTGCGCGGCGTCATTCTGATGCGGCAGGGCAACTACGACAAGGCGGAAGCAGCATTGCTCGAAGCGGCTCGGATCGATCCCAAGTTTTGGAATGCGCGCTTCAACCTTGCGGAAATCCCGTTTCTCAAGAAAGATTGGATGGAGGCGCGGAATCGTTTTCAGCAGCTGCTTTCCAGCAGTGGATCCGATCTGGCAAGCGAAGCTTCGCAACTTATTAATTACAAGATTCTTTTGACTTACCTGCTGGAGGGGAAAGAAAACATGGTCGATTCTATCCTGGCCAAGTTGGAGCTTTCGCCTGATACGCCTGCTGTTGACTATGTTAAAGCAGCCGTCGCGCTGCAACATAAGAATCAAAAGGAGGCCAAAGATTGGATAGGCGCAGCGGAGAAGAGCTTTTCACCGCAACTGAACAAACTTTTCGGAGAATCACTGTACGAAGTCGGGTGGCTTGAAAAACCGGCTGGCGCGGCGCGGCCTTCATTGCCGTTAATGACAGCCGCCGAGCGCGCCGAAAAAACGAAGGCCCTGGCGCGTTCAAAATTCGAGCAAGCGCAGCAGGCGCTTCGGCAGCGCGATTTCGTGGCAGCCCGTAAATTAATCGATGAAGCGGATCAGGCGGAACCGAATCAATCGGCGACCCTCAATCTGCGTGGCGAGATTCTGATGGAGCAGAAGGAGTTTGAGGAAGCCGAAACGGCATTCAAAAAGGCAGCCAAGCTGGATCCGAAATTCCGTGAGGCGCAATATAACCTCGCGCAAATTCCATTTAAGAAGAAAGACTACGCGAAGGCGCGGGAGCGTTTCGAAGCGCTGTATAAACAAACGCCAGGAGGCGACAAAAATCAGGCGGCAGAACTCATTAAGTTCAAAATTTACATGACGCTTTTGCTCGAGGGGAAGGAGAGTCGCGCGCAGACGATGATGGATCAGTTCCAGTTCACAGGGGATACGCCAGCTCTGTACTATGCCCAGGCCGCGTGGGAATTTAAGCATAACAATCCGGAGAAGGCGGCCGACTGGACCGCCTCAGCTAAAAAGATTTATTCGCCAGCGCTCAACAACGTTTTTGCTGACGCTTTCTATGACGTTGGCTGGATGCAAAGCCCAGAAGTTGCTGCTGCCCCAGCTCCTGCGTTCGACACAGCTAGCGCCATTGCATCGCAGGCGGAAGGCAGCCCAGCGGTTGAGCCGAGTCCTATTCCTGCCAGCGTTTTTGCTGCAAACAAGCAAACAGGAACATCGAAAGGCGAATCTCTTACTTCTTTGGCCCCTGCGGCAAGCCCACCAGTTGCCGGGACGGAATCTGAGAGTGGGCAGGGAACCGCTCAACAGCCTCCCGTTTCTGCGACGAAAGAGCCGAGTGCAGCGGGATTAAGCGGGCTCCCAGAAGCGTCTGCAGCTGCCGTTACGGGATCGTCTTCTGGTGGAGGATCGACAGCGGCGACCGCGCCTGCCGAGACGGCAATCGCTTCACCCGCCCCTCAAGGGCAAAATGATCAGCCAGCCGCTAGCCAAACAAATCCATCCGGGACCACCGTTGTCGCCACAACTCCCGCCACAAAACTCGGGCCGGCCAAAATCTTACAGCCCGGCATTGTCGGATTAGCGAGTCGGCGAACGTGGCTTGTCGGTGGGTTGCTGTTAGTCGGCATCTTTCTGTTAGCTGGGGTGGTTGTCTCCCAGCGTCGACGCTACACGTTCAGTGTGCCGAGTTACTCGCCGAACGGATCTCTGATTGGGTCGCGCACGCTTAAACCCAACATAGCGCTCTCGGAAAAGGGCGTTGCGTTGGGCAATGGCTTTTTGGCCGGACCCCGCCAGGTTTCGTTACAATTAACGGCGTCGAAACCTTTGTTGCAGCGCACGGCCTTGCGTTTAGCACAATCGCGCGGTGCCTTTGATGGTTTAGCGGATTTGAGAGGCATAGTCTCAGAAGCCCCGGCTTATCAACACGCGGAAGCAGATCGCCAGGCACTGCCAGTAGCCAAGCCGGTCCTTGGGACCCCAACCGGTTTAGTTGTCGCACAAACGCCCGGGATTTCATGGCCCAGTATCCCACAAGCGCCAAAGCCGAACCAAATCCCTGCGGTCGCTGAGGGGGCTGTAACATCCGTCATTGAGCCGGTAGGGGAGCCTCAGTTCGAAGCGATCGACCAGGGCCAACCGATTACGCAAATGGCAGAGCCAGCAGAAAAGTCGAGCGAAATCCCTGTGGTCGCTGAGGGTACTGTAACACCCGTCATTGAGCCAGTAGGAGAGCCTCAGTTCGAAGCGATCGACCAAGGCCAACCGATTGCGGAAATGGCGGTTTCCGCGATGGAACCTTCCGCAGTTGCAGCGGTCGCCGTGGTCCCATTTTATTCTCCAAATGCTATTTCCAACGAACCTGTATCTTCGCGAACAACCACACCTCTAATCATGCCTGAACAACCTGAACAATTTGAACCTACCGAAGTGCCAGCCGCCGCGGACGCGCCGCGCCCTGCTCCTGCCGCACACACACCCGTGCAGCTCACTTTCTCCTTCGAGATCGTCTCCGTACAACTGACACCGACTTTCAAGGTGCGTACTTTGCAAGTGCGGCCCGCGTCAAAACTCGTAACGATGCGCCTTGCCTCATCGCAACGTCCCCAACCGCAGATTCAGCCGCAGGTGGTATTCGAAATCGCAAAAATTCAGCCTACAGACTCTGGTCTCGGAACAGTCCGGCTTATCAAATCGCCGCACCAGCGGCAGCAGCCACTCGCCATCGCTTCGCCTTCATTCGAGTTTACAGCCTTGCAACCGGTTTCGAGTTCAGGCGATGCCGCTGTCGTCCAGCTTGCTCCGTCGGAGCAAGGACAGGCCCATGTGCAGGTTACCGCAGACTTCCAAATGGCAAAGGTGGAATTCTCATCGTCCTTTGAAATAACGGGGGTCGTTCTCAATTCGACTTCTAGGCAAGTTTCCGTGCAGTTGGCTGGCGCCGATCCGAGCGCCATCGAAGAAAACCGTCTCTTTGATATTGCGCACGCCCGACTTACCGGCAGGGGCGATAGCGAGATACTGGAACTGGATGCCGTTAGCACCACGCCGCAACAATCGTAAGAGCGATCCCAAAGCGTTCCGTGCCCTCTACCTCGGTGCCTTTTGGGCCCAGGGCCGCTGTCCGAAGCGGGGGGCTATCGATCTCAGCGCCGCTTGACGAAGCGGCCGCGATTGAGCGGTCGCAGCGGCTGCGGTAAAAATTCGCCGTCTCGACGGATCAATTTGCCGTCAAAATAAATTTCCCCGCCACCGTATTCTGGACGCTGGATGCTTACCATGTCCCAATGGACTTGGCTCCGGTTCCCGTTATCCGCTTCTTCGTACGCCTGTCCGGGAGTTAGATGAAACGAGCCGGCGATTTTCTCGTCGAACAATATATCCCGCATCGGTTGCAAGACGCGAGGATTAAGCCCGAGCGAGAATTCGCCGATGTAGCGGGCGCCTGGATCTGAATCGAGAATCTTGTTTAATTTTTTTGTTTCGTTGCTTGTGGCATCGACAACTTTTCCGTTTTTGAACTCGAGACGGATGCTATCGAAACCGATGCCCTGGTAAATACTCGGGGCGTTGAACGTGACATGACCGTCAACGGAATCTTTTACCGGGCAGCTAAAAACTTCGCCATCGGGAATATTGTGATCGCCACCGCAGATTACGGCTGGAATTCCCTTGATACTGAAACGGAGCTCGATGCCGGGACCTTTGATCTCGACACGATCTGTCTTTTCCATCAGCCGCTTGAGCGCCTTCATGCCGGGTTGGAGTTTGCGATAATCCAGGGTGCAGACTTTGAAATAAAAGTCTTCAAAAGCTTCGGTGCTCATTCCGGCCAGCTGTGCCATTGACGGCGTTGGCCAGCGTAAGACTACCCATTTGGTTCTTTTCACTCGCTGGTCCTGCACCGGGCGCATCTTCTTGGCGAGCAATTTCATCTTCTCTACCGGCACATCGGATAATTCCGTAATGTTGTTGCTCCCGCGGACGGCGATGTATGCGTTCATTTTTTTCATTCGCGCCAGCTCATGGAGAAGTTTCGCGAGATTATCGAACCGAATATCGTGCATAAGAGGCTTATGATTCCATTGAGCACGCGAGATGCAACTGCGCTTCTTTGCCAGCTGCGTGATCAAGCAATTTTGATAAGGCACACGGCAAATGCACCATCGAAATGATCTCGAAATGGCACGCTGCAGGCTTCATCCCCAAGTCGCATCTGTGGAAATTCATTTAGCAAACGCTCGACAAGTTGCTCATTTTCTTCTGGTTCGAGGCTGCACGTGCTGTAGACAAGAACGCCGCCTGGTTTCAATAAGTTGATCACGGAGCGCGTAATCTCAAACTGTTCGTCTGGCATCCGGGTTAGATCTTCGGGCTGTAGTCGCCATCGTACATCCACGCGGCGTCGCATCGCTCCGGTGTTGCTGCAGGGTGCATCAACTAGGATTCGGTCAAATGTCGCGATCGAAGCGATTTCCTTCGGGGCGCGACCGCGGGTCCAATGCTGACGCAAACTCCGGACAATCCCGGCACCCAGGCGCGTCATGTTGTCTTTCAGGATTTGAAGCCGCTCCTGATCGCGATCGCATGCCACGATTGTTCCCTGGTTTTTCATGAGCTGCGCAATGTATCCCGTTTTTCCGCCTGGCGCGGCGCATGCGTCCAGGACCTTTTCTCTCGGTTTGGGTTCGAGAAGTTGGCAGGCGATTACTGTGCTCGGATCTTGCACGTAGCAATGGCCCTGGTTGAGGGCGCTCGCCGGCAATGCATCAAATTCTACAAAGTCAGAGTTGCACGCCAGCGGCCGCGACTCTGAATAAAGTCGAAGAAATTTTTCTCGATCGATTTTCAGCCGATTAATTCGGCCATAAACCGGCGGCGGCAGATTATTCCATCTGCACAATGCTTCCACGGCTTTGGTGCCGAAATTCTGTTGCCAGCGCGCGACTAGAAACTGCGGATGTGATGTTCGAACGAATAAGGGCTGGGCGTCAGCTCGGCTGAGCAGTTCCTGCCGCTGGCGCGCAGCAGAGCGGAGCATGCCATTCGTTACTGCTCGCTGCCTGTTCGATGCGATAGCGACTGTTTCGTAAACGGCCGCGTGCGGAGCTGTTTTGAGGAAGAAAAGTTGATACAGACCAAGTCGCAAAACATCGCGAAGATCGGCATCAACCGGGGAAACGCGCAGGCAGCCGATCCAGAAATCGAGCAACGTTAAATTGCGCAGGACGCCGTAAAACAATTCGAGAGCAAACGCGCGATCTGAATGAGTGAGCTTCGCCCGCGCAAGAAATTCCGTAATGATGGAATCGGCAAAGCGTTTTTCTCTTCGCCACCTGCGCAGCGCCGCCAGTGCAATTCGGCGAGCAGAGAACTGCGCCATAAATCCTGGGTAGAAGTTATCCCGGCTTCGCGCTGGCGCGTCCAATCGAATGATAATGAAAGCCGATGTACCGCATCGTTTCAGGGTCCAACAGGTTTCGCCCGTCAAAGACGATTGGCGTCCTCATTTTTTCCTTCACTACAGCCAGATCGATATTGGCAAATTCATTCCATTCCGTCGCGACGATCAGTGCTTCGGCATTATTTACTGCCTCAAGAGCTGACGGAGCAAATTCGGCGGCTGCTATGGTTTTTACGGCGGCCGCCTTTTCCATTCCCTTCGGATCATAGGCGATTACATGCGCTCCCTCGCGCAGCAAATCCGCCACCAACGCTATCGCGACAGACGAACGAACATCGTCTGTATCTGGCTTAAATGTGAGACCCCATACTGCGATTCGCTTTTCCCGCAAAACCCACAGCGTTTCTCGAATCGTCTTCAAAAAACGCTCTTTCTGGG
>WNGP01001224.1_pt1 | contig 20911 bp, 20 predicted proteins | sample 5407671 | NCBI WGS metagenome assembly WNGP01 (sample SAMN13153381, study PRJNA577476) | soil metagenome | isolation source: 40 cm soil or saprolite under Garry oak tree replicate 2 | place: USA:California | collected 2016-06-15 | reverse complement strand
CGGTCGATCTCGCGGTTTTCAGTGTCGCGCGGATCTCGGTGGGGTGATGGGCGTAGTCGTCAACAAGTAGAAAACGATCGCTCTCATACTTGATTTCGAAGCGGCGACGCGCGTGTTCGAACTTGCGCAGCGAAACCGCAATTTTCTCAAATGGAATCCCGAGCTCGGTGGCGAGGGCGATCACACCAAGCGCATTCTGGACGTTGTGCTGCCCGGGAACATTCAAAACCGCTTCGCCAAGTGGCACGCCGCTCCGATGAACGCAAAAGACCGAAGCAAAATCCCGCAGCTCAACATCGGCGCTGCGATAATCGGCCTTATCAGAGAAGCCGAATGAGATCGCGCCTCTCTGTTTTGCACATGATCGCGCCGTGCTCGCGTCATCCACGTTGTAAAAAACCGTTCCGCTAGTTTGCTCGATGAGCTGCGCAAAAACTTTTTCGATCGAGGCAAGGTCGGCATAAAAATCGAGATGCTCTTCCTCAATGTTTAAAATAAGGCAGTGCTCGGGATGAAAACTGCGCAGGGTCCCATCGCTTTCGTCCCCTTCCGCGACGAAATATTCACCGCGCGGATCCCAGTGCGCGTTTGTCCCAAGAATCGGAATCTCGGCGCCGACGTAATGCGATGGATGCAGCCCGCCTTCGCGCAAGACGTGCGCAGTCATCGCTGACGTGGTCGTCTTGCCGTGCATTCCGGCGATGACAACGCCGCGCTTGCCGCGCATGATTGCGGCGAGCGCTTCAGCGCGGCGCACGACTGGTTTTCCCGAATCGCGCGCGCTTATCAGGATCGGATTGTCGATCTTGATCGCGGAGGAAAACACAATCAGATCGGCTTCGCTGGCATCTTCCGCGCGATGTTGGGGAAAGAAACGCAAACCCAGGCGTTGCAATCGATCCGTCTCAAGCGTGCTGACCTTATCCGAACCACTGACATTATGCCCAAGCTCGATCAGAAGGGCGGCGATGCCGCTCATGCCGCTCCCGGCTACGCCGATGAGATGAACCCGATGGTGCTCACGCGTGAGCAATTTTGGCAGGTCGGGCTCAGAGACGGGCTTCATGGGTCGTATATTTTTCCATGGTTGTGACCACACGCCCGGCCGCGTCTGTCAGTGCGAAACGCGAACAATTCGCAGCCATTCGTTGAATTTGCTCCGGGCTCTCGATTAGCTCCCGAATTGTGCGTCCGAGCAATTCACCGGACAGGTCTGATTCCCTGAGGAGAATCGCTGCCTGAGCGCGAGCATAAATTTCTGCGTTGCGCGTTTGATGATCATCGGCGGCATAGGGAAACGGAATCAAAATGCCCGGCAATGAAAAAGCGGCGAATTCCGCCAGACTCGCCGCGCCCGCCCGTGCAACGAGGAGATCTGCAGCGCTATAAACTTCCTCCATTCGGTGATGAAAAGCGGCGACGTAAGCAGGGACATTTTCGCGCCGATAATTATCAGCGACGAGACGCTCATCTCGAGCGCCGGAAAGATGAATCACTTGCAGTGGGACACCTTGCAAAAATGGCAACGATTTAATCATGGCCTGGTTAATTCCGCTCGCGCCCTGGCTGCCTCCCATCACCAGCAACGTCGTGAGAGCGCCACGTAGTCCGAGCCTTTGACGCGCAGCCTCTCGATTCAGAGGTTTCAGCTCGGTTCGGATCGGCGTGCCGGTGACCTCCGTGCGCGCTTTTGGAAAGAAGGGCGCGCATTCCTTGAAGCCGAGCATGACGGCCCGCACCATACGCGCGGTCAATCGGTTGGCTTTTCCCGGCACGGCATTCGATTCGTGAATAAAAGTGGTAACGCCGCGCATCCGTCCAGCCAACACCGGTGCGGTGGAAGTGAAGCCGCCCATGCCAAGAACCACCTGGGGTTTGAATTTGCGGTAGATAGATCGACAAAGCGACAGGCTTTCGTAAAAGCGGCGAACAAAACCCAGAATCGCCGGCGAAAATGGCGAAGGCAGTCCCACGGTCGGCAACTTTTCGAATTGGAAACTTGCGCGGCCGGAAAGTGCAAGTGCGTCAATGTCCTTTTCGGAGATCAGCAACATGACTTCGTGGCCCCGATCGCGAAGGACTTCAGCCACGGCGATACCGGGAAAAAGATGTCCACCGGTCCCTCCGCATGCGATCACTGCATTCATAGTAAATTTTCGATCTCTGGTTTTAAATCCGCGGTGTTATTCGAACGTGCATGGTGGCGCGTTTCTTGTGCGGTGGTTCAAGAATGCCCTGTCGATAAATATTCAGCAACAAACCGATCCCGAACATACACGCGACGAGATTTGAACCTCCGTAACTGATAAAGGGCAGCGGCAGGCCTTTGTTCGGCAAGAGCGATGTGGTCACACCGATGTTCATCGCGGCTTGGAGAGCCAAAAGCGAAACAACGCCGCAGCCGAGGAGCAAGCCGAACCGATCTTTGGCGTGCAACGCGATCATGACCCCGCAAACAATGATGACCACGAACAAAAAGACCACGAGCAAACTGATCCGCAGACCGAGCTCTTCGCCGATGATCGGAAAAATGAAATCGGTGTGCGCGTAAGGCAGGTAAAGCATCTTCTGGCGACCGTTGCCCAAGCCAAGCCCTTCCATTCCGCCGCTGCCCCACGCGATTAGGGCCTGCATTTGCTGCAAACCAGCATCTTCTTTGAAATCTTGCGGATGAAGAAAGGCGGAGAGCCGTCCCATTCGTTCCGAGATTTGCGTAGCAACGATGAGAATAGCTCCAACGCCGGCTAACGACACGATGCCAAGCCATAGCAGATTCACTCCGGCGACGAACATTACGACAAACGCCGTTGTTCCAAGCAAAGCCGTCGTCCCAAGATCGACTTCACTTAGAACAAGTCCAGCAAGCAAACCGATGATTGCAAGCGGAAGGACGAATCCAAAGAGCACGTTCCCGCCCGCTTTTTCGTGCCGCGTAAACCAGGCGGCGAGGAAAAAGATTGCGGCGAGCTTTGCTAGCTCGGAAGGCTGAAAGGTAACTCGTCCGAGTCCTACCCAACGGCGCGAACCGTTGATGCGCATTCCAATATGCGGGAAGTAGCAAAGCGACAAAGCGACAAGCGCGAGGGCGAACCAAAGCCACCATGTCCGTTGCCAGAAGTGATAGTCGGTCAGCGCAGCAAACGTGCAGACGACAAGTCCAATCCCGAACCAAAGCGCCTGCCGTTTGATGAAAAAATAAACGTCGCCATGGCTGTCGCGCGCAAACGCACTCGTACTAAAAAGCATGACGATGCCGATGGCGAGTAGTCCCAGCACAGCAAGGAAAAGGATATAGGCGCTTTTACGATGCATCGTTCGATCGTGGCACGGGCTTCCAGCGTGCGGGTATTACGCCTGGCGGATAATGACTCCCGGGCGAGACGACTGCTCGCCCCACAGACAGGAAGTCGATGCCACATACGTGCGCCACCCAAAACGAAATTGCCGAGGCGCGTTTCATTTCTTGTTCTTCGTTGGTCTTATTGTTTTCGGAATCAAAATCTTTTGGCCGATCTGTAATTTGCGCGGGTCCTCGATATGGTTGAGTGCAATCAGATCGTCGTAAGGAACCTTCAATTTTTTCGCGATCGTCACTGGGTTATCGCCTTTGACCACCGTGTAAACTTTTCCCGACGGTGCGGGTAATGTCCCGTGGTCGCTTGATTTCGCGTGGTCGTCTTTCGTGAGCAGTTTCGGAACCGAACGCTGCGTTCTCGCCTGGTCGCGCGGCAAGTTTTCCTTTTGCGTCACCGCCGGTCGCGGACTCGAACCAACTGGGTTAATTGTCGCTCCAACGGGTATGGCGGCTGGGATATTTTCCGTATTTTCCGGAGCTGCGGATACGAACGAGCTCTGTCGCGTCTTAATCGCGTTGAACGCGATGATTCCAGACACGGCAACCACGTGAAGAAGCAAAACAATCAGCAATGCGCGAGACAGCCTCATGTTTGGCTCCGAGATCTCTTCGTAATCCATTCCGGCAGAAGCGCCGCCGGAACGGCGAGCAGTTGCAGCCCGAAGTTTTTTCGGTCTGGGAAGCTTGGGGATTTTCACCTTCATTTGGGGAGAGCTCGCACCAACGCGCGAAATTGATCGCCGCGATCGGCGTAGCTTTTAAACATGTCGAAGGACGATGTGCCTGGCGAAAAAAGGACGACCTCGCCTGGTTTGGCGATGGCATGAGCGCGCTCGACTGCATCCGCGAGCGAGTTCGCAATTTCCGATGCGACCGCGCCGCTCCAGGAGCGGCTGATGCTCTCGGCCATTTCGCCGATTAAGATTGTCGATCTAACTTTCTCTTTCACGAGGACTCGAAGTGGATCGAAAGTGAAACCCTTGTCCTTGCCGCCCGCGATGAGGACAACCGGTCTGCTTTGTGCGCGCAGCGCCTTCTCAACAGCGTCGAGGTTGGTTGCCTTGGAATCGTTTACGTAGCCGACACCGCCGATTTCGCGCACGAATTCGCAGCGATGCGGACGCAGCTCATAAGCGCAAAGCGGCGGCACCATCTCCCGAAATGACAACCCTCGCGCCATCCCTGCGGCAAGTGTTGCCATCACGTTCTCGATGTTATGCAAGCCACGCAGGTTCGTGTCAGACAACCGCAGAACGCCTTCGTTTCGGTAAACGATCGCCCCTTCGGAGAGCCGAAAGTCTGCTTGATCGACATAAGCGCTAAACGTGACTGTACGTGCGCGAATCCCTGGTAATTTTTCAATCGCATTAACAACTGCGATGTCGGCGACGGTTTGATTTTCAAAAATGCGCAGCTTGGCCGCGCGATAATCGGCCACAGAGCGATAACGGTCGAGATGATCCGGAGCGAAGTTAAGCCAGAGACTGATCGCGGGGTGAAAGCTGTGAATAGTTTCCAATTGGAACGAACTGACTTCGACTGTCAGCACGTCGAACGGCTTCTTTTCTCGCGCCACTTCGGAGAGCGGTTTGCCGATATTGCCGCACGCGATTGTTCGCTGGCCGCACGCGTTCAACATCTGGGCGAGCAACTCAGTCGTCGTGGTTTTGCCGTTCGTGCCAGTGACAGCGATAACCGGAATCTCACAGGATCGCCAACCGAGTTCGAGCTCACCGATCATGTCGATCTTGCGCGAAGAAAAATTGCGCGCGAGCCGAGAGGCAGGATCGATCCCCGGACTCAAGACAGCCAATTGGTAAACAGACAAATCCTCTTCTGCCGCCGTCCCGCAGATCACGCGAACTCCTTGTGCCCGGAGACTGTCGATGATCGATTTGAGTAAAGCCTTTTCCTCAGCGCTATCGAGGACGGTGACGTGTGCGCCCTCCGACCTGAGTAAGAACGCTGCAGCGGTCCCGCTCAAACCCGCACCAAGAACGGCGATATTCTGATTTTTGTAGCGCAAACCGTTACCTCAATTTCAGTGTCGCCAAGCCAAGCAAGGCAAAGATTATCGAGAGAATCCAGAACCGCACGATGACGGTGTTTTCTTTCCAACCGGTCAGTTCGAAATGGTGATGAAGCGGGGACATGACGAAAATCCGCCGGCCCGTCGTTTTGAAACTGATTACCTGCAGAATCACCGAGACCGCTTCAATCACGAAAACGCCGCCCACGACGGTCAAGAGCAGTTCCTGCTTACAGCAGATCGCGACGACGCCCATCATGCCGCCAATGGCGAGCGATCCCGTATCCCCCATAAAGACTTTCGCCGGATGACAGTTGAACCAGAGGAACCCGAGGCCCGCACCAACTAGCGCAGAGCACACGACCGTCAGCTCTCCGGCAAACGGATAAAACGGAACCTGTAAATATTCCGCGATCCGGAAATTTCCCGCCGCATAAGAAAGCAGGGCATATGCAAACGCAACGGTGATTGTGCAACCGATCGCGAGGCCATCGAGCCCGTCGGTGAGATTGACCGCGTTGGATGAACCTACAATGACCAGCGCAAAAAACACGAAGGTAAACCAGCTCATGTTGGCGATCACAGGAGCTTTGACAAACGGCACGTAGAGCGAACGCGCCTGCACCTCCAGCAACGGGCTGCTAAGGAAAACGCTCGTGATAATAGCCGCCAGGGCGATCTGGAAAACGAGTTTGAGCCGGCCGCTGATCCCTTCGGACTTCTTCTTCGTGACCTTGAGGTAATCATCGGCGAAACCGAGCGCACCGAGATAAATCATACTGAACAAGGTGAGCCAAACGAAACGATTGTCTGGACGAGCCCAGACAAAGCTCGATACAACGACGGCTCCGATGACGAGCGCGCCACCCATGGTTGGGGTGCCCTGTTTACCGCCATGCAGCTCGGCCAGGCGATGAACCTCTGCCGCCAAACGAATGGGTTGCCCCAGCTTCAGCGCGGTCAGTTTTTGAATGATGAAATTTCCAAAAGCCAACGTGACCAGGAAAGCAGTGACGGCCGCGGCAATGGCGCGAAATGTGACATAAAGGAAGACGTTGAAGCCGATGAACTGATCGCTCAGGCGATGGAGATAGTACATCATGGCGAAGTCCCGACACGGGAATGATTCCTGTTCTGCCGATCGTTTGACGAAGCTGCAGATTCGCGACTCCGAAATTCCTCCATCACGCGTTCTGTTCGCGCGGCGCGACTTCCTTTAATGAGCACAAGGTCACCCGATGCTGCGATCTCAGACAAAATTTCTGCGGCTTCAGCAGGCGAGTTGACTGTCCTGCTGTTGCGTAATCCGGCACGCTCCGCCGCGCTTGCAATTGCGGCTGCCACGCTTCCGATTGCTATCAGGTGATCGACTTCGAGGGTGGCCGCAGTTTCACCAACTTCTCGATGGCCATGCTCCGATTCGGAACCAAGTTCCTTCATTTCGCCAAGCACAGCGATGCGTTTTCCGTCGGTATCCAGCTCCACCAACGTGCGCAATGCCGCTTTCATAGAATCGGGATTTGCGTTGTAACTATCGTCGATAAACTGCACGCCGTGAATTTGTCTGATCTGCAAACGTGCTCTGGCGAGCGGCGCAGCGACCAAGCCGGCAGCGCAATCCTCTAAGGACAGTCCAAAGACGCGACCAACGGCAACTGCGAGCAGCGCGTTTTGCACCATGTGCAGGCCGGGCACTGGCAACTGGGCGCGACAGCGATGCGCGCCTTCGAGAATCGTAAAATCCGTTCCATTTTCGGTCTGACTAATTTCACCGGCGCGGATCGTCCCGGTAGTTGTGCCGGCTAAAATGACTTTGGCGCGCGCGCGCCCCGCGATGCTGTTCGTAAATGGATCGTCTCCGTTTAAAATGACTGTTCCCTCAGCGCCAACAGCTTCCACGAGTGCGCCTTTCTCCGTCGCAATCGCCTCTCGCGATCCCATGAACTCGATGTGCGCGACACCGATGTTTGTAATGATGGCGACGTCCGGCTCAGCGAGCTTTGCCAACGCCGCAACTTCGCCCGGATGATTCATGCCGATTTCCCAAATAGCGACTTCGTCCCGTGACGTCGCCTCCAGAATTGTTCGAGGCAGGCCGACATGATTGTTGAAATTTCCCTCTGTTTTTGTTACCTGAAAACGGCGGGCGAGAACGGCCGCGGCAAAATCTTTCGTGCTTGTCTTGCCATTGCTTCCAGTAATCGCGACTACCTTAAGCGACAGCGACTTCCTGTAGTTGGCAGCGAGCTTTTGGTACGCCTGCAGGGTATCTTTGACGCGAATTAGCGCGAAGTTCTCTGGAACTTTCCCCTTCCAACTGGAATCCACGATGGCCCCGGCTGCACCGGCTTTAGCGGCGGATTCAACGAAATTGTGTCCATCGAAATTTTCACCATGCAAGGCAACAAATAATTCGCCGCGTTTCAGCGCGCGCGAATCGGTGCTGATCTTGTCGATCGAAAGTTTGCTGTCTCCGGAAGAAATCGCCGCCCCCGCAAATTCGGCAATTTGAAAGATAGACAATCGATTCATTAAAACTCCACTGGATGGTCCTCGATCGCGCGCCGCGCGACTTGAATATCATCGAACGGGACGGTGTAATCCGCGAACTCCTGATAATTTTCGTGGCCCTTACCCGCGATCAACACAATGTCGCGCGGCTGTGCGAGCGCGATTGCGCGACCGATCGCTTGCGTTCGATCAACAATTTTCTCATAACGACTCAACCGAAAGCCTTTTTCGATCTCCTCGACGATCGCGTTCGGGTCTTCTTTGCGCGGATTGTCGGAAGTAATGATCGCGTAATCGGCATGTCGATCCACCATTTCGCCCATTAACGAACGCTTTTGCCTGTCGCGATTCCCGCCGCAGCCAAAAACGACAATCAAGCGATGCGGCTCGAGTTCTCGCAACGTTTTGAGAACGTTCCGGAGCGCATCCGGCGTATGCGCGTAATCGACGAAAACTTGAAATTGTCGCTTCGCTGGAACCAACTCCAAGCGTCCGGGCACTTGCGGCGATTTGCCGAGGCTGAGAACGGCCTCGCGCAGACTGATCCCAAGAGCGTTTGCCGCTGCAAGCGCCGCTACTGAGTTTGCAACGTTAAACCGGCCGATCAATGGGACACGAACTAGATAACTCTTGCGGTGCGCATCTAGTTGATAAGAAGTGCCATTGAATTCCACGCGATAATTTGAAGCGCGAAAATCCGCGCGCACGCTCATACCATACGTGACCACCGCAACGCGCTTGCCGATCCGGTCGAGAAGTTGCTCGCCGTAGCGGTCATCGATATTCACAATTGCGACCGGCTTCGGCTTTTTCTGTTGGCTGCCAAGCTGTGCGAAAAGCTTCGCCTTGGAATCGAAGTAACTCTCCATCGTCCCGTGAAAATCGAGATGGTCCTGGGTGAGATTGGTAAAGACCGCAACGTCCCATTCGAGGCCCCGCGCGCGATCTTGCGCGAGGGCGTGCGATGAAACTTCCATCGCGGCAGCCCGACAGCCCGCGTTAACGATTTGCGCCAGCAGTTCCTGTAAATCGAGCGATTCTGGCGTCGTGCGAATGGCAGGCAGAATGCGTTCACCGATTTCGTAGCGTACCGTTCCAATCAATCCGCAACGCAAACCGGCCTTTTCACAGATGTGCTTGATGAGAAACGTCGTGGTGGTTTTCCCGTTCGTGCCGGTGACTGCCGCCAGTTTTAATTTTCGCGCGGGATGGCCGTAAAAATTCGCGGAGAGGTCGGCGAGTGCAATCCGGGTGTTTTCGACAAGAAGACAAGTGACGCGCGGATGTCGTTCCTCGCGTTCCGTAACTATCACCGATGCGCCTTTGTCGATGGCTGAGCCGATGAATTCGTGGCCATCGGCTTTCTCGCCTCGTAATGCCACGAACAAGCCATTCCTTTGCACTCGCCGCGAGTCATAAGCGATGCTTTCCACCGTGCGATCAAGTGTCCCGACGACCTGGCGAATTGGAATCGCGGCGACGAGAGTTTTGAGCTGCATGAGGTTTCAACATGTCCGCCAGAGGACGGATTCGCTGCGGCGAACCGGGGCAAGGCGTTCAATGGTGCGGAGCATTGGTTAAGGCGACTCGTTCCACCGATCCAGCCTTGCGAACCCGCTCCACAGGCATGGGTTTTTCGACCCGTTCTACTGGGATCGCTTTGCGAATTTCCTCATGCGGCTCAAGATCAAGATATCGGGCAGCCCTTTCGGCGATCCTGGAAAAGATCGGTCCCGCAATGAGCCCGCCGTAATTCAACTCTGGTTTGCTCGTGTGCGCATCGTCGAGTACCACAAGGCCAACAAACTCCGGATGCTCGGCCGGCAGATAGCCGACGAAAGAGACGACGTACTTTCCGTGTTCATATCCACCTTTAGGATCAACCTTCTGTGCGGTCCCAGTCTTGCCGGCAATCGTAAAACCCGGAACAGCAGCGGCGGCCGCAGTACCGCGATCGCTTACGACGCCTCGGAGCGCATCCCCAATTTCTCTGGCAGTTTCAGGAGAAATTACCTGACGCAATACTACCGGGGAAAGCGAGCTGACGGTTTTGCCATCGGCGGTGGTAACCGATTTTACGATGCGCGGTGTGATCAATTTGCCGCCGTTGGCAATCGTCGCCATTGCCACGGTCATTTGCAATGGCGTGACCCCGATTTCGTGCCCCATCGGGATACGCGTGATCGAAATTTTGCTCCATGATTGCGGAGGACGAATAAGTCCGTTGATCTCACCGGGAAGCTCAATTCCGGTGCGTTCGCCAAATCCGAAGCGGCGGATGTATTCGTAAAACTTTTGTTCGCCAATGTTGAGCGCGAGCTTGGCGGCGCCAATGTTGCTCGACTTGATGAGAATGTCGCGCACGCTTAGGTACGAGAATGCGCGGTGATCGTGCAGGGCTGCACCGCCGAAATTCCACAGACCATTTTCGCAAAAGATGGTAGAATCCGGCCGAACCTTATGTTCATTCAGCGCAGCGGCGGCCGCCACGATTTTGAACGTCGAACCCGGCTCCATCATATCGATGATGGCGCGATTTTTCATTTCCTCGGGCTTTGCTTCGGACCGGAGGTTTAAATCGAAATTCGGGCGATTAGCCATTGCTAGAATTTCGCCGGTCTGCGGCCGCATTAGAACAATCGTAGCCTTTTTGGGCGTATACTCCGCCATCGCAGCGTCGATTTCGTTCTCAACAATGTTCTGTAAACTAAGATCGACAGTAAGATGGACTTGGTAGCCGTCGCGCGGCGCACGCTCCTGTCCTCGGTATGGCACGATCTCCTCGCCGGCGCGATTGTGTTCGATGAAGCGATAACCGTCCTGTCCATGAAGATATTCCTCCATCGACGCTTCCACGCCTTGAATACCGTGATGTTCGAAGTCGGTGAATCCAATGACATGGCAAAGCATGGAGCCATTCGGGTAGATGCGCGTGGCATCGTGTTCGAAATAAATTCCATGCAAATTTCTGACGCGAAGTTTTTCGCGCAACGCACTTGCCAGCGCTTCCGGCACTTCACGCTTGATCACGATGTATCGGCGCTCGCTGCCTAATTTTTCTGTGAGTTGCCCGGCGGGAATGCCGAGTTCCTCGCTGACAAGATCGACAACCGCGTGGCGATTATTAAGGTGTGTCGCGTCAGCGACTATCGTTTCAACAGGAATGTTATGCGCGAGAACTTCATTGTTCGCGTCAAGCATCGTGCCGCGTTCTGCGTACATTATTTGTTTGTAAACGTGTTTTTCTGCAGCCAAACCGGCGTATTCGTCGTGCTTTATTACCTGCAGATAAATTAGTCGAAACGAGAAGGCGCTGAAGAGCGCGATAAAAGCAGCACAAACCAAGGCACAGCGGTTTCGGCTTTTCGGGTTCATCTTGTGCCAGAGGGGTTGGCCACGGGTCGAATTGCGTCTTCGCCTACTGATCGGGCAGGAATTGTGAGCCGCACGATGTTGTTCTCGGAAACTGGGACCATTTTCAAGTAGCCTTCCTTTAACCGGCGCTGCAACGCCGAGCGCGAAGTCAAGGCTGCGATTTGCGCGCTAATAACATCATTTTGCGTACGGAGACTGACGAGTTCGTTCTCCACCGCCTTTCTGCGCTCACCCAGATGGTAGAGTTGCAGCGTCAAATAAACGTAGCTCAATCCGGCAAGAGCAAGAAACGCGGTCACAACAATCCAGCGCGCGAGCGAGGCCGCGTTTACTGCATTCCAGTTTTTTCGGCGCGAACGGTTCATTTCAAATTTTCTCGGCCACGCGCAACTTTGCGCTGCGTGAGCGGGGATTGACGCGTTGTTCGTCTTCAGTCGGCTCCACCGGTTTCGGCGTGACCACCTTGAGGTCGTAGTCGGGGTTGCGCTGCGGCGCGGGCCACTCCGGTCTGTCGAGCCATTCCTGGCTGTGATCGCGAAAGAAGTTCTTCACGATCCGATCTTCCAGTGAATGAAAAGCGATGACGGCAATCCGCGCCCCTGGTTGGAGTCGCCTGGCCAAAACGCGCAGGCCCTCTTTGAGCGCGCCAAGCTCGTCGTTCACTTCCATGCGCAGAGCTTGAAAAACTTGAGTGGCCGGGTGACGCCGACCGTGCCGGCCGACAAGTTTTTCGATCTCGCGCGCCAGTGGAAGAGTCTCACGGAACGGGGATGTTTTGCGCATCTTTACGATCAAGCTCGCGATCCGGCGCGCAGCGGGTTCCTCTCCCAGCTCGCGGAATAATCGGGTCAGTTGTTCTGCGCTGTACTCGTTTACGATGGTAGCAGCAGTCAGTTGATTTCGTGGATCCATGCGCATGTCGAGCGGACCGTTGCGCACCAGGCTGAAACCGCGCTCCGCATTTTCGAGTTGCCGGGACGAGACGCCCACATCAAGAAGGGCACCGCCGATAGTGCGGATCCCTAGCTCATCGAGAACTTTGCCCGCCTGCCGAAAATTCGCCTGCCGTACAATGACGCGCCTGCCGAAGCGTGCCAGTTGCTCGCTCACATGTTCGACTGCGTCGGGGTCCTGATCCAGGGCCAGGACATCAGCGCCGCCTACCAACAGCGCTTCGGTATGTCCCCCGCCGCCACAGGTGCCATCGACAATGAGATGACCGGGTTTCGGCTCGAGCAACTCCACAACTTCCCTCTCGAGCACTGGACGATGATAAACAGAATCCTCCATTTCGTGCACCTCCTCTTCGACAATGAGCGGGTCGGTGGCGAACCAAACAGGCCGCTCAAACAACAGTGTCTTCATAACGTTTTGACCGAATCATCCGCTTACAAACCAATTACGTTGGCGACGTGCTCGTAAGTGGGCGTTTCCTCCTCGTGTGCTCGTTTCCAGCGTTGCAAATTCCAGATCTCAAAACGCCCGCGACCGCCCACGAGGGCTACTTCACCTTTCAGTCCAAGTTTCCTGCAAAGTTCTTCCGGCAAAACAAGGCGCCCTTGTCGATCCGCAACGGCGTGCTGAGCGCGGGAATGCAACTGGCGCAGAAAAACGCGCCGATCGCGTGCGGTAACGCCCTCATTCGATTCCACCGCCGAACTCATCCGGGCGAAATCCTCCGGCGATATGACGAGCAAAAATTGTTGAGTTGCCTGGGGCAAAAGAATGAATTCTTCGCCCTGGGTCCGACGCCACCGGGACGGAATGGTGACGCGATTCTTCTCGTCAAGGGAATGACGGAACTCCCCGGCGTAAAAACGTTCAGACTGAGGGAGGGAATCCATACATTGGTGGAGAATTCATCCATTTTACCCCACTTACCCCCACCTTTAACCACTTTCCTGAAGGGCGGTCAATAAAAATTTTCGCCCATTTGCGGCCTCTCCGCTTAACCGTAAGCTCCTCGAGTCATGAAATTTTCACGCGTTGGGGTAGCGATTATCTGCACGGTGTTTGTGTGCAGCGTTGACAACGGACTTAGCCAAGCTCCAGAAAAAACGGAGAGCGACGCTGTGCGAGTCACCGTTTCGATGAACGCGGATGGATCACGCACCGTTTACAAGTTCAATGACGCGCAGCATACAGCTGTTGCGACGATCACTGATCAAGACGGGAAACTTCGTGAGAAAATTCGGTATGAACTGGATGATGCGGGACGTTTCTCCAGCGGACAAATTTTTGGACCCGATGGACGCCTTCGATTTAAGAGCCGTTACAAGTACGACGATGGCGGCCGTCTGCAGGAAGAAACCCAAAGCGCAGAAGACAGTACACTTCTGCATAAGATCGTTTACAGTTACGATCAAAACGGCAAGCGGACAGGCTATTCCATTTTCGATGGGACCGGCAAATTGCTGGGCCGCACGAGTCCTCTAATAACCAGCCCGTCTTCTTCACCAAAATCGCGCGAGAAAAATCCACGCTAGAACGATCCGACCTGAAATCGCCAGCGTTAAAACACTGTTGGCTTGCTACGGTCGCCAAAGAGGGCTACAAAAACCGGCGTGATTGATTACATTCAAAAGGGTGGATTGCTGATGTGGCCAATTCTGGCCTGCAGCATCATCTCGATTGCCGTCTTTGCCGAGCGCCTCTTCTACTTACACCGTGCAGCGATCCACGTGGGCGAATTCTTAAAAGGACTTTCGAATCTCATTCGGCGCCGCAATTTCGCTGAGGCGTTGCATGAATCGGCCGGGACACCGGGCCCGGTCGCGCGCGTGATCCATGCCGCGATTATCCGACACGATGCGCCGCGTGCGGAATTGCGTGACATCGTGCAGGAGGCCGCCCAACTCGAAGTGCCGAAACTGGAACGGTTTCTCGGAGTGCTGGCCACGATCGCTTTCCTTGCGCCCTTGCTCGGATTGCTTGGGACCGTCGCCGGAATGATCGACGCCTTTAGCACTATCGCTTCAAGCGGAGGCTATGCGACTGTAACTGAGCTTTCCAGCGGCGTGTACAAGAGTTTACTGACGACCGCGGCCGGCCTAGTCGTGGCCACGCCAACCTTTGTCGCTTATAGTTATCTCTCCTCTCGGGTGAATACCATGCTCCACGACATGGAGCGTGCGGGAATTGAGATCGTCCATATGTTAACGGAAAGCCGACCGATCAGCGGCATCATCAGCTTCCAAACACCCGAACAGACAGTCCAGTCCGAGGCACGGATTGATTCTTAACCCTGTCGATTCGGTAAATCGATAAGCATTGCGGCGCCCCATGAAGCTCAGTCGGACGAAGGAATACAACTTCGGCTGGCTCGCGCTCTTAGCGCTCGTCGACGTGGCTTTCCTGCTCGTTTTTTTTCTGTTGCTGAGTTCGAATCTTATTTTGCAACCAGGGATTTCCGTTTCGATGCCGTTCTCGCGTTTTACGCTCGGCCCGCAGACTAACCAACAAATCATCAGCATTACCGGCGGCGCGACCCCGGCAATCTATTTCCGGGATCAGAAAGTGACCATCGAGCAACTTGGGCCATTGCTGGATGTGGCCAAGCGCGAAGGCCAGTCGATTATCATCAAAGCCGACCGTTTGACGCCTTACGAAACAGTTGCCGAGGTGACAAACGCCACGCTTGAACACGGCATCACCTCCGTCGCGCTGGCTGCGAGTCCGCCCCCATGAATGCGTCCCTCCCTGGTTTCGCTGCCGAGCCTCTTCTTTTTAGTTGGGAGTCGCCGCGGCGCCGAAAAATGGCGATCATCGCTTTTCTGGCGCTTTCTTTAGTCGGACATGCTCTCTGTTTCTACGTTTTCCAAATCGTTTATCCACCGACGATCGCGCTTCTGCCGCCTCCAGCCCGTGTAAGTTTGATCACGCCTGCCTCCGAAGAAGGCCGCACGCTCCTTCGCTGGATCGATGCTGAAGATCCCGTGCTCGCTTTCAGAACTCAGCGTGCACCTGAAGCAAGATTGCGCGCACTACCCAAGATTGGGCACATACCGTCTTATCTCACGCTAGAGCCGGTCTTGAAACAGGTTCCACCACTGGATTTCGACTTGCGCATCCCGAGTTCCGAGTCCCCAGGCGCCGTGCCGTTTGCCCATCGAAAAACTCCTCCTGCAACTCTGCCGATCGCAACATCTGTCTCGTTTTCACAAGAGCTCGATGCCTTTGGCGCTCCGATATTGCCAGACCGGAGTTTTGCCGCATCCAGCGGAGAGGCGCCTGGAACGATCCGCTTTCGCGTCGCCGTGAGCAGGCTCGGAGAAATTCGCTACTGTTTTCCTATTAATTCTTCGGGCGTTTCGGCACTGGATGAACAGGCGCGCCGCTATCTCGCGCGCTGCCGTTTTTCCCAAAGCTCGGAAAGCGCTGGGAAAGTCGATCCATTTCTAACCTGGGGGATCGCGACGATGCAATGGGGGAGCGATGTCGCTCGCCCTCGGCCAACCGCGATGGAATCAACTACCCCGTGATCCGCGTCAGTCTCGCCGCCCTTGTCACGATTTATTTGCTGCTTTTTCTTGCGACGGTTTTTCTCCTCTGGATAGTGGGAGAGTGGAATCGCCGGCGGCGCGAGCGGAGAGCTTTAGAGCACCGGTTGCGCTGCGTGATTTGCGCGTTTGAATTTGAGGATCGAACCGACGCATTGCTTCCCCGGTGCCCGCGCTGTGGAAGTTTGAACGAACGATTTAAGATGGAGCAAATTTAAAATGGGAATGTGGATCGGCCGCAATCGCAAAGCGCGCGTGACCTACGGGTTCGACGAAATCGCGCTCGTTCCTGGTCGCGTGACGGTTAATCCGAACGAAGTCGATATTACCTTCCGTTTGTCGCGCAAAGAGGCCGAGCCGCTCGAATTAAAAATTCCCATTCTCGCCAGCGCCATGGATGGAGTCGTCGATGTCGGTTTTGCCATCGCCATGAGCAAACTGGGCGGCCTGGCCGTCCTGAATCTCGAAGGGGTGCAAACGCGCTACAAGAATCCGCAGGAAGTGCTGCGAAAGATCGTCGAAACGGACAAATCCGACATTACCGCGCTGCTGCAGAGAATTTACCAGGAACCGGTTCAGCAAGATTTAATCGCGGCACGCGTGCGCCAGATTAAAGACGGCGGGGCACTGGCTGCGGTAAGCTCCATTCCCCAGCGCGCGGCTGAATTCGGTGAGATCGCGCAAGAAGCAGGGGCGGACGTTTTCGTTGTGCAGAGCACGGTCTCTACCGTCAGGCATATTTCGTCGGAGTATAAATCGCTCGATCTGGAGAAATTTTGCCGCGCGATGCGCATTCCTGTGATCGTCGGAAACACGGTTGGTTACGACGTGACCTTCGAGATTATGGAGTGCGGTCCGGCTGCGGTTTTGGTTGGCGTTGGACCTGGAGCGGCTTGTACTTCCCGCGGCGTGCTCGGACTCGGTGTCCCGCAAGTGACCGCAACCGTCGATTGCGCCGCGGCGCGCGATGCTTATTTCAAAAAGACATCACGCTACGTGCCAATCATCACGGATGGCGGGATGAGCAGAGGCGGTGACGTTTGCAAAGCGCTGGCTTGTGGCGCGGACGCTGTGATGGTGGGCAGCGCGTTTGCCAAGGCCCAGGAAGCACCCGGCTGCGGATACCATTGGGGCATGGCTACTCCACACGCGAATCTCCCACGAGGAACGCGCATCAAAGTCGGCACAACCGGGTCACTGAAACAAATCCTCTTTGGTCCGGCAGAGGTTGACGATGGCAGCCAAAATCTGGTCGGCGCGATTACCACGTGCATGGGCAATGTCGGCACCCGCAATATTGCCGAATTTCAGCAAACGGAGATTATCATCGCGCCTTCCATTGAGACCGAAGGGAAACTCTTCCAGACCGTGCAAAGCGTCGGGATGGGAACGAGCTGATATATTTAGCGAGTTAGAGTTTGAGTCATTGCGCTTTGACCTCGAACCGTCAGTATCGAAACTTCGCGTGTTAAATCGCTAAATCGTTAAACCACTCAATGAACAACGATCGTAGAGTCGTCATCACTGGATTGGGCGCCATTACGCCGCTTGGCAACGACGTAGAGACATTTTGGTCGAATCTGAAGAACGGTGTCAGCGGTATTCGCAAAATCGAAATGTTCGATACGACGGCTTACGACTGCAAAATCGGTGGCGAAGTACGCGGCTTCGACCCGAAAGCATTCTTTAAAAATCCGAAGGATGTCCGGCGCACCGATCGATTTGCGCAGCTCGCGTTGGCCGCGGCAAAAATGGCGCTCGACGACAGCGGGATCGATATAGAGAAACTGAGACGGCGCGATCGCTTCGGCGTCATCGTCAGCAGCGGAATTGGCGGGCTAAAAACGCTGCAGGATCAGTTGATGATCCTGTTAACGAAAGGACCGTCACGAACTTCGCCATTCACGATTCCGATGTTGATCAGCAATATGGCGAGCGGACTCATCTCGATGGAGTACGGCCTGCGCGGTCCCAACATGTGCATCGTTACCGCCTGCGCGACATCGAATAACGCTATCGGTGAATCCTGGCGGACCATCAAATTTGACGACGCCGATATTTTCCTCGCCGGCGGGTCAGAGGCTTCGATTGTCGCAATTGGCCTTGCAGGATTTTCGGCCATGAAAGCGCTCAGCGCACGCAATGACGAACCCGAACGCGCTTCACGGCCGTTTGATCGCGATCGTGATGGTTTCGTCATGAGCGAAGGCGCAGGGATCGTGGTGGTCGAGGAGCTGGAACACGCTAAAGCGCGTGGCGCGAAGATTTATTGCGAACTCACAGGCTACGGGCTTTCTTCGGACGCTTACCACATGACGGCGCCGCCTCCGAACGGCGAAGGCGCAGTGCGCGCCATGCAACTGGCGCTGGAGCATGCCCGCGTTTCTCCCGATCAGGTTGATTACATCAATGCGCACGCGACCTCCACCGACATCGGCGATCTTTGCGAAACGCGCGCGATTAAACACGTGTTCGGCGAACAAGCTTACAAGGTTTCCATCAGCTCTACTAAATCGATGACCGGCCATTTGTTGGGCGGGGCTGGTGGAATAGAGATGGCAGCCTGTGCACTCGCCATCCGCGATTCCGTGATCCCGCCAACGATCAATCTGGAAAATCCTGGAGAAGGATGCGACCTCGATTACACGCCAAACGTCGCTCGCGAGAAGAAAGTGCGCGTTGTGTTAAATAATTCGTTCGGCTTTGGCGGCCACAACGCCACCCTGGTCGCGACGGCATTCGAGAAATAGGGGAGTGCACGCGCCTTCGCCTCCTGCGATTGGCGAGGACGCCAATCGCTCATTCTTTTGTCCCTGCATAAAGCGGCTGGTTAGCTTTGACTAGTCACGATTAACCGATCACTATTTGCTCGCGAAGGCTTTCGGAGTTCACTTCTTACATCGCGCGGGCATAGCTTAATGGTAAAGTTCCAGCCTTCCAAGCTGGCCATGCGGGTTCGATTCCCGCTGCCCGCTCTTTTACCTATGAAAACAGGGCTGGAAAAGCCTCTCCAAAGCCGAAAGTCAGAACGTAAAGTCAGACATTGTCCATTATTGTCGTTCGATTCTCAGTCAGCCCGCTTTTGCCTGCGAATATGCCGGTCTGAGGCCGATTTGCGGTCTGAGTTTCGTTCTGAAAGGCCAATTCCCGCGCATTAGCGCCTGAATTCCTGCATTTGACCGCTCGAAGCCGGCCAGCTTAAATCCCAGCCTCATAACAAATGAAAAATGATTAACCGAATTTCTTAGGAGTAGTAATGTCATTTTTGTTTTCATTTTTGTTGAGGTTGATTGTTTTACTGCAATCCAGTTCCGCGCGGAACCAAGGACCATCCTCTGCGACACTTCCGCCTCACTTCGGCTGACTCGGGGCTCCAGTTGGATCTGGAGATCGCGCTAAACGATGTCTCAGCGAAGATCCAGCCCCTCGGGCTTTTTCAGCCGTGCCGAAGATTCCGTTCAAACTGTCGGATGACGAAATCGGCGGAACTCTGCCACCACTCCCGACAGCCGTTTATAAGACTTTAGTCCTATACGTTTAGGAACCGCAAAAACGGCAAGGGAATCGGGGAAATTGCCGGATGATCCAGCGCATTGGTTCTTATACCTTACGCGTGCGCGTGGCATGATACACAGTTGCCCAGCGTGGGTCTATAAATCCAAAAGTAACTGATAAAGGAAAAGCAATGATGAGAGTACTAAAACCCCTGCAAGACAAGGCCACAACCGGCGCGGGCAAAAGGCTTGTGCTACCAGAGCCGCGCAGGGTTAGGTTTCTCATCCGCGGAGAAGGGCCGGTATCAGCCGGAGCGGTAACGATTGAGTGTTGCCCGGAATCTACAAAGGCTGGCAAGTTTTGGATGGAGTTGGCAACCATTCCCGTGCCCGCCGATAATGGTCTGGCGCAATATTACACTGAGGAAGCTTCCGGCCTTTTCAGGGCGCGTATTTCGCGGCCTGTGAGCAACGGCACTGTAACTGTGACACCCTTGGTTTCCCGTGGTCGGCCAGACCGGCCGGACCGGACAAAGGTTGTATGACGCCAGCAAGGGATGAGCGCCAGGCGCGCCGAACGCAAGGCAACACCACTCTCTGAAATCGCCCGCATGCTCGTGCGTTTCAATCAGGTTTCCAGTTTCATCGTAAACGCGAATCACAGCATTGTGTGAACGGGTGCGAAACTTTGCGTAGCCGATTGCGTTTGGCTCGCCGTACCACAGACGACCGGCACGGCGCTACTTCAGCGCGACCGGTTTCTTTGCTTCCTACGATTTTATCAAAGCGCGGATCGTCGCGCAGCGGATCCCAAGACGGCAGCAGTTTCAATTGCCCATAGCTGAGGCCGCTCGGGCTACGGATGGCAATGGCAAGCTGTTCGAGGGCGAGATCTTTGTCGCCAACCCAGGCAGCGATCATCGCCAAATACTTGATCATGCCCGAACCATTCATTGAATCTTTTTCCACAGGAAGAAGCTCAATCGCGCGCCTGCCCTCGCGCAGCGCTTCTTCTTTCCGACCGAGACCGGCGTCGATCAAACCAAGTGCGCACAATGCCAGGCCGTAATTTGGTTGAGCTTAGACGATTTTCTCCTGCTCCGCGCGGGCAGCAGGAAAATAAAAGACAAAATAACGCTTGACAGTCGTGCACCACACTGGTGAAGAATGGTGAAGTGAGCTTGAAGCGAAGCAAGACTCGGAAATCACCTCCCACGAAAGCAATGGTTCGTCTGACTGTCAGCCTGCCCAAAGCGGTATTGTCCCGTGTGAATATTATCGCTGACCAAATGGAAGTATCGGCGGGTTGGGTGATCCGAAAAGCCGTGATCGAATTTGTGAATCGTGACATTCCATTATTTCGTTCGGAGGAAAAATTTTGATGACGCCCTTTGTGCCTAGGGTTGCGCGTCTTAATTCGCAATCTCCGGCACCTCTCGGGGAGCGAAATGGCTCGTCCAGCGCAATCTGGACAATCGCTGCGGTGGCAGTGTTGGCGCTCAGTTCGCTTGCGGCGGAAATGGCGCTCCGACGAAATCGGAACCGAAGGAAATGTACAACAAAGCGTTCCCTGCGCTCGATGCGAACAATTGAGCCAGTCTTTGAGGCGCCAGTGAGGCCAGCTGTCGAACAAACGGCGAAAACCCTG
>WNGP01001361.1_pt1 | contig 20938 bp, 15 predicted proteins | sample 5407671 | NCBI WGS metagenome assembly WNGP01 (sample SAMN13153381, study PRJNA577476) | soil metagenome | isolation source: 40 cm soil or saprolite under Garry oak tree replicate 2 | place: USA:California | collected 2016-06-15 | reverse complement strand
GACGATCGTCATAACCGTGGCCCTGATTGTGTTTTCAATGGTTGCCTTAGCGTCTCAATCGCGAGATGGAAAATCATCATCCGCGATCCCTCGTCTTCCAGATGGAAGGCCTGACCTGAACGGTGTTTGGGACCATCCGTTCGTTCAAAATATGGAAATGGACGGCAGGGATCAAAAGGGCGCCGGGCCGCTTCCATTCACGCCCGAAGGGGCCTCAATTTTCAAAAGCTTCGATCCGGCGAAGTACGATTACACAGGACGATGCCTCCCGCTCGGCTTGACTCGCTCGATGAATTCTCCGATGCCGATTCAAATTGTTCAGACAAACAAGGACGTGGCGTTTCTGTTTGAGGCCTGGAACATGTTCCACGTTGTACCTGTCGATGGACGTCCGCATCCCACCGATCTCGTGCCTCAGTGGAATGGGCTCTCCGTTGGCCATTGGGAGGGAGACACGCTCGTCATTGAGACCAGCCATTTCAATGATAAGAGCAATCTCGATACGATCGGTCATCCCCATAGCGATCAGTTGCGCGTGGTTCAGCGATTTACGCGAACCGACGACAAGCACATTGCTTACGAGATCACGATTAATGACCCGAAGATATTCACGAAGCCCTGGAAAAATGTGCGGACATTTACACTCAGACCGGATTGGGAAATCCTGGAATATTCTTGTGAAGAGAACAATAAGGACTTCATCGAGGGTCACATCAAGTGAACGCCGGCTTCTGCCACGCTAACAGCGAAATAAAAAGACCGTGTTTCCCGTAAACGGCACTTGAAGCGTCCAGAACGGGTGCCCCGGCGGTCTGGCATCTGGGGAGCTAATCCAAACTATGGTTGTCGTTGCAGTAGCTATGTTGCGAATCGAATTAAGAAGTTCTTCGCTGAAAGCCACCCCTTGAAGAGTGATCCAATCCACCGGTCTCAGTTCAGAGGCAATCTCCTCGAACCTGGATCGATGAACAATCACACGGGTCAACTCCAATGTGGCTGTGATGTGGCGTAAAAAAGCTGCTCTCCTGGCTCGGGTTTCGATCAAGTGCGCTGTGGAGAATTTGCATAAAACGTGAAGCGGGATTGCCGGTGAGCCGTTGCCCGATCCGATATCTGCCAATACGCCTTGCGGTTTCAGTTGACAGCCGACCCAGAGGGGTCCCACGACGAGACGCCGCACCATGTCAGACCCGCCAAGTCCGGTTAAATTAATTTGCTTGTTCCAGTGAACTAATTCGCCACAATAACGGGCCAGTACACGTTTTTGTTCGGATGTTAACTCGATTTGAAAGCTTCGAAGCTCGGATTCGAGAACTTCGATGTGGGACACTACACCACACTCTCCGGCTGCGTCTCATTGCGGCGGATTTCGAGATGGAAGAGCAAAATCGAAATGGATGCCGGGGTGATTCCCGGAATGCGGCTGGCCTGCGCAATCGACTGCGGGCGAATACGGTTCAGCTTTTCGACGATTTCACGCGATAGGCCAGGCATGGCCGCATAGTCCAGATCCGGCGGGAGCCGTTTGGATTCGGCTTTGCGCAGTTTTTCAACCTCGCGCTCCTGCTGTTTCAAATAGCCTTCGTACTTGATACTCGTTTCGAGGGAAACGATATCCTCGCGGCGCAAGGTTTCGGTTTCGATGACGCCTTCGGCAATCAGGTCCGCAAGGTGGATTTCCGGACGGCGAACCAGTTCAATAAAACTCGGCCGCGAACGAAACTCCAGGCCGCGCGATACGAAGAATGAATGCTCTGTATTTACACGAGAGGTTTGCACAAGCTCGCGTAACCTCGCAATTCGGGCACGCCGCTCCAGAAACTGATTCCAATGCTCGCCGGTCACAAGGCCGATCCGCCTCCCGACCGGCGTCAGACGCTCATCTGCGTTATCAATGCGCAAATTAAGACGAAATTCCGCACGCGAAGTGAACATGCGGTAGGGTTCATTGGTTCCCTTGGTCACGAGGTCATCGACCATGATACCGATGTACGCATCGGCACGATTCAGCACCAACGGTTCTTCACCCTTAACTTTTAGCGCTGCATTGATGCCCGCAACCAGCCCCTGAGCGGCAGCTTCCTCATAACCGGTGGTCCCGTTAATCTGTCCGGCGAAAAAGAATCCCTCAACCTTTTTTGTTTCGAGCGACGGATGGAGCTCCGTGGGCTGAACGAAATCGTATTCAATCGCGTAACCCGGCCGGATCATCTGGGCAGATTCGAGACCCTTCATGCTGCTCAGAATCTCGCGCTGCACATCGATCGGAAGGCTCGTCGACATGCCATTCACATATATCTCGTGGGTGTCGACTCCTTCGGGTTCGAGAACAATTTGATGTCGGTCTTTATCCTGAAATTTGACGACCTTATCCTCGATTGAAGGACAGTATCGGGGTCCAATGCCCTTGATTTGCCCACTATACAAGGGCGAACGGCTCATATTACTGCGGATAATGGAATGGATTTTTTCATCCGTATGAGTGATGTAGCAGCAAATCTTATTCTTGAGGGGCTGAGTCGTTCGAAACGAGAATGGCGTGGGCTCCGGATCGCCATATTGGGACTCAAAGACGGAGAAGTCGATCGTTCGACGATCCAACCGCGGCGGGGTTCCTGTTTTCAGCCGGCCCCAATCGAAACCCAAATTGCGTATGCAATTTCCTAAAGCAATGGACGCCGGTTCCCCGTTACGTCCGGCCGTGAATTGCTTCTCACCAATGTGGATCAGGCCATTAAGAAACGTGCCCGTCGTCAGAACCACCGCGGCGGCTGCGACGCGGCGCCCGTCGAGAAGTTCAATACCGGCTACGCGGCTGGCTACAAAGAGAATCTCTGTGACTTCGGCCTGCTTGATAAAAAGATTCGGCGTGCGTTCCAGGATCCGACGCATGACGTATCGGTATCCTGCCTTATCCGCTTGGGCGCGGGGCGACCACACGGCAGGCCCGCGGCTCGTGTTGAGCAGCCGAAACTGTATCCCGGCTTCATCAGCAGCGACCCCCATGACGCCGCCCAGTGCATCGATCTCACGTACGAGGTGGCCCTTCGCAATACCACCAATGGCGGGATTGCATGACATTTGCGCGATGAGGTCGGCATTCATCGTGTACAACGCAGTATTCAAACCCATCTGCGCTGCTGCGTGCGCGGCTTCGCATCCGGCGTGCCCTGCACCGACGACGACGACATCAAAGTTCTCGTCAAACATCATCATTTTCCGATACAGAAAGTGGAGAAGATCCGATCCAGAATGTCCTCCGTTACAACTTCTCCGGTCAATTCATCTAATGACGACAATGCTTCGTACAGATCCAGCAATACCATCTCGTGCGGAATTTGCCGCTCTAAAGCCTGGACCGCAGTGTCGCATGCCTGTGCCGCGCGGACGACAGCATCATGCTGGCGTGCGTTGGTCAGCACCAAATCATCCGCCAAATCGGTTTTCTGTTCCAAAAGAAACGCGCGCAATGTATCGCGCAGATCGCTCAAACCTTGGCCGGTTTTCGCACTTACACAGAGCTTCTTCGCGCCATTCAGCGCCACAGTCTCGATCTTTTGAGGGAGGTCCGCCTTGTTGATGACAATCAAATTCGCGATTGTAGCGGCTTTTTCAAGTACATGCCGGTCATCGTCGTCGATAGAGCCGGCGCCATCCAGCACGACGAGCGCTAAGTCCGCATCTGCCAACGTTTGCCATGTCCGGCTGACGCCCATCTTTTCAACCTGATCATTCGTTTGGCGGACCCCCGCTGTATCCGCAAAGCGAAGCGGCACGCCGTCCATGTTGATCGTCTCGGTGAGAACGTCACGCGTAGTTCCGGGAATCTCGGTCACTATAGCGCGGTCTGCGGCGACCAACCGGTTGAACAAGCTGGATTTCCCAACATTTGGTTTCCCAAGAATCGCTAAGCGTAAGCCCTGATTCAGCATCCTTCCGTAATCAAAGGTCTCCTCAAGGCGGCGCAGATCCGCCGCTAGCGGGCGCACCGACTCGGCGATGGCCGCATTTGCCGGAACATCGACATCGTCTTCCGCAAAATCGATCCCGGCTTCCAGATGCGCGATGATATTCAGAAGCCTTTCCTTGATCGGCCGGAGCCGAATCGACATGGAGCCTTCCATTTGTCTCATGGCAATTTTGGCTTGCTGCTCCGTTTGGGCTTCAATGAAGTCGCGGATCGCCTCCGCCTGGACCAGGTCCAATTTTCCATGTGCAACCGCGCGTAACGTGAATTCGCCGGGTTGCGCGATCCGCGCGCCCATGGTGCGGCAGCTCTCGACAATGCGCTTTAATGCGAGCGGACTTCCGTGACCGCTGATTTCTACGACATCCTCGCCGGTGTAGGAGTTCGGCGAGCGAAAGAAGGTAACGACGACCTCGTCGATCTTATCGCCACGGGGATCAAGCCACGTCCCAACAGCGGCCGTGCGATGCTCTAAAACTGCAGTCGCGGAATGCGGCCTGAAGAAACGGAGCGCGATGGCTGCTGCTTCAGCTCCCGAGACTCGCACGACACCGATACCACTGTGTCCGAGCGGGGTAGAGATCGCCACGATCGTTTCATCGCTTGAAACGATTTTGTGCAATCCTTCGCGCATGCTTCAGCTCCCGGGCGCTTCTTTCGGTCTGGTTCGGGCGCCGAGTTTCGCCTCTGCGTGAGGCGACCAATACTTGTTGATGAACACTTGCTGGATGATGCCGATGAGATTACTGGTTAGCCAATACAGGACCAAGCCGCTGCTCTGTGACCAGAACATAAAGGTAAACATCAACGGCATGATCATCATCATCTTCGCTTGAGCGGGATCTACGTTGGTTGTAGGAGTCAGCTTCTGCTGGACGAACATGGAGATGGCCATCAGGATAGCTAGAACAGGAATGCTGTATGTGCCAATCTGAATGATATAGTCCGGTTGCGATAAGTCCTTGACCCATAACATCCAGGGTGCTCTTCGCAATTCGATCGAGTAAGATAGCGCGCTGTAGAAGCCAAACAACAACGGCATTTGTAGTAGAAGCGGCAGGCAGCCGCCCATCGGGTTTACACCGTGTTCTTTGTAGAGGTTCATCATTTCTCGCTGAACCTGCTCCCGCCGCGGGTCGGTTGCTTTAAGCTTCTTGTACTGGTCCTGCAACCGGCGCATGTGCGGCTGGATCTTTTGCATTTTCAGCATCGAGACTTGCTGTTTCAGTCGTAGCGGAAACAACACGACATTCAGTGCGATGGTCAGCAGGATGATCGCCCAACCGAAATTGCCGATGTAGCTGTGGATCCATAGGAGGCAGAAAACCAGGGGGCGGGCAATGAATTCGAACCACCCGTAGTCGATGATGTTGCCAAGCTGGGGATCGGCTTTGCTCAACCAGTCCCGCTGCTTGGGTCCGACGTAAACGCGAATGGCTCTGCCCTCCGGGACCGCGGCCGCGACGGACAATGTCAGCACCGGTGTCTTTGCCTCTGGCGCAGGATACTCCTGCTTCCGAACCTTGATCGGTGCAGGACTGTCGGTGAACAGAAACATCCCGAGAAAGTATTGATCTTCCACGCCCGCACGGATCGTCGTGAAATCCTGCTCCTGGTCTTTCAAGCTACGAAGGTTCACACGCTTGTACGCACTGTCGGTCTGGTAAACAGCATTTTTCTTTGCGGGATCTGTTCGTTGGTTTTCTGGAAGAGATTGGTCGCCGACGCCGCCTCGCCAACTGATATACGATGGGATGTTCTTTCCGTCCTTTGCGACCGCCACCTGCAGCGCAAATTCGTAATTTTCCCGATCGAATTGGAAAACCTCTCGCACATGCAAACCATTCGCGGCTTTTTCGAAAGAAAGAAGATCGCCATCTTTGCGTCCCACAAATGGTGCACTACTCAGTTCTTCGTCGAGAGTCTTATCGCCCGTTGTTACGGCCAACGGCCATCCGACTTTAGAGCCGGCGGATTGATCGATCAGCTCTAAGGGATGCCCTTTGTCGTCCGAATACGCTTTGAGCTTGTAACTTTTAAGCACCCCGCCGACATTCGAGAATGTTGCGGTATAGAGCGGTGTATCGACTTCAAACTCTTCGGCCTTTTCTGCTTGTAATTCTTTAGTCGAAGCCGCTAAGACTTCGCTCTTTTCAGCAGGAGGATTCGGAGGAGCAAGGCTTTTAGTGGGCGGCACCGGTGTCGGCGTCTGGACGTCCGCTGGCGTTAGTGTTGGGGCCGGCGGCGAATACAAAGCACGAAATGCGTACAGTACGGCGAAAGATAGGATGAAGGCGAAAATGACGCGTTTTTCCATTACAAACCGTCTATCTCACGGGATCGAATCCCCCGCGGTGCAGAGGATGACATCGAAGCAGCCGGCCGGCGGCCCGGACAACACCTCGAACGAGACCGAATTCTTTTATGGCGTCGCTGGCATATTCGGAACACGTCGGCGTGAACCGGCACGCGGCTGGCAGCCAAGGCGAGACAATAAGCTTATACACGCGCAGCAGTTTTAATGCGAGAATTGGCACCCTCGCCGCCAGCCTCATCTCTCTGCTCCAAGCAGCGCCATCAGCTCCGACCGCAGTTCATCAAACTTGCGATTCAGGACTGCCCGCTTCGGATTTACAACAATGTCCACGCCACGCTGCAGTCCTGTTCTTGATGTACGTAGAATTTCCCTGACCCTTCTTTTGATCCTATTGCGCTCGTGCGCCTTGCCGAGCTTTCGAGGCGTGGTCAAACCAAATCGGCTGTAACCCAAGGTATTCGGCAAGACAAATACTAGAAAGGAACGTGACGTTTTCTTCACACCTTTTGTGTAGGTGTTCTGAAATTCAGCGGACTTTCTCAAACGAAAATCTTTTCGAAATGCGTTAGCCTTCGCGGCAGGGGATCGCCAATTAAGTGTAGTCAACGTCAATAGTGCTCGACGGACACTCGTTTGCGGCCTTTATCTCGCCTGGCCTTCAGCACGAGCCGTCCCCCGCGGGTCTTCATCCGAGCCCGAAATCCGTGTGTTTTCGCACGGCGCCGATTGTTCGGTTGGTATGTCCTCTGCGGCATTTCTTGTACTCCTTGGAAACTTAAAATGTAGCACAGGGGCTTTCTAAAAAGCATCCGATTCATCGTTGAAAACGGAAAACGAAAGTGCTACCCTTTCGCGGTTTCTCACGCCAATTGGACACCTTGTAAGGGGAAACTAAACAACATTGGCCTGGGTTTTCCACAGATGTGGAAATTTTTGTGGAAATCTTGCCCCTTCGTACGTGGTCAATCATGGATACATGGCAACAAGTTCTCGATATCGTTGAAAAGAAGATCAATCAGCAGAGTTACAACACTTGGTTTAAGCCGACACAACTGATCAAACGCGACGACACAGCGCTATATGTGCGGGTACCGAATGCGTTTTTTCAGGATTGGTTGAACGACCATATCGATGTCGTGCTGGAAGCCGCCCAGTCTGCGGGAATAGGCGAAATCGATGTGATCTACATCACGGAAAAAACCCCCACTGAGGTTACTAATTCGCCATCGCAAGGCAAGTTGGATTTTGACTCTATCGACAATACGCTGAATCCGAAGTACACGTTTGAGACATTTGTCGTAGGGTCCTCGAACCAGTTTGCACACGCGGCCGGATTAGCCGTGGCCGAAAAGCCCTCCAAAGCCTACAATCCGCTGTTTCTCTATGGCGGTGTGGGCCTTGGAAAGACTCATCTGATGCATGCGATCGGGCACATGATCAAGCTGAGTAACAGGCAACTCCGATTAACTTACGTTTCAACGGAAAAGTTTACGAACGAAGTCATCAATGCAATCCGGTACGACAAGATGCTTAGTTTCAATGAGCGGTATCGAAATAATGATGTTCTGCTCATCGATGATATTCAATTCATCGCCGGGAAGGAGCGCACTCAAGAGGTGTTCTTCCATACCTTCAACTCGCTATACGATACACACAAACAGATCATCATTTCGGCCGATTGTCCGCCGCGCGAAATACCAACTCTTGAAGAGCGGTTGCATTCCCGCTTCGAGTGGGGCCTTATCGCGGACATTCAACCTCCCGATCTGGAAACTAAGGTCGCGATTATTAAAAAGAAGGCTGAGAGGCAAAATATCTTGGTCCCCGACAATGTAGCGCTCTACATTGCCAGTAAGATCAAATCGAACATTCGAGAACTCGAAGGTGCGTTAGTCCGATTAATTGCATACTGCTCGTTAAAAGGCTCAGAGATTACATTACCCATGGCCCAAGAAACACTGCACGACATTCTCGGACCTGGTGAGCGGGCAGTAACAATCGAGATGGTTCAGAAGGCGATCGCCGATCACTACAAAATGCGGGTCCAGGAACTCAAGGCGAAAAATAACTCCAAATCGGTTGCCTTGCCTCGACAGATTTGTATGTACCTTTGCAAGAAACTGACAGGAGCATCCTTACCTCAGATCGGAAGGGAATTCGGCGATAAGCATCACACGACAGTCTTACATTCAATTAACAAAATTAATGAGTTGATTCAGCACGATCGTGAACTTGGTAAACAGATTCAGGGTTTCATGGATTCGTTCAAATAGCGACTGTGTTCTGCACATGCCTTACGGACGCCTGATTAAGCGCAAGTGACGAAAGCACAACAAAAAAACAAAGGCCTATCGAAATTTTCCCCTGGTCCGTACGCCACGCCGTGAATCCCATGTGGACCTCATGTGGAAAAGTTGGAGACTACAATTAATCACAATGTATCCACACGATCCCCTCGCATCTTTTCAACAAGCAAGCTCTCCATAAATAGCTGCGTCTATAGATGATGTTTCTTTTGTCACAGATTTGAAGGGCATTACAATTAAGAGAATATTAGTAGTCTATGGAATTTACAGTTAGAAAGTTTGATCTTCTACAAGAACTTACCTTGATCCAAGGAGTGGTTGAGAGGAAAACTACCATACCAATTCTGGCTAATGTTCTCGTTCGTGCAGAAGGGGGTGAGCTTGGGATTGCAGCAACCGATCTAGAAATCGGGCTTAAATCCATGTGCGTTTCAAAAACAACGGTGCCAGGTGCAATCACTCTTCCCGCAAAGCGTTTATATGAGATTGTTCGGGCATTGCCGGACAAGGAAATCAAATTTAAGCGCGGTGAGGCCAATTGGGTAACAATAACGTGTGGTACTAGCCGCTTTCGAATTGCGGGGCTACCTCAGGATGACTTTCCCACGCTACCTGAGACGAAGAGTAATGTTGGAAAAATTCCGGCAGATGTTCTCGCAAAAGTAATCTCAAGAACAATATGTGCCATCAGCACAGAGGATTCAAAATATACGCTCAGTGGGGCGCTACTTTTGCTGAAACCGGGATCCATCACGATGGTTGCAACGGACGGACATCGACTGGCGCATGTCGAAAAAGCCGAAGCGATGGAGGATGTTAGAGAAGAGATCAAAATGATTGTTCCTAGAAAAGCAATGGCGGAGCTGATTCGAATCATTTCTGAAGCTGCGGATGCAGAATCCGTTGGGTTGTCGCGGGATGATAATCACTTGTTTTTCGATATGGGAAAACGTCTTCTAATCTCGCGCATGCTGACTGGGCAATTTCCCAATTATGAAGCTGTCCTGCCGCGAAACAACGAACGTATCGTAACTGTAAATCGTGAAGAGATTACGGCTGCGATTAAGCGTGTTGCCATTCTGTCTGATGAGCGTTCGCGAACAGTAAAATTGACGTTGTCAGATGGGACGATGGAAATAAGTGCGAGCCACTCAGACCTTGGCGAGGCCCATGAAACTTTGGAGGTTGACTATGGTAAGGATAGCCTTCAAGTTGGGTTCAATTTCCAATATCTTCTGGATTTCCTGACAACTGCAGACGAACCCGAAGTCAGTTTCGAATTCAAAGACAGCGAAAGTGCCACCCAACTCCGAGCCCAACCGGCTGGCGATTACACCTATCGTTATGTCGTCATGCCAATGCGCATCTAGGAGCGATTTCCTTTCAGCCAAGAACTACAATATATCGATATACAACCTCGGACAATACCCAAGAGGAAGGGCTAGATGCGCCAATGCGTTACGAAAGTTTCCCCTCCCGAAAGTGGCCCAAACCTTGCTAAAATAATGGTTACTTTTCTGTCCGAGGAGACCCCCTATTAGAAGCGCGCTTTCAGAAGGGCTACGGCTCGTCGCTAAAGAAAAACCAACGGATTTTTCTCTAAGTGCTCCGAAGAAAAGAAACCTGAGCGCCGCCATTCTTGCGGACGCCCAGCGAGCGAATGCATGACAGGACGAATTGAATACCCCGGCAATGGTGGGGTCGAACAACCCCTGCAAACTGGGGCGGATTACAGCGCCGAGCACATCAAAGTGCTCGAGGGCCTGGAAGCTGTCCGCAAGCGGCCGGCGATGTATATCGGGACGACCGGCACTGAGGGACTACACCATCTTGTATACGAGGTAGTCGATAACTCTGTTGATGAAGCTCTTGCGGGTTTCTGCACGGAAGTCCATGTCGTTATTCACATTGATAATTCCGTTACTGTCATCGACAACGGACGAGGCATTCCGACTGAAGTGATGCCCAAGGAGGGAAAGCCCGCCGCGGAAGTGGTGTTAACCAAGCTTCATGCGGGCGGGAAGTTCGATAACGCTGCCTACAAAGTCTCCGGAGGATTGCACGGCGTTGGGGTCTCGGTGGTCAATGCTCTGTCCGAGTGGCTCAACCTTGAGATCTGGCGAGGCGGCAAGGTTTACGTCCAAGGCTACAAACTCGGAGTGCCGACGGGTCCGCTTGAGATGACGGGACATACGGACCGCCGGGGCACCAAAGTCAGCTTCAAACCGGACGACAAAATCTTCGAAACGAACCAGTTCAGTTTCGACGTTCTTTCGCAACGATTACGCGAGCTAGCGTTCCTCAATAGGGGATTGCTCATCACTATTGAAGATGAGCGTGACGAAAAGAAACATGAATTCCACTACACGGGCGGGATTGTTTCCTTTGTCGAGCACCTGAACAAAAATAAGGAACCTTTACACGACAAGGTCATCTACTTCGAGGGAGTTCGGGAAGGCATCGACCTCCAGATCGCAATGCAATACAACGATAGCTATCAGGAGCAGATCTTCACTTTCGCCAACAATATCAACACTCACGAAGGCGGAACGCACATGATCGGCTTCAAGTCCGCCTTGACGCGAACGCTGAACAATTACGCCCTATCCAACAATCTCTTTAAAGAAGACAAGGAAACGCTCTCCGGCGACGACGTCCGCGAAGGGTTGGTTGCGGTGATCAGCGTGAAACTTCCCAACCCACAGTTTGAAGGACAGACGAAGACAAAGCTCGGAAACAGTGAATTAAAAGGGATTGTCGAGACGCTCGTCAATGTCGGATTGGGCGACTATCTCAATGAAAACCCGTCGGTTGCGCGAAAAATTGTCAGTAAGGCCATCGAAGCCGCACGGGCCCGCGACGCCGCGCGCCGCGCGCGGGAGTTAGTCCGGCGAAAGGGCGTCCTGGACAGTATGTCACTGCCCGGCAAGCTGGCGGATTGCCAAGAGCGATCGCCGGAACTGGCGGAAATTTTTATTGTAGAGGGCGATTCGGCTGGTGGTTCTGCGAAGCAGGGCCGGGATCGCCGCACTCAGGCGATTTTGCCGATCAAGGGAAAGATCCTGAACGTGGAGAAAGCCCGCTACGACAGGATGCTCACGCACCAGGAAATCGCGGCGATGATTACGGCGCTCGGTACAGGTATTGGTCAGGATGATTTTGATGCGGCCAAACTGCGCTATCACAAAGTCATCATTATGACAGACGCCGACGTGGATGGATCGCATATCCGAACCCTCCTGTTGACCTTTTTCTATCGCCAGATGAATGAACTTATCGAGAAAGGCAACATCTACATCGCGCAGCCGCCGTTATTCAAAGTGAAGAAGGGCAAAAGCGAGCAGTACATCAAGGATGAACGGCAGATGTCACGATTTCTCTTGAAGAAGGCAACGGAGAATCTAGTTATCGAAGTTGGCGGGCAAGAGCTCAAAGGGCGGGATTTGACGAGTTTTCTGGAGAAGCTCATCGAGCTCAACGGTGTCTTTACGCGGGTTGACCGCCATTTTCGCGATGCCCGAATTGTCGACCATTTGCTCAGCATGGATGCGGAAAGCCGCGCGTTTTTGGCCGACCAGCAGAACATGAAAACCTTAGCCGAGAAGGTCGAGTCCTTCGGATATTCGGCCGAGATCCTGACCGACGAAGAACACAGCGTTCAGAAGTTGCTGTACCGGCAGGGGAGCCAATCCCCCAGACTGGTTGGATACCCGCAATTGTCGAGCCCCGAGTATCAACGGTTGCTCGTGCTGCACAAGGCCATTGGCAGCCTCGATCAACCTCCTTTTACAGTTAAGCTCGATTCCACAGCAACAGTGCTGAAGGATCGTCAGTCCTTGATCGATCACGTCATGGAACTCGGAAAGAAGGACTTGCAGATTCAGCGCTACAAAGGTCTCGGCGAAATGAATCCGGAGCAACTCTGGGAAACGACCATGGATCCGGAAAAGCGGACGTTGCTTCAGGTTCAAATCAATGACGCCGTGCTGACCGACGATATTTTTAGTGTACTCATGGGCGATGCCGTCGAGCCCCGAAGAAGGTTCATCGAAGACAACGCGCTGGAAGTGAAGAACCTCGACATCTAATCCATGGCAGACGAAATCACACCACCCCCACCACCCCTATCGAATCTCGTCCCGGTAAATATTGAGGACGAAATGAGGCGGTCGTACGTCGACTACGCGATGAGTGTCATCATCGGGCGGGCTTTACCCGACGTGCGCGACGGCCTGAAACCCGTTCACCGCCGGATTCTCGTCGGCATGCGTGATATGGGCCTTGCCTCGAATCGTGCATACCGCAAGTGCGCCAAGATAGTCGGCGAGGTCATGGGTAACTATCATCCACATGGCGACAGTCCGATCTACGACGCGCTTGTCCGTATGGCCCAGGACTTTTCCTACCGATACCCCCTTGTTGACGGCCAGGGCAACTTCGGTTCAATAGACGGCGATCCGCCGGCGGCGATGAGATATACCGAAGCGCGCATGGCGCCTTTTGCAGAGGCACTTCTCGAAGATATCGACAAAGAGACCGTGGACTTCGTCCCCAATTATGATGAAGAGCGCGAGGAACCGTCGTATCTGCCGAGCAAAGTCCCTAATCTTTTGGTCAACGGCTCCAATGGTATTGCTGTCGGTATGGCGACCAACATGCCGCCGCACAATCTGACGGAAATTTGTGAGGCCGTGATTCATTTGATTAACAATCCACAAGCCACGCTCGGCGACATTATGACGCATGTTCCGGGTCCTGATTTCCCCACCGCAGGAATCATTCACGGCCGGAGCGGGATTCGGCAGGCTTACGAGACAGGCCGCGGCACCATCACCATGCGTGCTCGCGCCTCGATCGAACGCCAGGGAAAGGACCGCGACAGCATCGTGGTTACCGAGATTCCGTATCAGGTCAACAAGGCTCGATTGATTGAAAAGATTGCAGAACTGGTCAATGAGAAACGGTTGGAGGGGGTCGGCGACGTCCGTGATGAGAGCGACCGGCACGGAATGCGCATCGTCATTGAGCTGAGACGCGGAGAGCCGGGTCTTGTCATACTCAATAACCTATACAAACTCACGACGATGCAGACGACCTTCGGCGTCATCAATCTCTCTATCGTCAACGGCCAGCCTAAAGTTCTATCGCTAATTGAACTGCTTCGTTCCTTCATAGAGCATCGCGTCGATGTCGTGCGCCGCCGCACAGAATACGAATTGCGCCAAGCGGAAGCGAGGGCGCACATTCTGGAGGGTCTAAAGAAAGCGCTCGATCACATTGACGAGATCATCAAACTGATCCGTGCCTCCAAGACAACGGCGGAAGCGCGCGAGGGCATGCTGGCAAAATTTGAATTCACCGAGATCCAGGCGAAAGCGATTCTCGAAATGCAGCTCCAACGGTTGACCACATTGGAGCGGCAAAAAATTGAAGATGAGCTCAAAGAGATTCGGGAAAAGATCGCCGAACTGAAAGAAATCCTCGCGAGTGATGCGAAACTGCGCGAAGTGATTGTTAAAGAACTCCGCGACGTTCAGAAGAAATACGGCGATGCACGGAGGACTGAGATTACTGAGGAAGCGGCCGAGATCAGGCTCGAGGATTTGATTGCCGAGGAAGACGCCGTCATCACCGTCACGCATAGCGGCTACGTCAAACGAACTCCGCTTTCGGTTTATCGACAACAGGGAAGAGGCGGCAAGGGCCGAATCGGCATGAAGACGAAAGAGGAAGACCCGGTCACGAATGTCTTCGTCGCGAACACCCACAGTTATGTGCTCGTCTTTACCGATCGCGGGCGGTTGTACTGGCTGAAGGTTTACGAGATTCCTGATGCCAGTAGTGTCGGGCGGGGAAAAGCCATCGTCAATCTGGCGAATTTATCGTCCGAAGAAAAGGTGCGCGCACTGCTCTCAGTTAAGGACTTTGATCCCAACGTGTCCGTCCTCATGGCGACGCGAGCCGGACAGGTAAAGAAGACCTCGCTCGAGGCCTTCAGTAATCCGAGCGCCCGTGGGATCATGGCAATGGGCGTCCCCGATGATGACGAATTGATTGCAGCGGAAATCGTTTCGGCAAACGAAACAGTATTCATTGGGACGCACGATGGCATGGCTATCCGCTTCGCTCATGATGAGATCCGTGAAATGGGACGGCAAGCATACGGAGTCATCGGTATCCGGCTCGAGGAAGGTGACTATGTTGTCAGCATGATCGCCACCAGTAATGAGAACGACATGGTGCTTTCTGTTACTGAAGGGGGGTTTGGTAAGCGGACCGCCGTCGAAGAGTACCGCACGCAAGGCCGGGGAGGCAAAGGCGTCATCAACCTCAAAACGACCGAAAAGAACGGGAAGGTCGTCGCCATCATGCGGGTGCGGGAAGATGCCGACGTCCTCGTGATCACTGCAAATGGAAAGCTGATCCGCGTCAGCTCACAGGATATTCGCGCCGTAGGCAGAGCGACTCAGGGCGTGCGCTTGATTCAGCTCGAAGAAGACGACAAAGTTACTGCCGCCACCCTCATCGAACCGGAAGGAAAGAGCGAAGACGAGGCGGCTCCGACCGTTCACTGATGCGCTCCCTCTCCCCGGTGGATAGGGAGTTCTGATCTCCCTGTTATCAAGTCAATCCCGATTGACGGAATCGAGAACACCAAATGCTTTTTGAGTGTCAGGTAGCTTTGATTCCCAATTATCAGATTCCCAAGAATCGAACGTACTGTACGGCTTCGTCTGGAGATCTGTACGGTGCGCTTGCAGAAATCTGCTCCTAAGAAATGGCCCCGGTAAAAGCGCCTGTACATTCGCGCAGCCCGCGCCAGTTCCTGCCCGATTTCGCCTTTGATTCTGGAGGCGTACTCGTCCGGCTTGTCGATCGTTTCCGACAAGAGCTCCGCCGATTTGAATGCGTAGTGGATGCCTTCGCCCGTGATCGGATCGACAAGTCCCGCAGCGTCTCCGATTAACGCCCAGCGATCGCCCGAAATCCGATTTGCTTTCCACGAAGCCGGACTCAAGCACGGAACCGGAGCGCTAAAGAATTCGGCATGCTTGAGGGGATCGGGGCCCAAATCAGCAACGATGAAGTTGGAAAGCAGCGTCTTCGCACGGGCGGTCCAACCAGGTTCACTCCGTGTGATCAATCCATAGGAGATGTGATTTGGGCGGGGAAAGGACCAGATGTAACCCTCAAGGCCCGGCACGAAGTAAACCTTCATGTGCGCCGGGCCGCTGCCGGGAATGAAATATCCCATCGTTACAGCGAGTTCCTCGGGCTGCAGAGCAGTTGCCACGGTCCGGCGGACGAGGCTCGTCGCCCCGTCGGCGCCGATTAGGAAATCCGATTGCAATGAAGTTTCACGGGATAAGAGGCGCCAACCACCCGCAACCATATGCTCAATGTGGTTGACACGGCTCTTTAGAATGGAAACCCCGGCATTTTCTGCAGCGTCTAAGAGATATTTGCCGAGTTCACGCCGGGATAGTACAGCTATTGGTTTGGCGGGAGTAACGGTGACGGAGTCTTTATCTCCAAAATAGATGGTGATTCGGTCAATGTTCTTGCGCGGCAGATCCGAGGTGAAGATTTCAAAGTGGGAGAGCGCCTTCGCAGTAACGCCTCCGCCGCACGGCTTTTCCCATGGTGCTTGGGCATCAATGAGAGTTACGGAATGTCCGCGCCGGGCGAGAAGTACTGAAGCCCATGCGCCGGCAGGCCCTGCTCCGAGGACGGCTATGTGCATGAATTTTTGAAGATCCACATTGGAAGGCTGTATGTTACCAGAAGGATTATTGCATGATTGACAGAAGCCAGCACGAAATTCCCGCCGACCATCCAATCCGAGGCTTTTTTAAGATATTAACCGAGCGTGGAATGGGCCAACTGAATTTGCACGATCGGGACACCATCCAGTACATCACAAACCTTCTGACCGAATTTGTGCAGATCGAAAATATGTATCGCATTCAGGATGAGTCGGGACGGCGGGTGCAGTATTTATTCGAAATGCTCAAGCAGGCCAGCAGCGAGATGTCACCGACGCTTCGTCGCGATTGCTACAAACACGTCGGCGATCTCACGCTCTTCAACCTCGGACTCTTTCCCGAACACCTGAGTTACGGACGTCACACCGTCAGCCCGGACTATTATGCTGAAACGGGCCGACGGTCCTACACGATCGTCGCAGAAATGGATTCCTCACCGCGTAGCGTGACTGTATACCGTAAGCTCTCCGAACAATTCGAGCAGTGCGTCATAGGTCTGAACTGGGTCAAAATGTACATCAACGACCCGTTCTACCAGTACATGTTCCGGGAATTCGACCTCACGTAGTAAACTCATTGCCCTCTTCCCAAAGGGAGAGGGCGCAAATGGCTAAGAGTAAAATTTCGATCGTCAAGTACCTCAATGCAGTCCCACTCGCATGGGGCATTTTGGAAGGCCCACAGCGAGAGCTATTCGATTCCGTTTTAAGCACTCCGGCGGAGTGTGCTGATCAGTTGGCGCATGGCGGCGTCGATATTGGTCTCATTCCATCAATTGAATTCCAGCGTATCAAAGGCTGCCGCATTGTGCCTGGACCGGCCGTGGCTGCAACCCATCGCGTGCGCAGCGTCATTCTGGTGAGCGTCGTTCCACTTTGGAAAGTGAAGACTGTTGCATGCGACAGCGGGTCAAGAACCTCGGTTGCCCTCGCCAGGATTATTTTCAATGAGTTCTATCACACGCGTCCGGACTTCAGACCTGCTGAACCGAATATCACCAATATGCTGGCGCAAAGCGACGCGGCATTACTTATTGGCGATAATGCATTGAAGTTCATGGAAACCCACGAGCGTCCGAACATCGAACTTCAAAAGCCGCTGGTGCGCCTGGGTTCGGAACCCGTTCAGGTCTTCGACCTCGCCGAGCGATGGCGTTTCCTGACCGGGTTGCCTTTTGTTTTCGCATTCTGGGCTGTACGGGAAGGTTTTCAAGACGGCAACGTCGTTGATGTTCTCAAGCAATCCCGCGACTTTGGGTTAGCCAATATTCCGACAATCGTTGCAAAGTATAGCGAACAGCTGCAGATCAAAAAAGAATTCGTTCAGGAATATCTCGAACGCAACGTGCATTACTATATGGACCCGGCGTGCCTTGAAGCGCTGGAGTTGTTCTACAAGAAAGCCGCGCATGTGGGCGCGCTGACGTCCGTGCGTGACCTGCAATTCATATGAGAAGTGTTGGGTCGATTTTGGAATCCGCTGCTGAGGGCGGCCGGATTAGTTTGGAAGAGGCCGTCCTTCTTTTCGAAGAGGCAGATTTGTTCGATTTGGCGTCATGTGCGGACAGTATTCGCCAGCGCCGTCATCCTGATAACGTCATCAGTTACATAATCGATCGCAACATCAATTACACGAATATATGTAAGGAGTTCTGTACATTTTGCGCCTTTTACCGCGTCAAGGGCGATCCGGAAGCCTATGTTTTGCCGGACCACGTGATCCATAAGAAGATTGAAGAGACCATTGCGCTCGGAGGCACCGGAATCCTGATGCAAGGAGGAGTTCATCCGGATTTGAAAATCGATTACTACGAGCGGCTGCTTGCCGGGATCAAACAGAGGTTTCAGATTCACTGCCACTGTTTTTCACCGCCGGAAATCTTGAATATTGCGCGTGTTTCGAAACTCTCGGTCGCGGAAGTTTTCGTCCGCCTAAAGACGTCCGGTCTGGATTCGATGCCGGGAGGCGGCGGTGAAATCCTCGATGACGAAATCCGCCAATCCATCAGCCCCTTGAAATGCAGAACTGAGGAATGGCTGATGGTTCATCGCGAAGCACACCATTTGGGACTGCGGACCACGGCCACGATGATGATCGGTGTCGGCGAGACGATCCATCACCGCATTCGCCATCTTCAGCGCCTGCGTGAATTACAAGACGAAACAAGCGGCTTTACTGCATTCATTCCGTGGACATTCCAACCGGAAAACACCGAGCTTGCCGAGCGCGGCGTCCCTGAAGTGACCGCTGCCGAATATTTGCGCTTGTTAGCGCTGAGTCGCATTTACCTCGACAACATTGAAAATGTGCAGGTGTCGTGGCTGACCGTCGGTCTGAAAGTCGGGCAGGTCGGTCTGCGATTCGGCGTAAACGATGTGGGAAGCATCATGATCGAGGAAAATGTGATCAGTGCGGCGGGTGCGCGAAATCGCGCAAATGACGCCGAACTGCGCCGGATCATCCGGGATGCGGGCTTCTTTCCTCGCCAGCGCACGACGTTATACGAGCGTTACGTGAATTAGCGCAGCCCTTTTTGAACGAATGTGCTCAGTGCGAACACTCCGAAGAGCATCGTATTGTAAGAAGTGTGAATGATGAACGAAGGGATCAAAGAGTTGGAGCGCAAGCGCACAAACGATAGGATGTAACCGACAATAAAAATCAGAATGACGCCTCCCCAGCTTCCCCAGAGTTGCGGAAGGTGGAGTAATGCAAACAATATTGCCGTTACCGAGACCGCCGTTCCAGATCCCCCGATATCGAACAGCACCTTAAAGAGAAAGCCCCTGAATATGATCTCCTCGAAAAGCGGGGCGGCACCGATTCCGAAAATTGCAAAAACATATACCGCAGTTGCCGACGAAAGCAGCCGTTCGATCGGAGGTGGTTCTCCAGCCGGGAAGAATGAGGAAACGAGCAATACACTAATGGCGAGCGTAGCACCTAAAGAAATGAGAAAGCCTATACTGAACTGATGGTTTCGAAACCAATGAATCGTTTCCACAAAGGATTGCCGGTGCACAACCTTGATCAGGAAAGCAATAAAGCCGACCAGGACCGAATTCATCAATCCTTGAAGTATGACTTGATCCACGGCTGTGAGATCGGCAACTCGCAGCTCGGGATTGAAAATATGCCAGACGCGCAGTGCGGTGATGGGCAGGAATAACACCGTAAGCAAAAAGAACACGGCAAAAACGATGAGATCCGCAATGCGCCAGGGACTCTTCGGAGCCGGTTCGTCCGTTCGGAATTCGGAATCGGGCAATGGAAAGCTCATTGCTTTGAGCTTCTTTTGAGCCGCGAACCGCGAGGCCGATCGGCCGAAGCCTCAAGAGAAGCTTTGAGCGCGGCGGCAAGCAAAGGAACCATGATTTCGTGGTGCCCTGTGAGAGCAATCGCCTGGCCGGAATTTTGCGTCGGCCTTTTCAATACATTTTGAGTGGGGCGGTAATGCTGGATAAAGTCGAGATTCGCGGTCGTGAATTCTTCCAGGCGGTTTCCAAGATTGACCCGATATTCAAGAAAACGCCTCCACCATCGAGCTCTCTAGCCATGCTACAGAAAAGACGAAAATCGTGATAGCTCACCTTACCGAGATTTTGCCCGGAGGCCTGGGGATGAGCATGGATAATATCGGTTCCCAATGCAACGTGAACAGTCACAGGAATTTTTCTGGAATACGCGCCGGCCAAAACACTCATCGACTGATAGGGGAACTCGATTTTACGGTCCGTGCTTCTTGAAATAAAGTGTCCCAATCCTTCGCCCATGCCAATTTCGCCCGCAGCAGCAATGTCGACCGCATCATTCATGTATTCGGCGGTTTCACGCGCCATACCGAAACGGCCGCCGCGAAGCTGCTCTTCGACATCTTCTGAAGTCGCTCCGGTCAAAGCGACTTCGAAGTCATGAATGGCGGCTGAACCGTTCATCGCAATGCCGGTAATCAACCCCGCGTGCATCAGATCATTGATTACTGGGCCAAGGCCGACTTTGATGACATGTCCCCCCAGTCCCCAAATGATCGGTTTGTTCGACGAACGCGCGTATAAGATCGCGCGAATGAGGGCACGAAGGTCATTCCCCGCGAGAATATGCGGAAGTTTGGATATAAACCCGAGCACGTTTTCCGATCCATCCATCGGTTTGCCCAACATCCCGGTATGCACTTTGCTTTTGCGCTCACGAAGCGGATATGTAGAGACGCCACTCAAGTTCAGAGGTTTGGTCGAATATTCCGAATCCACAGTTAATCCGTGGGATAAATTTCGGGGAAGAGCTCGCGCTCAACGAGCTCACAAAGGATATGACCGAGTAAGGCGTGCGTTTCCTGGATGCGAGGTGTTTCGCGGCTTGGAACGCGAAACAAAACTTCGACGCGGTCCTTCAATTTTCCGCCGGTCTCTCCGGTAAAGCCGACAGTGAACAAGCCCTTTGATCGTGCAACATCAATTCCTTCGACGACGTTCGGTGAGTCTCCACTGGTCGAAATAGCGACGGCAGTATCCCCGGGCAGCCCTAAAGCTTCGATCTGCCGGGCAAAAACCTTGGCAAATCCATAATCATTCCCAATGGCCGT